>VFQN01002735.1_pt1 | contig 26542 bp, 40 predicted proteins | sample 3512371 | NCBI WGS metagenome assembly VFQN01 (sample SAMN10412370, study PRJNA504923) | tailings metagenome | isolation source: Replicate 2 from Balatoc abandoned mine | place: Philippines: Itogon, Benguet | collected 2017-08-28 | reverse complement strand
GAAGAGGGGATTGGCCGCGAATCCGCTGAGCCCAATCCGCGCGCATGTGAACACGTTTGTGTCTGAAGCGCAAAACGGCTCACTTGCACCCTGGCCGCCCTCGGTTGCCGTCACCCTTCACATGGACAGCATTGTTCAGCCCTTCACACGCAAGGACAGGAGCAAGGCCAACACCAGCACGATGTCATGCAGTCACTCGTCACGGTTCTGGAAAGGGAGCCACGTGACTCTTACAATGACATGCTCCTCGCACGTGCCAACCGCCTAACCGTGCCGCAATAACCGTACGTCTTTCCGTCCCCTTTACGCCACGCAAAGCCATGAGCTCTGAGACCATATAGGTTACAAGCCTTGCATCAAATATTAAGGAACGTGCAAAGCCTTTACCTTGGTCAACCACCCCGACTAAATGTCGCTTACCTGACCCACTATCTCATGGGTTCTATGCGCTGCTGAGTGACTATTTTAGAGCGATAAAATCGTTGAAGAGCCAGGGCTGGGCGTTTTCGCGGAGGCGCCGCTTGGCCGGAGGACCGTCGCCTTGCGCACTTGACCCAGTTCCCAACCCGGGTACGTAGGGTTACCAAGCTTTCAAGACACAATATCAAAGGCGACTGCCTACGCATCTTCCGGTGCTTGGCGGAACCGCTGAGAAACTGGGTCTACTTTCGTTGTTCTTCTGGGTTGCAATTGATAGCAATGGCCATCCTTCAATTTGATCACAGGCTCCCACAGTACGCTAAAGAGAAGATGGCATACGCTGGGTCTGCGTCTCGGGCTGGTGCCGTAGCTTCGCCATGCTCTCCAAGCATGGGTGCTCGCGGGCAGTCGGTTTTGCCGACCTGCCTTAGCCCCGGCAAATCGCCCAAGAGCGAATTACGTCAAGCATTCTCATACAGCCCGCTTCCGCTGTCGACGCTCTGTCCGCGACCGCACCACTTGGGCAGCCCAAACAAACCAGCGATAGCGTGCGGAGGGCTTCCCCCCAGCTTCGGCGCCAGTGGAACGGGCTATCAAAGCAGCGAAGAACGCTGCACTGGCTTTCCTCAACCCGACGGCGATGCTAGTGCCACGGCGCTCCCTTCGGCCCCTCCATCCCATGGCACTCGGCCCGACGCAGCGCTACAGCCCGGCAGCCCAGCACCAGTGCATGGCAGTGCATCTGCCTCACTGCATAGCCGCTCAGCTCTTACGTCAGGCCGTGCCGCGGGCCAGGCGTCACCGTCTATCCTCGCAGGGGTGCGCGCTGCGCCCCACACGCCCTCAGCCAGGCGGAGGCTGAACCTGGCTGCCGCTGTGCCGGCAGCGTCTGTTGCTACCGCGCCCCTGTCTGTGGCGGCTACGGAGGCCCAGCCGGAGGTCACAGGGGCGTGGAGCACGCTGCCAAGCGCACACTCTCTGGACTCGCCGCACTTGTGGGGCACGGGCGGCAGCACCGCAGACGGCGGCCTGCAGTCGCTTGCCCAGGTGCGCAGTCACACCCCGGATGCATGATACCCAGCATTCACTACTGTCTTTTACATGGCATCGGACTGTCCTTGGTAGCGCCTGACCCATATGCAGTATCAGTTGCGGGAGGCCTCGTTGCCCAAGAACCCATGTCCCATGTCCCCACACGCCCTGCTGCCCCACCCCCAAGGCAACACTTCCTGACCAACCAGTTTGCTCATCCTCCCTGCCTCCTCCCTCCTCCTCGCCTTGCAGATGCTCCTCGCCGCCCTCGCCGACCTGCCCTCATCCAGCCCCGACGCGCCCCCGCCGGCCTCCCCGCTCTCCTCCCCGACCCCCACCCCTGCCTCCATCTCGTCCGCCTCCTCCCCCTCGTCCTCCCTGCTGCTCCGCCGCCGCTGCCTGGACGCGCTGCACAGCAGCCTGACGGGCGGCACCGCATCTCCGCGGGAGGTGCTGGCGCTGTCGGGGGTGCTGCCGCTGCTGGTGGCGCACATGGGGGCGCCGGGGGACAGCACCGCCATGGCGCTGGAGAGCTTGTGCACGTGAGGCCATGGGGCGAGGGGTGGCCGCACAAAGTGGAGCGGCATGGAATGCATGGGAGCTGTTGATATGGGCATGGACTGGGCAATGAGGTCTTGCGCACGGGGGCATTTCGGTGGAGACGGGCGTTGAGCGCCAGATGCCGTGCGGCGGCCACGGCAGGCAGGTGCTGCGGTGCGCCGCTGGGCCGCTGCGCAATGGGACTCTTTGAACGCCCACAGTACCTGTCACACCCCTGTCCATTCTTGCTGATTCTGCAACCCCTCGTTCCCTTCCTAGGCTGCTGACGGAGGACGCCTCCGCCTTCGTGGACCAGCTGCTGCCCGCCATCCCTCGCACGCTGGCCGTGCTGCGCTCCGCCTCCTTCACCACCATCCCTCCCCCGCCGCCGCCCCCCGTCGCCCGCACCCTCTCCCCGCCAAGGCACGGCTCTCCCTCGCGCTCCTCTTCCCCCCGCTCTCCGTCCCCCGCCTCAACCGACGCAGACCCTTGGACCCACCTGGTGCTCGCCTCCCGCACGTCCCCGACCTCTGCCCCCGCACCTCCGCCCACCACCCCCCAGCCCGCTCCTGACTCCTCCACCACGTCCCACCTGTGGGGCAACGACGTCACGTGCGCCTTCTTCGCCTGCAGCATGCTCATCCGTGCAGTGCGGTACCCCGCCCTCGCCGCAGCTGCCGTACAGGGCGGCGCCCTGGAGCTGCTCGTACGGCTGCTGGACGCCAAGCCCGACATGGTGGCCCAGATTGCCGTGTTCGCGCTGTACAAGCTGGTCCGCGCCGCCCCTGCCGCCGCCCCTGCGGCGCCCCCGTGCTCCACCCCACTCTCTGCGGCGACCTCCGGACTGCTGCACCCGCCCAACGCCTCCCCGCGCAACAGCCAGCAGCACAGCCGGCCGCACCAGCAGCAGCAGCAAGGCGCGTCGCAGCAAGATGGCGGCCTTGCCGGCGCGGGGAGTGGTGGTGGTGGTGGTGGCGGTGCGGCCGGCGGCGGTGGCAACCAGTCTGCTGCGCTGCTGGCGGTGGCTCAGGCTGGGGGCCTGGCTGCGCTGTGCCGCTGCCTGGGGGCGCTGGACGACCGGCCCTCGCAGGACATGGCGTCCTCGCTGCTGCTGGACATGGCGCTGGTGCCGCAGGTGGGCGCGTTGTGCGGGACAGGCGGGATACTGTAGTGCTCGATCGAAGGCACGAAGTTTGCTGCTTGTAAGGATTGTGGGTGTTGGGGAAGGGCTACAAAAGGTCTTTGGGGTTTGAGGTCTGATGGGTCCCTTGGGGAGGTGGTACCAGGGACCTGCTTGCTGTTGTCTTACGCCGTTGGCGACACCAACCACTTCTGTGTCATGCGCCGCTCTCCGCAGGTGCCCTCCACGGTTGCGCGGCTGAACCAGGTGGCCTCGCTGGTGGGTGTGCTGGTGTCGCGGCGGGGGGCGGCCGACATGGTGCGCATCTACGCGCTGCTGGTGCTGGCGCGCCTGTGCAACCACTCGCCAGAGTGCCAGATGGACTCAGTGCGGGTGAGTCTTGGGGCAAGCTCCTGGCTCGTACGATCGCCCACGTGCGTTCTTTTGGTAGCCGCCCTTTCCCAGATAGGCTCCTTGAGGAGAGCACAAAAATAGGACTTCCTGCCATTCATGTGTTACCGGTGGTCCCCAAGCACGTGTGGTAACAACGGCGTACGCGGCCATGGTTTGCAGGAGGGCGCTATTCCGCCTCTGCTGGAGCTGGTTCGCGGTGGCGTGGAGGAGGAGCAGACGCACGCGTGCCGGCTGCTGGCCATCCTGGCGCAGGCGGTGCCCACGCACGGCAGGTTCAAGGAGCTGCAGGTGGGAGCTGCCCCGCCAGAGGGCATGCTGGGCAGCTCATGGGTGCACTGCGTCTGGCGTGGTGACACGGGTGGCATGGTTACACACTCCATATTGCGCCCAGTACACTGCGTGCCTCGCTTGATACCCACTTGGGACTACAACCCCTCCTGCCCTTTCCAGGTGGTCTCCGCGCTGCTGCCACTGCTGCGCGGCGGCCGTAGCCCCATGGTGTCGGAGCACGCGGCCAGCGTGGTTGCGGTGCTGGCGCAGAACCCCGACCTACACTTCAACATCGTGGGCTGCGGGGCAGTGCCCGCCATGGTGCCCCTGCTCTTCTCAGGTGGGCACGCTCTACAAGCACGCCTCCGCAACGCCCGCCACACACACGGCTTCCCTCACTGGGTGGCAATTTCCTGCTTGCTGCAGCCCACATTTGGCTGAGCTTTCACTCACATGTACACTGACAAATGCGTGGATCCATGCACGCTGTCCACAGGCACCGACAAGACGCGCACTTACGTGATGGCGTCCCTGATGCTGCTGGTTGACCACGAGGAGCGGCACGCCAGCGTGGTGGCACGTGCCGGGGCCATTCCCGCGCTCATCAGCCTCGCCAGGGGCCAGGCGGCGGGGGCTGCAGCCAGCGCGCCAGGGGGTGGCAGCGGAAGCGGCGTGGGGGCGCTGCTGGCGGGTGCTGCTGCGGGCGCGGGCAAGCGGTCCGCGGCGGTGGCGGCGGCGGCGGGAGGCGCCTCGGCGGCGCAGCAGCAGGCGCAGCAGCGTGCGGCGGCGGTGCAGGAGTTCGCGGTGGCGGTGCTGTGCAGCCTGTCGCGCTACGTCGACATACAGGTGCGTTTGCAGGGCTGGGCTTCGACGTTCGTGCTCATACAGGGTAGCAACCAGACTTATTCGGCGTTGGCGTCTGCCTCGCTCAAATGAGGATCCTATGCCCCAGCCTCCTTGGCGTGCTCTCGCCCAGCAAAGCGTGGCATTCACTCACCTGTCCCGCTGACGCTCCTGCCCCACCCGTCCCCCTCCCAGACGGAGCTCGCAGCCGCACGTGCTGTGCCCACTTTGCTCCACAGCGTGGAGGGCGGCGGCCCCGGCTGCAGCCCTGACTCCGCCACCTACGCCCTGGAGGCCCTGGCACACATGGCAGCAGGGAACGCAGCCCTTAAGCGCACCATCTCAGGCAGCGTGGCCGCAACTGCCGCCCTTGTGGGCCACCTGGGCCCCGCCGCCAAGCCCAACACCCGCTATTGGGCGCTGCAGCTGCTGCGTGTATTAAGCACGGACGACCAGGTGCTGCAGCAGGTGGTGGATGTTGCTGCCGCTGCAGCTGCCGTGGTTTCGGTGCATAGGTACCCGGAGTCTGGGACAGGGGCTGGGGCTGATGCTAGCGGTGCGGAAGGGACGGGTGGCAATGCTGGGAAAAGGAGCGTGGGGGCGGTGGACCTTGTGGGCGCGCTGTGTGGGCTGCTGAACCGGACGGATGACACGCCCAGCTGGCAGGCGGGGAGGTGCAGGGTGCTGGCGGCCTGGCTGCTGGCGAGGCTGAGTGGTGCGGGGCTGGTGGGCATGAGGACGATGGGGGAGAGCGGCGCGGTGCGGCAGCTTACGGTGATGCTGGCGGCCGCGCAGCAGCAGCAGGCCGCGCAGCAGACGCACCTTGGGGGAGGCGGCGGGGGCTCCGTTCCACAGCTGCGGTACCCCGACGTTACCGGCGGCGGCGGCGGGCAGGGGTACGAGTCTGACAGCTTGAGGAGGGGCGGCAACGGTGGAGGGATGCCGTCAGGCCTGCCTGGGGATGCGGCCTTGCCGCCGCTGTTCCCGTTGGCTTCGTCATCTTCCGTGCCCTCCGGGGGCGCCGGCGGGGGCGGTGGGTTCTCGCTCGAGGGAGGCAGTGGGCTGGGCGGTGAGGCTGAGGCGCCGCCGCTGCTGCCCAGCGCAGCACGGGGGCACTGGAGCCGCTTTGACAGCAACGGGGTGGCGGCGGCGAGCGCTGCGCTGCGTGCGATTGCGCAGGTGGGGCCGGAGGCACGGAGCGAGGTGCTTAAGGAGTTGGCGCTGCAGCAGTGGTGCGGGGTCAGCATCCGTTTGGAGCTCCCGTGAGCGAAGCTGCCGCGGGGGGCATGTGGGTTGGTGCCGTGGGCAAGCAGAGCATTCGGTGTCTTGGGCTTGGGTTTATGGGGCATCGTCGCGGCTGTGGGTATTGGGTGTAACGGTATTAACAGGAGGGGTGGAGGCCCGGAAGCCACGTGACGAGGGTCTGTTGCGTCGCACGCTTTTGGAAGGGGCCATGCAACCTCTGTCTACAGATTGCGATGGCAGGGTATATAAGCGACACGTGTACGGAAGGATTTTGGACCGGACGCATGTACCGTACAGACCGTAGCGTAGGACAGCAGTGGCAAGGGCCTCTCAAGCATAATGGTTGGGTTGATTGTGACACATCAATCCACCTCAACGTTCCATATTTTGACGATGTTGGACCTTGTTCGTCATGGGCCGAGACTTCGGTTGGACAGCAATAAAAACTTTGCTACAGGCTCTGCATCGGCGGGTTTTAACACGTTTTGGCATTGACGCTTTGGCAGTGGCCGGCCACGGTGGCTGGCCCCTGCCGGCCCTCTTGCCGGTTAGGACATTGGCACATTGCTGCACTGGTCAGGATCACGGCCGCGTATCTGTGTTGCTTGAGCAAGCATCCTCTGCATGCGAAGAGTACCTTCGTGGTTTTCCTTCCGATGTGCGTAGTACTCCAAGCCACCGACGCACCTGATGTTTTGCTTCACGTCAAGATGCGGCCGTGGTCCATAGTTTTCACGCACATCAACGCAGAACAAATGCGATGTTGCACGTGCATAACGCAAAGTTTGGTGGGGCGAGTTTGAGTCCTGCACGGCCACCTGCTTGCATGCAATGAACACCGGCGGATGGCTCGGCTGCGGCTGCGCTCAGGTCTTCGTGCTGGGGCGCTGCCGTACGGCAGCACCGATGGTGCGCAGGACGCTGCGCATCGTTCCGTACTTGTAAACAGCATTGGGCGGAGATTTACATCTTGGCCTGACCGACGCACCGTCTCTGCTAGGCACAGGATTTCGCGCTTCTCTCCGGTTTACCACGTGACGCTGCACCTTGCACTGCCTGGCACGACGGCTACCGGGACAGCGCACGACAAGGCGGGAGCAGCCCAGCACCCCAGCAACACATGCATGTCGTGGGAGATAACATCTTCAGGTTCCCAGGTGCACCCCAGTGGATGCACCAGGATGCACCCCGTGGCCCCTGCCCCGCCCGACCTGACCCGACCCAGCCTGCAGGTGGGACGGGTAGGGATACAGCGAGCAGTTGGACTGGAGCAATCACCAGCCCTTTGGTTGCGGCTACGGCACCTAACATCATGGTCCTACAAACGGCAGCCATTTTCTTTCCGCCAGCACGGCAAAGGTTCAAGGGTCCCACACCGCAAGCGCGAGGGGTGGCCGGAGCAGGTGTTAGCTTCAACACCCAAGGGACCAGCCGGGACGAACTGACGCGCCGGCCCGAGGGAACGCACCGTTGGAGTATGCGTGTTGGGTAATTGCCTAGGATTGTGGGAGCAAATCATAACCATGATAGTCAAGGATCTGCCACTGGACCGTGAATGTGAGGGCCTGTAATACCTGTTCAGGTGGATGAACCCAGCTTTGGACTTGGCGACCAAATGTTACAGGGGTACACATCCTGAACATGTCCATCGGTGTCCACTGGTGTCCAGCAGCATCCCGGGTATCATCATGCATCCCGGGTATATTGTGATGCACTCGCCAGCGCACCTGACATGTGCACCCACAGTGCAAATGATAGGGGCGTCCTGTGCGCCTTGCCCCCGAGCCTCCTCGAATGCAAGCATCCATCGCATGGAGGATCTCACGACATGCCCAGCAACCTCCCACAACGAATCCCTAGTATACAAGAAATAATCACGACCGAATGATCACGCCTCATCTCGATGTTCCAGGGCTCATGTCCGTCATATACGCCTTCACCCACAGCATCCACAGCCGCCCGGTAAGCTCACCGGCCCACTAGGGCCCTCGCCCTCTGCTCGCGCAATCCAGTACTACCAAACGTGTTCACGCAGCGCCATCAGCCGACGCCGTCAGCTGACGGCCTCTCCCCCTGCAGTTAACCTAACAGTACAGGATTAGGTGATAGAAAAACGTGATGCCCTGCAAGGTGTCGGCAGAAGCCCGAGCCACTACCAGCGGCGCCTCGCACAATCACTTAAGTCATACTCGACACACACCAGCATAAGGTTCCCAAGTCACAACTCACTACACCGCCGTCGAAGACAGACAGGCTCGCAAGATCCGGGTCCCCCATGCAAGCCTACCCTTCACACGTAATACACCTGCTCTCTTCGCATAGCTGCATGGTAACAAAACGCCTCCGGCCATCAGGAGGCTCGGGAGTAAGCGTTTGGGATGACCCGTGGTGATTTCAGCCCCTACTGAGGTGGGATGTGAAAACCACATGAAAGCACGCAGCAGCTCAGTCCTACAAAGCACCCTGACACACACACCTCATCAGTGCAAGCCCCCATCGCACATTCTCTCTTCTCGAGGCATGCATAGACCACTGTCAAAACGTAAAAACCGACAGTCACTCCGTGCAAAACGCAATACAGCGCTCCAAGCGTGAGGGCTGCGCCGGCCGCTTTGCTTGCAGGCGCCGCTCAGTGCCCAGCGGGCTCAATGGTGGCAGTGAGCCCATTGAGGCGCAGGCCCTCGCAGTACCGCTCAGCGTTTTCTTGCGGGCAGGCCACAACTAGCGCAACGCCAGTCTCGTGCGCCTCCTGCGGTACAGCAAACACGAGGGGAACCCATCAGAGAGTAAGGGAGATTGTGCAAGACTCTGTACCAACACAAACAAGACAAGCGCATTTGCTTGTAACCCGCCAAAGGCTACCATCTGGTTCCAGCAGCGAGTCAAGGCCCTGCAGCAATACCCCAGATAACCATAACTGTCCCGTTCTCTGCCGTCCATGCCACCAGCACACACCTGCATCACGATGACTGCATCGTCCATGTTGATCTGGTCGACGACTTTGAGGAGGACCTTCACAACGTACTCACGCTGCATGGACACAAAAGGTTGGCGCAGGTGGAGCTTGTAAGCGAGAGTCACGTGAGCAAAGGCAGAGAGCAACAGTTGAGGTGCCCTCGCAAGCCCCAGGGCACATCCCAGTTGGACTGACCTTGTTGTAGTTGTCGTTGTGCAGGTAGAGCTTATAGATAGGTGGCCGCTTGTAAGAGCTCTCGGTCCTGCGTGCAGGCGAGCAACTGGTTGATGGCACCTAGTCTGCAACATCGCCGGTGCTGGTGCCGAACCACCGGTAGACAAGCGAACGAATGCTTGCATAAGTACCAAGCGACTTAGGTTCTTACCCTCGCTCAGGCGTGGTGGTTGTAGTTGGGGCATCCATCACACCGCTCCCGGCGAGAACAACACAAGTGCGCGAGGTTGCTGGAACAATGCCTGCATAAGCGAAGATGAGGCTCAAAGCTTAAGCGTGGCAGACTCCCAACCACGCCCCTGGGGCTCGCTCTTCCCGTGGTGCTGGTTGCTGCTCCCCGTCAACAGCAGACTACTCAGCGCTTTGACCCACCATAAGTTGCTTGACGCCAACCAAAGCGCGCAGGCCTTGTGACCGCCTGAAGAACAACAGCGTTCAGCGCCGTCCAATTGTTAGTTCGTTGGGTTGCTCCGCTGAACGCCTACGATTTCACATCATCATCGCACAGCACTGCGTCATGCTTACCACGGCCGTGCCTCGCCGCGTGACAGCCGCAGAGGGCGAGGGTCGCAGCACTGAGGTGGCCATTCGAAGGGTTGTTTCCACAGGGAGCGGACAACCCAAGTGACTACAGATAAATACAAAGCACCCTTAAGTACTCCTATGCCGCTGAGTCACTGGAAAAGGAAAGGGGGACTGAAGGTGCTCGCTTCCATGGTGACATGGCGCAAAAGTACGATGCAAAGTGGGTGTAGCCCAAGCGCAGGCCCTAACACCCGACGCCGAGCCTCAGTCCCCAATTAAGCTACATAAGCAATCATGGCGGACGAGCTGATAGCTGGCCTCAAAGAGGCGCTTGGCCCATTTTTGTCTGTGAGCAGTCTCACAGACCTATACCACGCATACAAGTCGATCCCCACGATCTACGCGCTCGTTGGCCACTGCTTGTTCTGCGCAACGCTTGCCCCAGAGTTCAAGCATCGTTTCCTGCTGCACTTCTGGGTGCGTGACCGACGAGTCGTCACCACTCTACCTAGAGGAAATCGCTGCGATGAGCTGAACCACGCAAACTAATCGCTGTTACAGCTTGTGGCGACCTAGTGTGATGCGATAAGAGCGGGCCAGCAGATGTGCAAAGGTGCCAGGCGAAGATCACAGCCGCGCCTGCGGATCGCCCGCCGTTGACTGGACTGCCCACCCGCAGATGACTTACCTTGCGGGGTTTGGGGGCGGGATCATCTCTTCGCTCCTCATCATGGTGGGTTGAGGGTTCCTGTCGAGCCAGCGGCTTGGGGTGCCCGGCGGTGGTTTGTACGGCAACTGGAAAGGACTGCAGGAACGTGTGCTCCACGGAGATATGCAGCCGGGGCACATGGTTCATCTTGCGGGTGATGATGCATGCAATCGAAGGAAACGAGAGCATATTATATGACACCATTCCTGCTAAGCTCCGCACTCGTGCTGCCTTGCCACCAGGATCCCGTCAAGGCCCCCATCAACATCCTTTCCAACAACACCATCGGCCTGACATGGCTCATCTGCTGGTGGGTCAGGCCTTGCATGCGGCGCTCGTGCGGCAGGTTGCTGCTAACCCGTGGGCTGTGCAAGCGGACACCTGCATGCGCACGGCGACTTGCAGCATGCCATGTTGGCCCCTTGGATTCAAGAAGGGCAGGCGCCGCACCGTTACCTCAGGCTTCAATGTATAGAGGACGTTTAGTAATTAATGACATGGCAGACGTTTGCTGTCCGTGATGCGTGCGTCAGTTACCGGTACAACCCGGACCCTGATGCGCAGGTGGGTGATGACCTACTTCCCCTTCAACCTGCCAGCTAAGCTCCACTCCGTCCTACCTGTCCGGGTGAGTCGGGCTCCCTTTTGGGGGTGGGACCGTGTGATGGCTGCATATTGTCGGGCAGTCTCAGTCCGTGTGGGAAATGATGAGCTGCGCACGTTGCCACTGGCTATGCCAAGGGTGACTGATTGGGCTCTTTTGCCCGTCGACTGACATCTGCGCAACGCCGTGGCCCCTTGCCGCCTCTTATATCTGCCGGCCCCACACTACTCAGCCACTTTTGCCCTGGCTGGCTGACGTAGGCTCCCCTGTCGCCCTTGTGCTGCAGATGTTGACCAAGGCCTGCGTTTCCTTCATGCGCGCCAACCTGATCATCCAAAGGGTGGGTGGGTGGCTTGGTCGCTGGGCTGCCTCCTTGGCGCTTAGTGGGCTAGAAATAAGTATGAGGGCCTTGGACCATAGCAGCCTTGTATGTTACTCGTCCCATCAACCATGCGCGACACCGCCTCTGCGCATGTCTTACACGCACCTGAAACGCAACCGCAAGCAGCTTCTGCCTCCACGCTCCGCCGCCGGTGCTGCCATATCGTCCACACCACACCGCACGGACTGCACCACCACCTGGCATCCCCTTGTCAAGCTCCAGATGCCGTCCTCACCTTCCCTGTCCCCTCTCCCACGAACCGCCGTACTCGGCCGCCACGCGCACACGCGCGCCCCTCTCCATGTTCACGCGTATCCTCTCAACGTCGACACGATGCCCTCGCACTCCACGCGCACCCTCCCCAGGTGGACCTTGCGGTGTCCCTGTACCCCGGCGTGGTGGCCGCCCCCCTCATCCTTGGCACGCTGGCGGGCAGCGGGGGCAAGATGATCACGGACGGCATCCGCGGCGGCTGGGGCGCGCTGCCGGGCACCGCCGAGGTGTCTGTGCCGGGCTTCGTATGGCGCAGCGCGGCGCTAGCGGCGGCGGGCTACTGGGGCGCCAGCAAGGCCACGGGGCTGCTCACCAGCCAGGAGGCGGCGGCGCTGGTCATCACCGTGCTGGTGGGGGGGCTAGGACGGGATCGGCGGGGAGCGAAGCGGGCAGGGGGTTTAAGGGGAAGGAAAGAGGGGGCAGGGAGGTTCATCAAATGGTCTAGTGGTCACAGACTTGGAGGCCAATGGGCGGTGGGCAAGATGGCCAGGTGGTTACCGGCTCGCCAAGGGGGGAGGGGTTTTGCGTTAAGAATAAGGGGCGAGGGGTGGAAGCGCTGGGGGGTGTTCATCCCACGGTGGGAACGGCACGGCAGCGCGTAGTGTGCGGGTGGGGCACATTATGCAGCGGGGTAGGAAACGGCCAGCCAGTAGACGGTTTCCCGCCTCGTGTCGTGCTGCAGCCCATCCGGTGTGCATATGAGGGTGGTAGAGCATTGTAAGGATGCTGTTGGTGTCAGTTTGGGCGGGACGAGCCCCTGCTTAGCTGCATCTCAGCTGTACCGACAGGACATGGCCTCCTGGCGCGTGCCTGCAGGTGGCCCACAGCATCCTGTCTGATCTGTTTGGTGCGGAGCTGTCGGACTTCACCGCCCCCGTGGCGCGCGTGGCGCACACCGTCAGGTGGGTCGGGGGGTAGGGCCGCGCGGGGCCTGGACGTTTTCGAGGCAATGCTTGGAACCAAAGGAGCCTTCGTCAAACGCAGCGCTCTCACGTGCAGTAGCACTGACGACCCGTCCGCAAGACCACTCGGTCTCTCACTCCTTAGCCCAGCTGTGCCGCAAGTGGGTTTTCGTTCTCCCCTCGTTGCAGCCTGGTGCCCATGCCCTCGGCCGCCGGCACCGCCGCCAACCCCTCGGGCAAGGTGTCCAAGGCCGTGGCCAAGCAGCAGCAGCAGCAGGCCGCCAAGCAGCAGCCCGCGGCGGTGCAGCCCGCGGCGGTGCAGCCCGCGGCAACCAACGGAGTGGGCAGCCAGGCCAAGCAGACCACCTCGGGCAAGGTACGCAGCGGCCACACTGGGCGTCTGGGGGCCCATACCGTGATATGGAGAGCAGCAGTTCTGGTGAAGGGCAGACGGCTGGCCTGGTGCAGCTGACCGCGCGGGCCATCTGTTGTGTTCAGCATTTACCTCGCGCGAAGCACTTGATATTGTCGCAAGGCGGCACATTGTTTGGTCATGCACTGTGCACTGGAAGTCGTGGGTTGTCCGCTTGCGCAAGCATCAGCTGCCCGGTTGCGCAAGCACCAGCAAGGCGATGCGTGCAGTAACTCTTCCTCTGGGCCCCCGTCCGTGCAGAACAACGCAGCTGGCGGGGCCAGCATCAAAGCGGACGGCACCACCGGCGGCGGCAGGGCGGACGCCGCGGCTGGGGGCAAGAAGGACAGTAAGAAGAAGCGCTGAGCGGATGTTGGTATCTCACAAGGCGACGCGCTAGCAGCAGCTGCTGTATATCACACGTTTCTCGTGGCCACGATGGCTTGGCGGGGACTCGTGTCTTGCCATGATACGATGCAAGGCAGGAGTGAGCAAGGCTGCGCTGGTAAGGTAGTCTGGGGGTCGGGGGCTTGATGCTGTCATGTAAGCACCTCATGGCATGGCAGACGGCAATTTTCCCATTTCACCTGCCGTGGAGGCCCGCCTTGGGGATGGGGACTGCCATCCATGTTGTGCAGCATAGGATGAGCGTGGGGCCGTGGGCGTACTAAGCACTTGCGCTTGGGCTTGGGCTCGTGATGCGTGGACTGATCTGCTCGCGATGTCTGGGGTTGCTAACGTGGATTTGCACTGCGGTTGGTGAGCTCGAACCGTCTGAGCACCGTCGAACACTCGCATGGTGCTTGGACACGTGGTAAGGGGCTGACAGGTTGTCGTCCCGGTTACGCAACCTCTCATTAAGTTAAAGCACTGAAGACTATGCACGAGGGTGAGGATAGCATGTGGTGATCTCGAAACGGTGCGGCACGCGAAGATGTGGAGTGGATTTGGTGGAGTATATTCCTGACTGGGTGGCCAAGAGAGGAGCATGAGAGGCATCGTTTGCCATTCAGGGGTGCCGCTCTGCCGCACGGCGCGGCAAGTTCTGGAGAATCGGAGGGGTGGTTGCGGCAGCCGGATGTGCGACACACAAGTCATTGAGCCCTTGTAACAACACACGGGGGTGACCTTAATTTGTGGCGCAATCGATGTGCACCACTAGGGACACGCAGTACTCGTCCTTGGACGAGTACGGTAGCGCACACGCTGTGTGAAGAATGACAGTCCTTTTTGCCATATTGTACCAGTACCGTTAGGTTGGTCAACGATCGGTAGGCACACGTCACCTAGTTGGGGGATTGTGGTGTTCATTACGGGTCTCCTGTAGGACCATAGCCATGGCCGCGTTTGCCAAGCAGGATCGAAGGGCGATGCGCACGCTCCAGCCTGCTCCAGCCCATGCAGAACCTCTTTCGGAACACGCACAAGCATATTCTGCATCTGCCGGCAACTATGCAGCGCCTCACCGCCCGGTGCAACTTGGATCTTGAAGCGGGCCAAATTGCCCCTTTGGGCCAGACCCTGCAAGTAGCCTCTGACAGGAGCAGGCCTCAGCAGGGGAGCCCGAGTACCAGTACGGCAGCCCGAGTTGCATACCCCCCTCCCCTGGGCTCAGCGAGGCAGTAGGGCCGCGTGCCACGTGTGCGGGCCATGCCAGAGCATGCAGGGGTATGAAAGGAACGCATACCGGTACATACTGCCAGACGCGTCATGCAGGTCTTCTTCTCAGCGGCCAAATAGCACTGCCCTGCATGTCATCGGTATACCGAGACCGCGACCCATTGCCTCTACCTTCATCGTGGCCACCGCTCGGCCCGTCCCCAATCCCAATAGGAGTACAACTTCATTCTGCTATTTATGTTGGTTTCTTCACATACTTCAAGTATCGTTGGGGCCCTTACTGGCCCCAGGTTGAGAGCAGGACTACGATCTTTCCCTTATCCGTCAACGTAAGCTAATCATAGACCGGAGGAAAACCGTAGCTATACCAACTTTGTGGTGCATGGAACCAAGCACTAGCGTCCCGGATGCGGCTGCGTCCACCCTCGCTTCGGGGCCACCTGGCGGTCGGAGAGGGCGCGGACGTGGCAATGCTCGAGGCCGCGGCCGTCATTCCGACGCTTCTCATCACCAGTACGATACAGTTGTAGATGTCCTAGGCGCGGACAACGGGGGCCCAGCCCCTTCCAGCGGTCCCGGCAATGCCGGCGGCCGGAATCGCCAGCGGCGCGCGCAGCACCCAAGGGACGTCTCGGAGAGCGCTGCAGCTGACCAGGAGCATGCAGGCCAGCAGCAGGGGGCAACCGGCGAGGGGCTGCTGCAAGGCAGAGGCCGAGGCCAAGGGCGCGGCCGCGGACGGGGTGGCAGCAGGCGGGAAACGGGCCGCGGTGGCCAGGCCGCATACGGCTTCGAGGGCGGAGCAACGGACAATTCGTCTGCAGCTGCAGCTGCAACAGCTGCAGCGGAGGCTGCGACGTCGGCACTGCCCTCCAGGCAGCGGCCCTTGCGCCCGGTGGCACCTGCCGGTCCTGCGGACGGCGCTTATGAGCCAAGCTACGGCAGCAGCCATGACTACGCACAGTACGGCATAGGGGAGTATGCTATGGGTCAGTACGGCGAGAGCGGGGAGCCGTACGGAGGTCAGGGCCGGGGCGCAGGCGGCAGCCGCGGCAGGGGGAGAGGGCGGGGACGCGGCCGGGGGCAAGGGCAGGGCTACGGAGGGTACCCCGACGCTAACCAGTACGGCGCAGGCGACGGGTACGGGCCGTACCAGGGGTACGGCTACCTTGGGGAAGCAGGGTATGGCGACTCCTACGGCAGCTATGTGCCGTACGGAAACGCGGGCGACCGGCAGAGTTACCCCGACCCGTCAACGACCGAGGGCTTGTGGAGGCAGGGCCAAGGCCAAGCGCAGGGACCGGGACAGGGGCATGGTTCGGACCGGCGGCAAAGAGGCAACGGGGATTGGCGTCAGCGGCAAGACATGGGCAGCGGCGTTGAGGGGGGTATGGATGGCAGCGGCGCGCTGCCGTACGGTGGAGGCGCAGGGCAAGAGCTGTACGGCTCCAGCCAGCAGTACGACAATAGGGCGAACGCCCGAGGGGCCTACGGGGGGAGGAGGGGGGCGGCTGGGAGGGGCCGCGGAGGCCGCGGCCGTAGGCCCGACCCGCAGCAAAACGACAGCGGCGGCGGCGGCGCTGGGGCGGCCGATGGAGCGGAGGACCCGGCTGCGGCTGCGGCCGTGGAGGCGGCGGCGGAGGCGGCGAGCGGAGGGGGTGCTGGCGGCGACAGCGATTCGGAGGGCGAGACGCTGACGTGCGTCATATGCTGCGAGGAGGTGACGGCGGTGGCGGTGGGGCAGTGCGGCCACAGCCACACTTGCGCGCGGTGCTGCCTGCGGCTGCGGCTGTGCTACCGCGACAACCGCTGCCCGCTGTGCAAAGCGGAGAACACGGAGGTGGTGGTGGCTCGCCCTCCGCTGCCCCCGGACGCGACCTTCCAGTCCTTGGTTTCGGAGAACCCCGGGCGGGCGGCGCTGTGGCAGCAGCCCCGCTGGGCGCGGGGGGTGCTGGTGTGCGATGCCCCGGTGCTGCCGACGGGGGCGGCGGCGGCGGCGGCGCAGCGGCGCCCCCGCGGGCGGCCGCTGCACAGCAGCCTGATGTCCATGACGTCTCGCAGCTGCTCCGTGTGCGACAAGGGCGGGCGGAGGCCCTTTGGAACGGTCAAGCTGCTGCAGGACCACCTCAGGTGTGCGGTATGCGGTGGGGACGGAGTTCAGCAGTTGAGTTGAGCACGGGTGACGTCTTGGTACACGAATAGCGCAACGATATCGTTTGTGCGTGTGACGTACCTACACGAGGCGCTGCTTGCCGCTAACCCGGTCTCCCGCAAGCTTGTCCATTACGTTCCCTCTTTTCCTCGACGCCCTCAACGCCCTCCCACCACACACCCCATGCACTATCCAGGGCCGCGCACGACAAGGCGCTGTGCGAGGTGTGCCTGGCCGCCGGCCTGCGCTTCCCCCTGGAGCAGCCCGCGCTGGACCCCACCGCCCTGGCCGCGCACCTGGACGAGCAGCACCCGCGCTGCGAGTACTGCGACACGCGCTTCTACGGCAGGGACGAGCTGTACGCGCACATGACGCAGCGCCACTTCACGTGCCACGTGTGCAGCCGCCTGGGCCGCATGCACCTGTACTTCCAGGACTCGGACATGCTCATGGTACGGCAGTTTGGGGGAGGGTACAGCGGGGTACGGGCAGCGGGTGAGGGCTGTGGTACGTACGGCAAGGGGTGTTTGGGCGCGTGGGCCAAGCGGACGGAGGGTTACGTCGTTATAGGCTACCCAAGTTCCGTTTTGCATTACTACGCAAGCCTGCTCAGTACCACCGATTGTCTGACCTGTCGCCCTGACCGTGCCTGCGGCTACGTTCGCCTGGACGCACTCACGCGAGGAAACATTGACCTTCATTTCTGGTGGCACTGTCCTAGTCTGTGATCTGTATCGAAGCCACGGGTACGACGACTCGCTGTCTCGTGCTTCTCCTGGTGGTCTACAGCTGCTCTCCCGTAGTGTGCAGTACCGTACGTCTTTTAGAATCTGATATTAACGCCCACGTCCTCCGACCTGCCTGGTGCCTCCAGGTCCACTTCCGCGAGGAGCACCACCTGTGCGACCACCCCGAGTGCCACGGCTGTATGGTGGCCTTCGCCACTGCCGACGAGCTACACACGCACATCCGGGAGCGCCACTCGTCGCACATGCCGCGATGGGACGCCTCCAGGTGGGGCAGCGTGAGACACAGCCGCACAGCATCCTGCACTGCTCCCCTGTTCCTGCTCTGCCGCTTTTGGAGGTATCACAGGTGTCACAGACTAATCGGTGGTGGTGTTTTGTGTCCTCCCTTAATACACGCAGGGCCCGCCCGCTGCTGCTCGACTTCATCACTCCCCGCGGCCCGGGCGCCGCCGCCGCGCTCGCCGCCGCACAGCAGGCCGACAGCAGCCGCCAGCAGCTGCAGCAAGGCGGCCGGGGCAGCCGCGGCGGCCGGGGGGGCAGGGGCGCGCCCCCAGCCGCCACGGACGCGATGGAGCCCGGGCCCCGGGGTGGCAGGAGCGGCAGTGCGGCGGGATCCAGGGGGCGGTCTAGGGGCTCACCTGGTCTACAGGATGATGAGGCGTTTCCCACCCTTGGGGCTGCGGCGGGGGCGGGAGGGTCGCAGCAGCAGGGCTGGGCCGGCGGCAGGGCCCTGGGCCTGGGGGATACGCAGGAGACGGAGGGAGGGCTGGCGGTGATCGATGATGACTTGGGGGCAGCGGCGGATGCTGCGGGGGCGGCGGGCAGGACAGGGCGCGCGGGTGTGGGGGCAGGTGGGGCAGGAGGAGCTGGGGCGGCGGCGGCGGGGTTGCCAGTGGGTCCGGCGCTGGGTCCAGGTGCTGCGCGTCTGGCGGGCGTGTGGGCGGGGCGGCCGGCGGGAGCGGGCGCGTTCACGTAAGCAGGGGCGGGAAGGTGAAGGAAGGTGGCGCCCCTGTAGACACAGGGGCGCCACCTCGCATCGAGTGTTGGAGACCAGTAGTGTACATGTGTCAGTTGCGGTCGTCAGGCAGGGTTGCGGGCCACCTGCGCTGCTGGAAGCGTTGCTCCTAACTGCACTTCATGCCCCACACTGTTGCATACAGTTGGTTTGACCTGCGAGGTTTTGCCTGCCTGCCTGACTGCTGCCCGCTGACCTGCCTGCTCATCCAATTGCAGTGAGGACTTTCCGGAGCTGGCGGCGGACGGCTCAAACGCCGCCAGCACGCAACCCGGCGGTGGAGGCGGCGGCGGCGGTCCCACGTGGGGCGGGCGCACCGCCGCCAGCGCTGTTGCGGGCGGGCTGGTCAAGGTGACGGCCAAGTGCGGCTGCGGCCGGAGGGTGGAGCATCTGGCCCTCAAGGCAGACGAGCAGGTGAGGCAGAGGAGGCACACCGGTACATGAGCACCTACGCGTCACGCCGCGATGAGTACTCTGCTGCGTACGCAGAGCGCATGGCGCTTGGAAGCGATGCGTATGCCTTCGGTCCGTGCTGGTCATCAAGTGGTGTACAGCCCGGCTGCCGCTATGACCCCATGGCCGCGATCCTCATAACAACGTCTTGGCCCCCGGTCGTCCTTCCCTCTTCAACACCCCGCTTGCGCTGAACCGTGCAGGGTATGCTGTCCCAGCGCTAGGTTTCACGCCACCTCCTGCACCTCTCCTAACTCACCTTGCAGGCCCCCATGCTGCGCTGCACGCGCGACTGCTTCACCGCCCAGCGCCGCTCCCAGCTGGCGGACGCCTTCGGGGTGCCGCCGCAGTCCGACGTGGGGCCGGCGGGGGAGGGCTACGTGTCGTACTTTGACCGCCACCGAACGCCCAACTACCCCGCCAGCCTTATAACGGTAAGCTGTGTGCGGTGGGGAGGGCATGGGTGTTTGGGGAACGGGCGTTGCATGCGGGTGCGATGCTGAACCCGCCGTTACATGCGCTTGGCTGTGGCTGACCTGTCGCTGGCCACGTGCCTCTTCGCCTGGCAGGCGGCGCATTCGCTGGGGCTGGAGTGGGTCAGCGGCGTGGAGCGGGAGCTGGCCAAGTTCCTGGCGGACCCACAGGTGGGGGCCGGGGGAGGGAATCGCGGAGGGCTGGGCACACACGACAGGGGGGAGAGGGAAAGTGGGTATGCAAGGGACAGCCACGTGCGCACAAAGGGCGGACGCAGGCGAGCGAAACGCTCAGCGGTCGTGCTCCACCGATTCCACAATCATGGTTTTGCAGTGGACATGTGTGACCCTTGGGGTACGGGGGCGTGCTCCATCGCTGTGGCGCATCCTCCTCTGCTCTCTCCGCTTACACCGACAAGAAAACATGGCAGGCGAACCCGCTCCACCTTCCTCATTCGGGGGTGCAACCGGCCACGGCGCCTGCAGGTTGCTAGCCCTCAACATGACTGTGTTTACTCCACCCCAGCTCAACCCACAGCACACCGTTCCCATCTCCACCAATCGTTGCACCTACGGCTGGTTACTCCTTGCTGGCCCCTTTCTTTACCAACCCTCAGGGCCCCCGGCGCGGCTCGCTGCCCCCCGGCATGAGCGATGCGCAGCGCAAGCTGGTGCACGAGCTGGCGGAGCACTACGGCCTGGCAACACACTCCATAGGGTGAGGGCGGCTTTGGCATGATACATATGTTGGGGTGCCGGATAAGGGTGCGCGAGCTGCGGCATTCTTTGACCGGACCACGGGTCGCGCAACCTTGGGTAGAGTCAACGCCTGCGAGCAATTTCGCGGACAAGAGGGGTTCGACTCGGGTCGCACAGCAAAGCAGTTATCCTTTGTGGCACTGATGATAAACATTTTTACCACCAAGACCTGAGGCACATGGTGCCCTGACGAACGCTTTCAGCCTTGTCTGAGCCACGAACTCCACAGACAGGCTCTGTCCTGAAGCACATGCGCCCGCACGGTTTGGCCAATGCGCCAGAGGGTTGACCCGGGTCGCACAGCAAAGCAGTAATCCTATGTGGCACTGATGATCAACATTTTTACCACCAAGACCTGAGGCACATGGTGCCCTGACGAACGCTTTCAGCCTTGTCTGAGCCACGAACTCCACAGACAGGCTCTGTCCTGAAGCACATGCGCCCGCACGGTTTGGCCAATGCGCCAGAGGGTTGACCCGGGTCGCACAGCAAAGCAGTAATCCTATGTGGCACTGATGATCAACATTTTTACCACCAAGACCTGAGGCACATGGTGCCCTGACGAACGCTTTTAGCCTTGTCTGAGCCACGAACTCCACAGACAGGCCCTGTCCTGAAGCACATGCGCCCGCACGGTGCAGCCAATGCACCGCAGCGCCACGTACCCACGCTTTCTAACCGCACTCCACGCACACGTGTTCCGGCACTGCAATGCACACGCCGTCAGGACGCATCCTACTCCAACCTGATCTCCGAGCACTACAGCCACCATGCCCACAGTAATGTTATCATTCCCTCATCCACCGCCACACACCCAGCACTTCCGTGACCCCTGGCGCCTCACACTCGCGCTTGACACGATACCCCTTGTCCCGCCAGGCAAGGCGCCGGGCGCGCCGTGCAGATGCTGCGCTCCTCCTCCAGCGGTGTGCCCACGCGCCTGCTGTCCTCCGTGGCCGCCGCCGCCGGCCCCGAGGAGCTGGCACGGCTGGCGGCGGCGCAGGGCCCTGGCGGCGGCGGCGGCGGCGGCTGGGTGATCCGGCTGGTGGACGTGGCCCCGGGGGCCAACGTGGAGCACTACTTGAGGGCGTGGGAGGGTGGGTGCGGGTGGGGAAGGGCGAGGGTGGTCGTGGGAACATGGGGGAAGGGCTCGACTGGTGCGGCGTTGGGTTAGGGGCGCGGGGGCGCGGTGCGTGCTGTAAGTCTGGAAGGGCATTCCAATCCGCACCTGAGGGCGTGGGAGGGTGAGAGGGGCTTGGGGGTAGTGGAGGCATGGATTTGGAGGGGGTTAGGACAGCGGAGTGATGGCGCCGTGGGTCAGGGGGCGCGGGACTGACGTTCAGTGCTGCGGAACTCGGGACGGGTAAGGGCCTTGGGTATCTGCAGTCCAGATTGTGCATTCCTTGAATGGCGTATGACGGTATGAGCTTGGACGGCGTCCGACTCTGCGTTGCATGGCTGCACGTGTGTGGCCATACTGCACCAGCATAAACAGCGAAAGGCGACATCTGACAGCAGCTGCACCCCCATGTGCCCCTGTCCTTCACCAGGCGAGTACACGCTGAGCGGCAACGTGCGCAACGGCGGGCCCCTAACCCTCACCTTCACCTCCGAGCGCTCTTGGCGCGACTGCTGCTCCGTGCTGGCGGGCGGCGTGCGCGGCGTGTTCCGTACAGTCGTGGACAAGCCGGCCGCCGGCGCCGCCGCCAGGTCGGCGGCGGCGGCAGCGGGAGCTCCCTCGGCCGCGGCGGCGCCGGCGCCGGCGGCGCCACCGGGCTGGCAGGTGCTTCGGAGCAACAAGGCAGGGCCTGTTGGGGGCAGCAGCAGCACCTCCACCGGGGCCGTTGCGAGGGCGAGGCCTGTGGTGTTGGAGGATGCTTGGGGGGACGATGATGACGGAGGGGCCTTGCGGGCGGGGAGAGGCAGGGCGGGGGCGTTAGGGGGCTCGGGCTCGGGGTACGGGGCTGGGGGGCAGGCAGGGGCAGGGCCGGAGCCGCGCAACCCTTGGAAGGGCCCGGCCATGGACCTGGCTGGGGGCACGGCGTGGGATGCCCTGGATGAGGAGGACGCTTGACAGGGGTGTAGTGTATTAGGATGTGGTGCAGGGATGTTCGGAGCATGTATCAAGACCGGACGCTTGAGGTGTACACGTATGGCGATCTCGAAAGCAACAGTGCAGCTGCTTGAACACTCGTTGTTCGCCATGCACCTAATGGAGGCCTTGAGGAGTTGCGTTGGTGGCTGAGGTTGCGGAAGAAGGTGCACTGGCGGTTGGGTCTAGAACAATGCGAGGCGCAGGAGGTGGAGTGCCTTGCTGTTTGGAAAGCCGAGCCAGTGCGTCGCGCTTACGGACGTTTACGGTGAAGGCGCTGATTTATACGGAACTTGCGCATGCTGGCAGGATGGATCTGTTACTTGTTCGAGTAGAGAGCATCTTGTCGAGCGCCTTGTAGCTAGCTGGTGGATCTTGTCCTGAGCTGGTGAAAGGAGAGGCTTGATGCCCTCAACCCACCATTGACCATGGTTTAGTGCGCTAGTGGGAAAGCGCTTGCTGCCACGCGCCGCCTTATGCAGTACACGGGGCACGCTGGAGGCAATTAGCCGATTGCTAGCCGTGGCCCAGTGCAGGGAGGTCCCCTGGCCCTGTGTGCCAATGGAAGCTGGCAGGTCTTGCAAGGTAAACATTCTGTCTCTGGCGCGTTTGGGGCTCCCAACTGCTGATGCCTGTCGCCTGACCCTTACCAGCCAGGTATAGTACCGGTAGTGCAACGTACGTGCTACCCTGGATAGGGCCAATGCCAGGCCCGGTGACTGCGATGAGCCCAAGCAGAGCCAATCCCAACGAGGGACAAGTGTGCCGGATCTGCTGTTGCATGCATCCAGTAGAGCAGTAGAGCTGCAGTTGGACCGTCAGGATGGCAACCTCGAACACTGCCTCTAGTCAGCTACGGGCAGGTGGGGCGCTGCGCCACTTGTAATACAGGCAAGGCATCGCCCTCGGCACCCCCAAAACGAGCCACCAAGGATCCACTCGCTCGCGGTGAGGGTGTCCGTCTCCGCCCCTTGACCAGCACCTCACCCTCCATGCACATCCATGTATATGTACAAGTCTAAGACCACCCATCCCATGTATGTGCCCCCAAGCCACTCAAACACACCCGCAGTCGCAACAGCACTCACGGCTATCATTCTTCTTAGCCGCATAATAACGTCACACACCGTCCAAGGAATGAAGCATCGCTCAACGGGAGCTCTGAGGAGTACCGTACCTGTAAACGCCACGTGCACGCAAAGCCCACGCCTGCTGTTGCGGTGGACCCAATCAACCAATCAGCCAACCTCTGTTGCGGCCTGACGTTCAGAGGTGGCAGGTGTCAGCCTGCTGTTGCTCATGTCCTTATGCGAGTGCGTGGTGTCCGGGTCGGCGGCACCCCGCCACCTTACAAACAGAATTCCACGGGTACGCAGCCGTCACCCGCCCAGATCCGCCCGCCGCACACTGGGACGTGCCCCACCTTTCCGCCACCTGCCACGCGCAGCACTGCAACACCTTTGACCGCCAGCGCGCCTCAGCAGCCGTGTCACCCCACGCCTTATACTCCCAGGCTCTCATTGGAAAGGACCTCCCACCCTGCACTCCAGATGCATGGTGTCGGTGAAATTTCATCGGGCGCGGCCTTACGGGCCCGCCTGTAATCACCACCAGATAAATTGTCCCTCATCATTATTGGGAGGAGGCTCGCACCCAGAACTCAACACGCATAAGGACTCAACACGGGGATAAGGAACATGCGTCCTAGTCTTCGTGTCTCCTCATGCGCCTCCTGCGCGGCCGCTGCACCCCCTCTCCTTCCCCTGCCCCTGCCCCGCCGCCCGCCCCGCCTGCCCCGTCTGCCCCGGCCCGCAGCACGCCCCAGCTGGGGATGAACCCAAGCGCGGACATCAGCCCCAGCGCAACCACCAGCTGCAAGGTGGGACAAGGGAAAGTGAGCCGGGGTGATCAGGTCATACGACAGGCCTAGCACTGCCATACCAGGTACCTCGACCAGCCAGCTGGTTCCTTGTGCGTGGGCTCCCTGTAGTGTCTAGTGCGTATGCGTCACAAGATGCGTGGAATAATCACCGGTACGCAGCGGCACGTGGGCCTCTCGCCCCACGCCATACCCTGCCAGCACCGCCCCGCCTAGCCCATCTTTACTGTGCTCACCACCTGAACGATGGCAAGCGCGCCGAAGACCGGCCACAGGCCCGCAACGAACCTGCAACGGTAACAGGGATACATTCCCTCCATCTCATGCACAAGCTCATCTCAGTAGGAGGAGCACGTCCAGCCGCTGTGGCAAATGGTGAGTCAGGCCAGATGGAGTGAGTGCTGGCTTACCGTTGCGCATAGCTTCGGTGCAAACTCACGTGGAATACGGCAACGATGCCACGAATGCCGATGCGAGAGCTCCCCTGAAGCACTCAGCTACCCCCTATCAAAACCCCTCGAACCTTGGTATGTTGCACAGTGCTGCAAGCGGACGTGACGTGCAGCGGGCACCTTGCAGTGCACCACGATGACACAGGCCGGAGGTGCAGCTCTTAGCACTCCTTGCGCGGCACCCTCGCGGTCAGCAGGATCACAGGGTGACACCCACACCACGTGGGCGACATCACGTATGCACTCACCCCACAATCGTGCTGGCGATCGTGACCGCCCCCGCCGGCACTGCCAGGGTCTCGCTGCGGGCGGGGTCCTTAACGCCGCGGACGTACCCCAGCCTGCGAGGGAGGCAGCGGGAGCGCAGACGGCCAACGGATTTGCTTCGAGGCATGCGTGGCATGCCGTACCAGTAGGCATCACCGCACACGTTGGCGCAGCTTCGACACCTAGGGACACGCCTAGCGCGGCTTGCACGTTCTGAACACCCAGCCATGCATAAGCAGCACTCGCTGGTTGTCGCTCCAACAGTATTAAGTGGGCGTGTTGGTGTCCACGCTGGGCGCGGGTCTGCCTTCCTGTTCGAGTCGTTGAACCTCAGGAGGGGAGGAGAGCCCTCTGGGTGCCTCACACTCACCATCCGTATACGTACAGGAACAGCAGGGCGTTCAGGAGGCAGTTTATGAAGCCAAACGCGATGAAGAGACTGTGGCAGATATTGAGAAAGGTAGGCGTGTTACGACCAGCTCGGGTCCGGTGGAGGCGTGCAAGGGACGGCCCAGGGACGGCCCGACCTTGCCTGACGGCAGCTGTCTTTGCGTGGGAGGGACGCCCTGCTACTCGTGCACGTACGTGTTGATGCGGTCATCCGTCGCTATGACGTGTAGGAGGTTCTTGTTACCGGATCCATAGCCGATAACAGCCGCGGCCGCGGCCACCCAAGCGAGGCCCTCGAGCCGAGAGCGCCATGTTGGACCACCCGCGTTGGGCTCCTCTTCATCTTCAGACATGTAGTCCTAGTGGTACTATGTCCTCTGTCAGTAAGGTACGGTTGATGTATACAGTCTGGGAATACTAGGCCTGTTCCCGGTACTTTACGATTGCGTTTGGGGCTTGAACTACCAACCCCATACTGTAGGGAATTACTGTACTACCATGATAGCTGTATATGCTCTGTGGCACGGGCTTGGCGTTTGCTTGAAGTTTTACAGCTCCAGCTGGACTGCCTTCTGTACCGCTTTTCTGGTACTGCGCCGTGGACTAACCCCCGCAGCAAGGGGCCCTGATCCCGTAGCCTCTATCCAGCTTGTCTCCTCCCGACGCTTGCCGATGCACAGCATGCCGTTCCAGCACGTCGACCACTTAAGCATCCGAAAATTGTCGGCACACCCCGTGTGAACGTCTGAAGTGAAGTGGAGTGGGGCCCAGCCAAGGGCCAGCGACGCAGCAGTCCCTGCAGTCCTGTGGAAGGCTACGCCACCGGGCCACCAGCCTGAACCAGCTGACAGGGCCAGGGGTCCTCCCCATGATGCCCTTAACAAAGCCACGCCTGGTAAGCCGGCCATCGGCTGGTGGAGTCCAACATGTGCCCAAAGCGGCCTTGGCTCAACGGGTCGCCTGCTTTACGGTACTCTTCCGAGCACCATGACACGAGAAACGGAGAGGTTCGGGACAGACACTAGGTTACACCGTGCACCGGGACACTCAGCCACAAGGACCAGTACCTGGACACATTGGAGAGGAGCTGTCTTTCCCGCTCATTGCCCGGGGAATCCAAGCAGTCCTAGCCAGGGGTCCCCTGGTCCTAGCCCTCCTGTGGCGTCAACACGTCACCCAGCTGAATGGGCATGGGGACGTTCCAGTGCGTATGCGCCAAGCCACGGCAAGTAAAGGCCGCAACACCCAATTAACCAAGACCCACAACGCGAGAGCGAGAAGCGCACGTGGCAGAAGCAGCGGTTAGGAGCACGTGGCAGAAGCAGCGGTTAGGAGCACGTGGCAGAAGCAGCGGTTAGGAGCA
>VFQN01002734.1_pt1 | contig 26543 bp, 28 predicted proteins | sample 3512371 | NCBI WGS metagenome assembly VFQN01 (sample SAMN10412370, study PRJNA504923) | tailings metagenome | isolation source: Replicate 2 from Balatoc abandoned mine | place: Philippines: Itogon, Benguet | collected 2017-08-28 | reverse complement strand
TGGCTCATTTCGCGGCCGCGGAAGCGCATGGTCATCTTGACCTTGTCGCCTTCCTCGAGGAAGTCGAAGACCTTCTTCATCTTCACTTCGAAATCATGATCGTCGATGTTCGGACGCATCTTGATCTCTTTGATTTCCTGGGTCTTCTGCGTCTTGCGGGCCGCATTGGCTTTTTTCTGGGCTTCGTATTTATACTTGCCCACATCCAGGAACTTGCACACCGGCGGATCGGCGTTGGGGGATACTTCGACCAGATCGAGGCCGACTTCGGCCGCCTGTTCGATCGCTTCAGCAGTCAGCATTACGCCCAGATTTTCGCCTTCCTCGTCGATCACACGGACCTTGGGCGAGGCGATGAATTCATTGTATCGCGGGCCGTTCTTCGGCGGCATTGGCGCCAGCGGGCGGCGGGTCATGGGCGGGCGTATAGCTGTATCTCCTGTGTCGTTTCAGTTCATATGCGCAGCGGGCGCGCAAACGCGCGCGCGGTGCACATATAATGAACATTGGCGCGGCGTAAAGGTTGCCGTGCGCAATTTACCGGCGGTTTTCGTCCGACTGTGGCGGCTATGCCACGCCCGCCGCCCCTAGGATCCGGACCCTACCATTTGGCGGGCGCGGGGTCGATCACGCGGAAGCCGCCCGCCCCCACCTCGCTGACCTCCAGCGCGCGGATCGCGATGCCGCGGTCGTTGAAGCGGAAGATGCCGTCGATGCCGCCGAACCCGTCCGCCGCCATCAGGCGCCCGGCAGGAAAGTTGGTCCCCGGCTTCCAGTCACGCGCAATGCGCACCGTCAGCAGCACCGAATCATAGCCGAGGCTGGCCAGACGATAGGGCGCCTTGCCGAACCGGGTGCGATATTTGGTGGCGAGCTGGCCGTAGAGGCCGTCCGAAACGCTGGCGAACCATGCACCGCGCATCGCCGGGTTGCCGCCCAGTGTCGCATCGGTGTTCCACAATTCGGTGCCGAGGATCTGGCGCTGTCCCGCGCCCTTGATGATCGGAACCGCGCGCACCGCATTGCCGCCGACATCGGCGATCAGCACCGCGTCCATCGCACCCGCGCTCGCCAGACGGCGCGCCGCGCCCGTCAGCGCTGCGGCGCTGCGGTCATAGGTTTCGGTCGCGACGAGCGTTCCGCCCGCATTGGCGACCGCCGCCTTGAACGCCGCCATCGAACGCTCGCCATAAAGATTCTTGGGGATCAGCGCGCCGAAGCGCTGCTGCCCCTTGGCGCGGGCAAAGCTCACGACCCGCTCGACCGACTGGCCGGGAACGAAGCCCATGATGAAGACGCCGTTGCCCGCGACACTGCTGTCGTTCGAAAAGCTGATGACGGGCACCTTCGCCGCCCGCGCGATCGGCGCCACCGCGGTGACATCCTCGCTGAGCAGCGGGCCGAGGATCAGCTTGTTGCCGTCGGCCACCGCCTGTTTCGCAGCCGCGGCGGCGCCCAGCGCGGTGTCATACGTCGTGATGCGGACCTTGTCGGCCTTGGTATCGAGCAGCGCCATCGTCGTCGCATTGGCGATCGCCATGCCGACATCGGCGTTAGTTCCCGTCTGCGGAACGAGCAGCGCGACGCGGTGGCGGTCGGTATCGGTCGGCAGGCCGGGGCCGACATTGTCGGTGGGCTTGTCGGGCGGCGGTGGGGTCGCCGGGCCGTTGGTCTTCGGCACCACTTGGCATGCGGCGAGCAGCCCGCCAAGCGCCAGCGTCGCGATACCGCGCAGCAATTGCCGCCGCGGCGACGCATTCCCTTGGCGCTCGCGCGTCGTTTCTGCCATCTCTGCCGCCATGCCGGATTCGACCATCTCTATATCTCCCTTGCCCGGTCTCTATATCGTCGCGACGCCCATCGGCAACCTTGGCGACATCACCCCGCGCGCCGCGGCGGTGCTTGCGCGCGCCGACGTGATCGCGGCAGAGGATACGCGCGTCACGGCAAAGCTGCTCGCGCATCTGGGCTTGCGTGTTCCGATGACCCCCTATCACGATCATAGCGACGAACGCGCCCGTGCGGCGCTGGTTGCCCGGATGGCGGACGAAGTCGTCGTGCTGGTGTCCGACGCCGGAACCCCGCTGATTTCGGACCCCGGCTACAAGCTGGTGCGCGATGCGCGCGGGGCGGGACGGGCGATCACCACCCTGCCCGGCCCCTGTGCCGCGATCGCCGCCATCACCCTGTCGGGCCTGCCAAGCGATCGCTTTCTTTTTGCGGGCTTTCTGCCGAACAAGGCCAAGGCACGCGCCGACACGATCGCCGAATTCGCCGCTCTGCGCGCAACGCTCGTCTTCTATGAAAGCGGGCCGCGCCTCGCCGCGACGCTGACCGCGCTCGCCGCCGGCCTCGGCAATCGCGAGGCGGCGGTCGCGCGCGAAATCAGCAAATTATACGAAGAATGCGTCACCGGCCCGCTCGACGACCTTGCGGCGCGCTACGCCGACGCACCGCCCAAGGGCGAGATCGTCGTGATGGTCGGCCCACCCCAGGAGCAGGCAGTCGAAGCCGCGGACGACGACGCGATCGAAGCGGCGCTGCGCGATGCGCTGGACGAGCAGCCGGTGGCCAAAGCCGCCAAGGCCGTCGCCAAACGCTTCGGGCTCGACCGTCACGCCGTTTACGCGCGCGCACTCGCGCTTAAGGACCGCGCTTGAACCGCGCCGCCGCCGAAGCGCGCGGACGCCGGGCCGAACGGCGCGCCGCCTGGTGGCTGCGCCTGCATGGCTGGCGTATCCTGGGCGAACGGCTGCGCGTTCCCGCGGGCGAAGTCGATCTGGTGGCGCGGCGCGGCCGCACACTCGCTTTCGTCGAAGTGAAATGGCGCGACCGCGCCGCCGATCTCGATATGGCGATCGACGAATTTCGCCTGCGCCGCGTCGCGGCAGCCGCAGAAATGCTCAGCGCGCGCTTTGCGCGACCCGATGATGATATTCGCATCGACGTGATGCTCCTTGCGCCGGGGCGCTTGCCTCGCCATCTGATCCACGTCTGGCAGCCCTGAAGGAAGACGGAATGACCCTGTGCGCGGCGGTTCAAATGGACCCGATGGATGGCATCAACATCGGCGGCGACAGCAGTTTCGCGTTAATGCTGAAAGCGCTCGAACGCGGCTACACCCTCTATCACTACGATGTGCGCGGGCTGACCTGGGAGGCCGGACGGCTGACGACACGGGCGCACCCCGTTCTCGACGTCAAGCGCGAGTCCGGCGCGCATTACCGCTTCGGCGATCCCGTAACGATCGACCTCGGCCGCGATGTCGATGTCGTGCTGATGCGGCAGGATCCGCCCTTCGACCTCGGCTATCTTACCGGTACCTGGCTGCTCGAACGCATTCGGGGCGAGACGCTGGTGGTCAATGATCCCGTTTCGGTGCGCAACGCGCCCGAAAAGGTTTTCGTGCTCGATTTTCCGCAATTCATGCCGCCGACGATGGTCACGCGCGATCTCGACGCGGTGAAGGATTTTCAGGCGCGCTACGGCGCCGTCGTCGTCAAGCCGCTGCACGGCAACGGCGGCAAGGCGGTGTTCCGCATCGACGCCGACGGCAGCAATCTGGGCGCACTGGTCGAACTGTTCGGTCAGGTCTGGCCCGAACCCTTCATGGTCCAGCAATTCCTGCCCAGCGTGTCCAAAGGCGACAAGCGGATCGTGCTGGTCGACGGCGACGTGGCCGGCGCGATCAACCGCAAGCCCGGCGAAGGCGAATTCCGGTCGAACCTTGCCGTCGGCGGCTATGCCGAAGCGGCGGAATTGACGCCGCGCGAGCAGGAAATCTGCGCCGCGCTCGGCCCGCAGCTCAAGGAACGCGGCCTGATCTTCGTCGGTATCGACGTGATCGGCGGCGAATGGCTCACCGAAATCAACGTCACCTCGCCGACCGGCATCGTCGCGATCGACCGCTTCAACAACAGCGATACGGCCGGCATGATCTGGGATGCGATAGAACGCCGGATCGCTTGAGCCGCCACCGCGTTTGCCTTCCATGACCGAATTCATCCTCGATCTGATTCAGGCGTGGGGGATATTGGGGCATTGCCGTCCTGATGTTCCTCGAAAACGTCTTCCCGCCCGTTCCGTCCGAAGTGATCATGGGTCTGGGCGGCATCGCGGTCGCGCAAGGGCGCTTCGACTTCTGGACGCTCGTCGCGGTCGCGGTCGCCGGCACCACCGCGGGCAATTGGGTGTGGTATGCGATCGGACGCTGGATCGGCTACAAAAGGCTGAAGCCCTTTATCGACCGCCACGGCCGCTGGCTGACGCTCGACTGGCACGAGGTCGAGCGGCTGCACGCGGGCTTCGTCCGATATGGTCCCGGCATCGTTTTCGTCGCGCGCTTCATGCCCGTCGCGCGGACGATGGTGTCGCTGCCTGCGGGCATGGTCCATATGAATCAGGCGAAATTCCTGCTGTGGACCGCCGCCGGATCGACGATCTGGATCGCCGCGCTCGCCGGCGCGGGCAACTGGTTTGGCAAGCAGTTCGCCGATATCGAGCAGTTCGTCGGCCCGCTCGCGCTCGTCGCGATCGGCTCGCTGGTCCTCCTCTATTTCTGGCGCGTCTTCACCTGGAAACCCAAGCACCGTCGCGATTAGCCGGCGCGCGGGTGAGCGCTGCGATAGACGTCGAGCAGATGCGCGGCATCGACGGCGGTGTAGATCTGCGTCGACGCCAGACTCGCATGGCCCAAGAGTTCCTGCAGGCTGCGCAAATCGGCCCCGCCCGCGAGCAGATGCGTTGCGAAGCTGTGGCGCAGCGCGTGCGGCGTCGTGCGCTCGGGCAGGCCGAGCGCGCGGCGCGCCTGCCGGACGCTGGCGCGCACGACGCCCGGTTGCAGCGGCCCGCCGCGCGCGCCGACGAACAACGGCGCGTCCTTGCCCATCGACCAGGGGCAGGCCGCGACATAGCGCGCCACCGCCGCCGCGACCGCGGGCAGGATCGGCACGATCCGCGTCTTGCCCCGCTTGCCGGTCACGCGCAGCGTTTCGCCGAGCGGCAGCGCCGCGCCGGTCAGCGACAGCGCCTCGCCGATGCGCAGACCCGCACCATAGAGCAGCAGCAGCAAGGCAAAATCGCGCGCGCCGACCCAGGCTTCGCGGGCATTGTCCTCGACATCCTGTGCAAGCTGCATCGCCTCGGCGGGCGCGACCGGGCGCGGCAGCCCCTTTTTGACGCGCGGTCCGCGCATCTGCGGCACGCTGGCGTTCGATCCGCCGACAAAGCGCAGGAAGCTGCGCAGCGCCGACAATTCGCGCGCCGCCGAGGCATTGCCCAGCCCGTCGGCGCGGCGATCGGCAAGATAGGAGCGCAGATCGTTCGGGGTCAGACCTTTGAGCATGCGCGCATCGACCGCGCCGCCGCGATAATGCGCCAGAAAGCCGCAAAAGCGCTCGGCGGTCGCGATATAGGCGCGCCGCGTGTGGTCCGACCGGCGCTTTTCATGCGCCAGATGAGCGTCCCAGTCGCGGATCAGGACATCAACCAAAACCCACTCCGTTCGGGCTGAGCTTGTCGAAGCCCCGTCCTTTCTTTCAGCCTCCAAAAGAGAAGAACAGCCCTTCGACAAGCTCAGGGCGAACGGGCTTTGCAGTCGTCTAGCCTGTTCGCACCACTTCCGAAAGGATGCTGTCGAGCAGCAATATGCCATCGTCGGTCACGCCCAGCCGGTCGCCGGTCTGCTGCATCAGCCCCTGCCCGGCCAGCCGCGCCACCGCATCGGCATCGACGAACGCGTCGCGCGCCAAGCCGCTCCGCACCTCGATCCGCGCCAGATCGATGCCCTCGGTCAGCCGCAGGCCCATCAGCATCGCCTCGGTCGCGCGTTCGTGCGGCGGCAGGCCGGTCTCGACCTTCAGGCCGTGGCCGTTGCGTTCGACCGCCGCGATGAAATTCTCGGGCTTCTTGTGGCGCTCGGTCGCCTGCGCCAGCCGCCGCCCATGCGCGCCGGGCCCGACCCCCGCGTAATCGCCGTAGCGCCAATAGGTCAGATTATGGCGGCTTTCCTCGCCCGGCCTTGCATGGTTCGACACTTCGTAACGCGGCAGCCCCGCCGCGCGCGTCAACGCCTGCGTCGCGTCGAACAGGTCGGCGGCGGTATCGCCGTCGGGCGGGACAAGCTCGCCCTTGGCGGCGAGCGTCGCGAAGCGCGTGCCGGGTTCGATAGTCAGTTGATAGAGCGAAAGATGCCCCGTGCCGAACCCTAGCGCATCGGCAAGCTCGCGCTCCCAGTCGGCAAGCCCCTGCCCCGGCCGCGCGTAGATAAGGTCGAAACTGGCACGGCGGAAATGCGCCTGCGCCGCCGCAATCGCCCGCCGTGCCTCGTCGCCGCTGTGCGCGCGCCCCAGAAATTCAAGCACTTGCGGATCGAAGCTCTGCACGCCGATCGACACCCGATTGACCCCCGCGGCTGCCAGATCGGCGAAGGCGGCAACCTCGACCGAGTTGGGATTGGCCTCCAGCGTGATCTCGCAGTCGTCGGTCAGGCCCCACAGTGCCGCCGCTTCGCCGATCACCGCCGCGACCGTCGCGGGCGACATCAGGCTGGGCGTTCCGCCCCCGAAGAAGATCGACGACACTCGGCGTCCCGGCAGCAGCGCCGCCTCGTGCCGCAGATCGGCAAGCAACGCATCGCGCCAGACCGCCTGATCGACGCTCTCGCGCACATGGCTGTTGAAGTCGCAGTAGGGGCATTTGCTGACGCAAAAGGGCCAATGGACATAGAGGGCGAGCGGCTCGGTCATGCTGGCGATATAGTGGCTTTTCGAAGATTGTCCTTATCGGTAGACTCGTTTCCGAAGCAGATTACCGGGGACGCGCCGTGGACATCGCCAATCAGGACTTTATTCAGTTGGTAAAGATTACACGCGCGAAATTTGGCGTGACCATCGAAGGCGCCCATGATCTGATTTTTGCCGACGAGGAAATGCGCAGATTGGTTGCCCGACGGGTCAATCTCGATCCGGCGTGTCGCAAGCAAGCGCTATGGGACATGCGCGAAAAGGGTGACAAGTCTCGCTTTGTCGAGGTGGACGGAAAGATAAGATTTCGTCGCTGAACAACCGTTCAAAACACCCCCGCCACCAGCTTCGCAAAGGCATCGGCCCGGTGGCTGATCGCATGTTTTTCGGCCGGATCGATCTCGGCATAAGTCAGGGACTTGCCTGTCGGCACGAAGACCGGATCATAACCGAACCCCAGCGTACCGCGCGGCGGCCAGGTCAGGCTGCCCGCGGCGCGCCCCTCGAAAACCTCCGCATGGCCGTCGGGCCAGGCGATCGCGAGGGTGCAGATGAAGGCGGCGCTGCGGTCGACGTTGGGCCCCTGCTCGGCGAGCAACCCCTCGACCTTGCCCATCGCCATATACCAGTCGCGGCCCTTTTCGCCTTCGAACCACTGCCGTTCGGCCCAGTCGGCCGTATAGACACCCGGCCGTCCACCCAGCGCCGCGACCGCCAGCCCGCTGTCGTCGGCAAGCGCGGGAAGACCCGCAGCCGACGCACTCGCATGTGCCTTCAGCAGTGCATTTTCGGCAAAGCTCGTGCCGGTTTCGTCGGGTTCAGGAAGGTTAAGGTCGCCCGCCGACACCGGTTCGATGCCATAAGGTTCCAAAAGCGCCCGAATCTCGCGCACCTTGCCCGCATTATGGCTCGCGATGACGAGTTTGCCTGGGGTGAGTTTGCGGTGCGGCATCGGCTGATCCATTTTCTGTCGGTTAAATTGGTTCACGCGAAGACGCGAAGGCGCGAAGAAGAAGAAGAAGAAGAAGAAGCTCCGGGCCGACAGGCCCCCTTAATATCGACGATGCGTCATGACGCGACGGGGATAAAGGAGGCTGCTTCGCGGCAAACGCTACATCTTCGCGCCTTCGCGTCTTCGCGTGAACTCAAATCAGACTCTATCGTCCCACCGCCTTCGCCTGCGCCGCGAAAATTTCGCCGCAGCCGATGCGCGCAAGGCGGAGGAGGCGCAGCAAGCCTTCCTCGTCATAGGTCGCGCCCTCGGCGCTCGCCTGCACTTCGACGATCTGGCCCTTGCCGGTCAGTACGAAATTGCCGTCGGCTTCGGCGTTCGAATCCTCGTCATAATCGAGGTCAAGGACCGCGGCGCCCTGATACATGCCGCACGAAATCGCCGCGACCTTGTCCTCGATCGGGTCTTCGGCAATCGCCTTGGCCGCGATCAGCTTGTCGACCGCAAGCCGCAGCGCGACCCACGCGCCCGAAATCGACGCGGTGCGCGTGCCGCCGTCGGCCTGGATCACGTCGCAATCGATCACGATCTGGCGCTCGCCGAGCTTCTTCATATCGACAACGGCGCGCAAGCTGCGCCCGATAAGCCGCTGAATTTCCTGCGTTCGTCCCGACTGCTTGCCCTTCGCCGCCTCGCGGCTGCCGCGTGTGTGCGTCGCGCGGGGCAGCATGCCATATTCGGCGGTGACCCAGCCCTGCCCCTTGCCGCGCAGGAAGGGCGGCACCTTCTCCTCGACGCTGGCGGTGACGAGCACCTTGGTGTTGCCGAAGCTTACCAGCACGCTGCCTTCGGCGTGGATGGTGAATTCGGTTTCGATGGCGATGGGGCGCATCTGGTCGGGCGCGCGGCCGGAGGGTCGCATGATATTCCTTTCATCGTTGAAGGCGCGGCTCTTAGGCGCGCGCCGTCATCCACTCAACCGCATCTTGAAGAAATCGAGGATTTCGTCCCGCGCCTGCACCGTCGGCTGGCCTGCCTCGTCGATCAGGTGGATGGTGACGACGCTGTGGGGGTTCTTCATCGGACTGTCGGGGTTCGCCGCCTCGTCGGGCAGGACGCGGCCGACGAAGCGGTCGCCCAGCGCATCCTCATACGCCGCAAAACGCGCCGCTTTGCAGAATTTGTCGCCCGCGAAGCGATAGGCGAGCACGGTCAGATCCTCGGCCTCCATCCGCGCCTTCACCGCCGCCAGCTCATCGGGCGCGATATGCATTCCCGCAGGATCGTTGAGCGGCAGCGAGGGCTGCGCGAGCACCGGCGCGAGCACCGCGGGCTCAAGCATCATCGACAGCGCGAAATTGCCGGTAAAGCACATGCCGATCGCCCCGACGCCCTTGCCGCCGCATTCTTCATGCGCCAGCGCCGCGAGCGCGCGCAGCCACTGCGTCGCCGGCGAGCTTTCGTTCGCCTGAAAAGCGCGGAACTGGCGGCTGATGCACCCGCCGATCATCGTGAACAATGCGCCCGGCATGCGCGGCACCGCGCCGTCCTTCCCGAAGATATGCGGCATATAGACGGTGAAGCCCGCATCGCGGACCCATCGCGCGAACCGCGCGACATGCGGGCTGATCCCCGGCATTTCGGTCATCACGATCACCGCCGGGCCGCCGCCCGTCACATAGACGAGCCGGTCGGTGCCGAGCAGGCGGATCATCCGCCGGTCGAAATCGTCGAGCGGATCGTCGCGATCGAGCGGACGTGTGGTCATGCTGTTCTCTCCCCGCGGCCCAGGCCGCTCCAACCTTGACGAAGGCTAGGCAGAAGATGCATCCGATGCACCTGTTTTCGTCGCACAACTCGGCCCGATTTCGGCAAAGCAGGGCGACAAAGCGGCATCGCGCCATTCGACTAGCGCCGCGAAGGGTGATAATCAGTCGCTTTGGTGGGAGATGCCTATGCTGCGCTGGTTGCGCGAACGCTATCTGCTCGTACTCGGGTCGATCTATATTTATAACGAACATCGCGGCTATACCGCGATCGACCGGGTTATCGAAGCGGTTCGCGCGCGGACGCCCGACGATCTAGCCTTGATCGCCGCGATCGAAAGCCACCGCGGCGACGAGCGCAAACATTATATGATGTTTCGTCGCTGGTTCGAACGGCGCGGCTCGATGCCGCTCGATGTCGATCGCACCTTCGGGCATATCGACCGCTTCGTCGAAATCGTCTTTCGCACGCCGATCGACAAGCTCGATACGCAGGCGGTCATCGATCGCGACGAGCTGTTCGAACGCCTCTGCCGCGTCATCGCGCTGACCGAACGGCGCGGCTACAAGCAGGTGGAAATCCTGCTGAAAAACCGCTTCGTGCTCGACGATCCGATCCTCACGCGGATTTTCCGGATCATCCACAAGGACGAACCGAGCCACTGGGCTCCTTATGAAGCCTGGCTGGTCGCCCACGGTCGCCGCCGCCCGCGCTGGTGGGAACGCGCGATCGATGCTTTCATCCATTCCGAATTGCTGTTCATCAAGCTGCCGTGGCTCTTCCTCAACCCCTGGGTTGGGCGCCGCACCGCCTGGCCCGATGCGCGCGATGATGAAGCCTATGGCGATCGCCCGCTCGCGGCCCACACCGCTGCATGACCGACTTTAGTGCAGGGGCGGAATTGCCCGCCAGCGGAGAGGCTCCGGCGCGCGAAGCCGGGCTGGCGTCGCGCCTGTTCAACCGCCGCGTCGGCGGCATGCTGCTCAAGAACACGGCGGTCAGCAGCGCCGTCTTTCTGGTCGGCCTCGCCGTGCTCTGGGGCCTGGTGCAATGGGGCAGGATGCAGGCGGTGCCCGCGGCGGCGATCGGCTTTCTGACCTCGAACAGCCTGCACTATGCGCTCGGCCGTTCGTGGATATTTCGCGGCACCGATCGGGCCATCGGGTCGGGCTATCTGATCTTTCTGGTCAACGCGGGGGTGGGCATGGCGATCACCATCCTGCTCTTTGCCGCCTTGCTGAAATGGACCGCCATCCACTATCTCGTCGCCCGCGTGATCGTGTCCGTCTTTGCCGGGCTCGCGATGTTCGTGCTCAACGCGGTGCTCAATTTTCGACAGGTGTAAGGTGCGGATCGCGCTATTTACGGGAAATTACAACTATGTGCGCGAAGGCGCGAACCAGGCGCTCAACCGCCTTGTCGCGCATCTCGAGCAGCATGCGGGCGCCGCGGTGCGGGTCTATTCCCCCGTCACCGACACACCGGCGTTCGAACCGGCGGGCGACCTGGTTCCGGTGCCGTCGGTCGCGCTGCCGGTCCGCAGCGAGTTTCGGCTCGCACTCGGCCTGCCCCGTGCCACCCGCCGCGACCTGACGCAATTCGCGCCCGACATCATCCATGTCGCGACCCCCGATATTCTCGGCACCCGCGCGCAGACCTTCGCGCTCGATCGCGGCACGCCGCTTGTCGTCAGCCTGCACACCCGGTTCGAAACCTACCTTGGCTATTACGGCCTCGACTGGCTGCGGCCGCTGGTCGACCGCCACATCCATCGTTTCTATCGCCGCGCCGATCATGTTCTCGCCCCGACTCCGGGCCTTGTCGACGAGATGCGGACGCTGCGCGGCGACGATCGGGTCAGCCTGTGGAGTCGCGGCGTCGACCGCGACCTTTTTGCGCCGTCGCATCGCAGCTTCGAATGGCGCCGCGCGCACGGAATCGCCGACGACCGGATCGTCATCCTGTTCTTCGGCCGTCTGGTGCTGGAAAAGGGCGTCGAGGAATATGTCGCGATATTGCGCGAATTGCTGCCCGACCATCCGGTCACGCCGCTGGTGGTCGGCGCAGGACCTGCGGCGGAAGCCTTTGCGGCGCTGCCGTCCGCCGTGCTCACCGGCCATCTCGACGGACAGGATCTCGCGCACGCGGTTGCCAGCGCCGACATCATGCTCAACCCGAGCACGACCGAAGCGTTCGGCAATGTCGTGCTCGAGGCGATGGCATCGGGCCTGCCCGTGGTCAGCGCCGATGCGCCGAGCGCAAGCGCGCTGATCGTGGAGGGCGAAACGGGTCATCTGAGCACCCCCGGCGACCGCCGCGCCTATTCGGACGCGCTGGTTCGGCTCATTGCGGACGGCGACGCGCGGCGCACAATGGGCGCTGCAGCGCGGGCAAGAAGCGCCGCCTTTTCCTGGCACGCCGCATCCGAGAGCGTCGCGCGCCTCTATCGCGCGATCCTCGCGCCGCCGCCGCAGGCCCGGCCGGACGGAGCCGCGGGCAGCGCGATGCTTGCCCCCGCCCCTTCGCATCCCTAAATCCATACCATGACGACCCCGCCGATCACCGAATTGACGACGCGCGCGCGCGACGTGTTCCGGCTCGTCGTCGACGCCTATCTCGAAAATGGTCAGCCGGTCGGATCGCGCACGCTGTCAAAGCTGGCGACGCTCAACCTGTCGCCCGCGTCGATCCGCAACGTCATGCAGGATCTCGAAGAACTCGGCCTGCTCGCGAGCCCGCACACCAGCGCCGGGCGCCTGCCGACCGAACAGGGGCTGCGCCTGTTCGTCGACGGGATGATGCAGGTCGCCGAACCCTCGGCCGAGGATCGCGCGCAGATCGAGGCAAGCCTTGCCGAAGGCGGCCCCATCGAAAGCGCACTGGCGCAGGCGACGGCCACGCTGTCGGGGCTTTCGGCCTGCGCCGGCCTTGTCCTCGTTCCCAAGCATGAACGCGTGCTCAAGCAGGTCGCCTTCGTTCCGATGGCCGACCGTCAGGCGCTCGTCGTCCTCGTCGCGGGGGATGGATCGGTCGAAAATCGCGTCATCGACCTGCCCGCCGGATTGGGGCCGTCGGCGCTGGTCGAGGCAGGCAATTATATCTCGGCCATGCTCGGCGGCCTGACGCTGGGCGAGGCAATGGCGCGGGTGCGGCGCGAGATCGAGGACGAACGGATCGCCATCGACCGCGCCGCCGCCGATCTGGTCGCGCGCGGGCTGGCCATATGGTCGGTCGATGGCGCCGACCGGCCGGTGCTGATCGTGCGCGGCCAGGCGAACCTGCTCGACGACAGCGCCGTCGGCGACCTCGACCGGGTGCGCCAGCTGCTCGACGAGCTCGAAACAAAGCAGGACATCGCCGGCCTGCTCGACAGCGCGCGCGAGGGCAGCGCGACGCGCATTTTCATCGGCTCGGAGAACAAGCTCTTTTCGCTGTCGGGTTCGTCGGTTATCGCCGCGCCCTATCGCGGATCGGATGGACGGGTAGTCGGCGTCGTCGGGGTTATCGGCCCGACCCGCTTGAACTATGCGCGCATCGTTCCCATGGTGGATTTTACAGCACAATCGCTCTCAAGACTGATACGATAGGGTTATGACGAACATCGAAAACGAAACGCCGGTCGAAGACGGCCAGGCCCCGGAAACCGAAGCCGCAGCGGCTGCCGAAGCCCCCGCGCAGGACGAAGCGGCAAAGCTTGCTGAACAACTCGCCGCGGTGCAGCAGGATCTGCTCTACGCGCGCGCCGAAACGCAGAATGTGCGCCGCCGCGCCGAAAAGGAAGTCGCCGACGCGCACGCCTATGCAGCGACGAAATTCGCGCGCGATATCCTGTCGGTCGCCGACAATCTCGGCCGCGCGCTCGCTTCGCTCAGCGAAGAACAGCGCGCCGACGAGGCGATCAAGCCGTTGCTCACCGGGCTCGAGGCGACCGAGCGCGAACTGATGAGCGTGTTCGAACGCCACGGCATCACGCGCATCGCCGCGATCGGCCTGCCGCTCGATCCGAACCAGCATCAGGCGATGCTCGAAATCCCCAGCGACAAGGACGCCGGCACGATCGTACAGGAAATGCAGGCTGGCTATATGATGAAGGACCGCCTGCTGCGCCCCGCGATGGTGGGAGTCGCCAAGAAGGCGGATTGATTTTCCGCCCTACACCCATTGCGTGTGTCCCCGCGAAGGCGGGGACCCATCATCCGATGGCGGAAATCCGAAACGGCCGGTGATGGGCCCCCGCCTTCGCGGGGGAACAGGTCACAAAATTTCGGCTCAGGCCGCCTTGCGCAGTTTCGCGAGCTTCTTGAGCACCATTTCGCGCTTCAGCCGCGACAGATGGTCGATGAACAATATGCCTTCCAGATGGTCATGCTCGTGCTGGATGCACGTCGCCATCAGGCCGGTCATGCGCTCCTGATGATGCTTGCCGTCCACGTCCTGCCAATCGACCGTGACTTCGGCGGGACGTGTCACATCGGCATATTGCTCGGGGACCGACAGGCAGCCTTCCTGATAGACGCTATGCTCCTCGCTCTCGTCCGAAAAGACGGGATTGATGAAGACGCGGGGCTCGCGGATCACCTTCTTGCCTTCCTCGTCCTCGGGATCGGGTTCCTGAAGATCGATGACGAGAATGCGCTTCGGCACCCCGACCTGAATCGCCGCCAGCCCGATGCCGGGCGCGTCGTACATCGTCTCGAACATATCGGCGACCAGCGTCTTCAGCTCGGCATCGAACGTCTCGACGGGCTTGGAAATGACGCGCAGCCGCGGATCGGGGGTCTCTATGATGGGTAGGATGGCCATGGGTGCGAGGTATGGACTGATGGCGCTTCCGTCAAGAGACCGGACGCCGCGCCCGCAGCGCCTGCGCCAGCGTCCCCTCGTCGAGATAATCGAGCTCGCCGCCGACCGGCAGGCCATGCGCCAGCTGCGTCAGCCGCACCGGATAACCCTCGAGCCGCTCGGCGAGATAATGCGCCGTCGTCTGCCCCTCCAGCGTCGCGTTCATCGCGAGGACCACCTCGTCGATGCCGCCCGCCGCGACGCGCGCAACGAGCGCGTCGATGCTCAGATCCTGCGGCCGCACGCCTTCCAGCGCCGACAGGCGGCCGCCCAGCACATGATATTTGCCGGGAAACAGCCGCGACTTGTCGAGCGCCCAAAGGTCCGACACTTCCTCGACCACGCACAGGCTGCGTGGGTCGCGGCGCGGATCGGCGCAGATCGCGCAGGGGTCGCTGGTATCGACATTGCCGCAGATGCCGCACGTCACCAGCCGCTCGGACACCGTCTGGAGCGCCGCGAGCAAGGGCGCGAAACTGCTCTCGCGTTTTTTCATCAGATGCAGCACCGCGCGCCGCGCCGACCGCGGGCCAAGGCCGGGGAGCCGGGCGAGTTGCTGGACGAGGGCTTCGATTTCGGTAGACGCCATGCGGCGGTGGTAATGGGTGTGCAAGATATGCACAACATTCCCCGTGTTCCTGCGAAGGCAGGAACCCATCTCCGGACGGTGCAAGTTGGAACCGGCGGAGATAGGCCCCTGCCTTCGCAGGGGCACTGGAGCTTGATGGGCTTGAATGTCGCGCCTGCCTCCTCCAAAGGCGCTGCCCATGCGCATTGCCTTCATGGGAACGCCGCCCTTTGCGGTGCCGACGCTCGCCGCGCTCCACGCGGCGGGGCATGAGATCGTGGCGGTTTACACCCAGCCGCCGCGCCCGGCGCAGCGCGGCAAGAAACTCCAGCAGAGCGCGGTGCATCTCTGGGCGGAGGCGCACGGCCTGCCCGTCCGCACGCCGAAGAGCCTGCGGACCGAAGAGGCGCAGGGCGAATTCGCCGCGCTCGACCTCGATGTCGCGGTGGTCGCCGCCTACGGCCTCATTCTGCCGCAGGCGATCCTCGAGAGCCCACGCGAAGGCTGCCTCAACGTCCATGGCTCGATCCTGCCGCGCTGGCGCGGCGCTGCGCCGGTGCAGCGCGCGATTCTGGCGGGCGATACCGAAACGGGCGTCACCATCATGCAGATGGATGCCGGGCTCGACACCGGCGGCATGCGGCTGATCGGCCGCACGCCGGTCGCGGGCAAGAGTGCGGGCGAATTGACCGACGAACTCGCCGCAATGGGCGCGGCGCTGATGGTCGAAGTGCTGGCCGACCTGTCCGCCTGTCCGCCCGTGCCGCAGCCGGATGACGGCGCCACCTATGCCGCCAAGATCGACAAGAGCGAGGCGCGGCTCGATTTTCTGGTCAGCGCGCCCCAGACCGAACGCCAGATTCGCGCGTTCAACCCGGTGCCCGGCGCCTTTTTCGAGCTGGAGGGCGAGCGATACAAGATCCTCGCGGCCGATGTCGTGCATCCCGCCGACACCGTCGCCGGCGCCGCGCCCGGCGTCACGCTCGACGATGCGCTGACCATCGCCTGCAACCCCGGCGCGATCCGCGCCACCCGGGTGCAGCGCGCGGGCAAGCCGGCGATGGACGCCGCCGAACTGCTGCGCGGTCGGCCCATAACTGCGGGGACGCGGCTGGCATGACCCGCTTCGCCCTCACCATCGAATATGACGGCCGCCGCTTCATGGGCTGGCAGCGCCAGTCGCATGGCCCCAGCGTTCAGCAGGCGATCGAGGAAGCCGTCACGCGCATCACCGCCGAAACGGCGCCCGTTCACGGCGCCGGGCGCACCGACGCCGGGGTGCATGCGATCGCTATGCGCGCGCATGTCGACATCGAAAAGGCCATCCAGCCCTTTCGCCTGATGGAAGCGCTGAACGCCCAGCTTCGCCCCGCGCCGGTGGCGATCCTTGCGTGCGAGACGGTCGCCGACGACTGGCACGCGCGCTTTTCGTGCGTCGGCCGCGCCTATGAATATCGCATCGTCAACCGCCGCGCGCCGCTGACCTGGGACAAGGGGCTCGCCTGGCAATTTGCGAAGCCGCTGGATGCCGAAGCGATGCACGGCGCGGCACAGGCGCTGGTGGGACGGCACGATTTCACCACCTTCCGCTCGGTGCATTGCCAGGCCGAAAGCGCGGTGAAGACGCTCGACCGCCTGTCGGTCAGCCGCCATGGCGACGAAATCGTCATCGAAGCCGCGGCGCGCAGCTTTCTGCATCATCAGGTTCGATCGATGGTGGGCTGCCTCACCCTCGTCGGCGAAGGCAAATGGTCGGCGCCCGATTTGAAGGCCGCGCTCGACGCCGCCGACCGGCAGGCTCTCGGCCTCAACGCACCGCCCGACGGCCTCTATTTCATCGAAGCAAAATATCCCTGACCCACGAAAAAGGGCGGCCCTTGCGGACCGCCCTTTTCACGTCTCGGCAGAAAGGCTCAGAGCGCCTTTTCGGCGTAATAGAGCGGCGCATGCTCGTTGAGGATCTGAAGGATCTTCGCCTGCGCGGTCTTTTCGTCGCTTTCTTCCATCGCGGCGAGTTCGCGCGCGAGGCGGCTCGACGCCGCTTCGAAGATCTGACGCTCCGAATAGCTCTGTTCGGGCTGATCGTCGGCGCGGAACAGGTCGCGGGTCACTTCGGCGATCGACACGAGGTCGCCCGAGTTGATCTTCGCTTCATACTCCTGGGCGCGGCGCGACCACATGGTGCGCTTTACCTTCGGCTTCGTGGTCAGGACCTGAAGCGCTTCCTTCAGCGTCTTGTCCGACGACAGCTTGCGCATCCCCACGCCCTCGGCCTTGTTGGTCGGGACGCGCAGGGTCATTTTTTCCTTTTCGAAGCGCAGGACATAAAGTTCGAGCTGCATGCCGGCGATTTCCGACTTTTGCAGTTCAATGACGCGCCCCACGCCATGTTTGGGATAAACGACATAGTCACCGACTTCAAAGACGAGCGTGTTTGCGGACATGCAGGTTCCTTTCATTTGCCCCGTCGGGACCGGAAAAGCGCGAAAAGGCCGGGTACGTCCGCCCTCGTCGGAGGGGGATCGAAGCAAGGCGGTCGGCGCTAGCCAGTCAAAGTGACAAGGGATATGGCTCCATCAGGACGCCGCAGGGTGCCTTTCCGGCGATGGAAAGAGGCAAGCTGTCGACGCGTTGATATTTATTATATCAGATTCGCAACAAAATTGCCACCCCCGCACGGAAATCCGCGGGTCGGCGGCTTGACGCCCCCCGAAACGCGTTTCACCTTGAGACGGAAACACAGATGGGGATGCCAAGATGAAAGATCAAATCTGGTGGGTTACAGGGGCTTCGTCGGGTATCGGCGCGGCGCTGGCGCGCGGCCTTGCGGCGCGCGGCGCGCGGCTGATTCTGTCGGGCCGCAACGTGGCTGCGCTCGAAGCGGTGGCAAAGGATTGCGGCGCGGGCACGATGATCCTGCCCTTCGAGGCGACCGACTATGACGCGATTCCCGGGCTTGTCGAACGCGCCTGGGCCTGGGGCGGCCGCATCGACGGTCTCGTCAACAATGCCGGAATTTCGCAGCGCAGTCTGGCGGTCGAAACCGATTTTGCGGTCTATCAAAAGATCATCGCGGTCGACCTGCTTGCGCCGATTGCCCTCACCCAGGCGCTGCTTCCGCGCATGATCGCGGCCGGCGGCGGTCAGATCATCGCCATATCGAGCGTCGCGGGAGTCGCCGGCGTGCCGCTGCGCAGCGCCTATTCGGCGGCCAAGCACGGCATCATCGGCTATCACGACAGCGTCCGCGCCGAAAATGAGCATCTGGGGTTGAAGGTGCTGGTGGTCGAACCCGGATCGGTGCGCACCAACGTCAGCCGCAACGCGCTCAACGCCGACGGCAGCGTCCGCGGCGCGAGCGATGCGGCGATCGACAACGGCCTGTCGCCCGACGATGCTGCGGCACAGATGCTCGCTGCAGTCGATGCCGGAACGCGCGAACTGGTGGTCGCCGAAGGCGCCGAAGCCGCCATCGCCGCCCTTCGCCGCAGCGACCCGAACGCGCTGTTCGACCGGATGAGCGCCATGGTGCAGGCGGGCTATGCCCAGCAGATGGGGGCGCAGCGCTAAATCAGATACTTCGTCAAAAGAAAAAGGCCCCGCCGGATCGCGCCGGCGGGGCCATTCTTTCACCCTGACGGGCGCGATGCTTACATCGCGTGTCCCGCCAGCGCCGCGAGCAGCAGCAGCGCGACGATGTTGGTGATCTTGATCATCGGGTTGACGGCCGGACCCGCGGTATCCTTGTAGGGATCGCCGACGGTGTCGCCCGTCACGGCTGCCTTATGGGCTTCGCTGCCCTTGCCGCCATGGTTGCCGTCCTCGATATATTTCTTGGCATTGTCCCATGCGCCGCCGCCCGAGGTCATCGAGAGGGCGACGAACAGGCCGCCGACGATCACGCCGAGCAGCAGGGCGCCGAGCGCGGCAAAACCGTTCTCCTGACCCGCAACCGCCGAGATCACGAAATAGACGACGATCGGCGCCAGCACCGGCAGCAGCGAGGGGATGATCATCTCCTTGATCGCCGCCTTGGTGACGAGGTCGACCGTGCGCGCATAATTCGGCTTCGACGTGCCCGCCATGATGCCGGGATCGCCCGCGAACTGATCGCGCACATCCTTCACCACATCACCCGCCGCGCGGCCGACGGCGGTCATGCCCATCGCACCGAACAGATAGGGAAGCAGCGCGCCGAGCAACAGCCCGACGATGACATAGGGATTTTCGAGGCTGAAATTGACCGTCAGGCTCGGGAAGAATTCCCGAAGGTCGGTCGTATAGGCCGCGAACAGCACCAGCGCGGCGAGGCCCGCCGAACCGATGGCGTAACCCTTGGTCACCGCCTTGGTGGTGTTGCCGACGGCGTCGAGCAGGTCAGTCTTTTCGCGCACGCTGTCGTCCAGCCCCGCCATTTCGGCGATGCCGCCCGCATTGTCCGTCACCGGGCCATAAGCGTCGAGCGCGACGACCATGCCGGCGAGCGCCAGCATCGCAGTCGCAGCATAGGCAATGCCGATCAGCCCCGCGAGTTGATAGGCGATGATGATGCCCGCAACGATGACCAGCGTCGGCAGCGCGGTGGCTTCGAGGCTGATCGCGAGGCCCTGGATCACGTTCGTGCCATGGCCCGTTTCCGAGGCCTTGGCGATCGACCGCACCGGACGGAAGCCCGTGCCGGTATAATATTCGGTGATCCAGATGATCAGGCCGGTGATGACGAGACCGAGCAGCGAGCAATAGAAAAGATCGCGCCCGGTAAAGTCGGTGCCGGTGACCGCCGTTTCCATCCCGCCCAGCGCATGGCTGGTCGCGAACCAGATCGCCGGGACCGCGAGGATCGCCGAAACCAGGAAGCCTTTGTACATCGCGCCCATGACATTGTTCGACCCGCCGAGGCGGACGAAATAGGTGCCGATGATCGAAGTGATGATGCATACCCCGCCGATCAGCAGCGGCAGCGACATCAGGCCGGGAAGCAGATCGCCCGCCCCTTTCAGCAGCAGCGCGGTCAACACCATGGTGGCGCCGACGGTGACGACATAGGTTTCGAAAAGGTCGGCCGCCATGCCCGCGCAGTCGCCGACATTGTCACCGACGTTATCGGCGATGACCGCGGGGTTGCGCGGATCGTCCTCGGGGATGCCCGCTTCGACCTTGCCGACCAGGTCAGCACCGACGTCGGCGGCCTTGGTAAAGATACCGCCGCCGAGACGCGCGAAGATCGAAATCAGCGAGGCGCCGAAGGCCAGCGCGACGAGCCCGTCGACGACCGTGCGGTCGTCGCCGCCCACCGTCTTGCCCATCTGGACCGTCAGCACCCAATAAAATACCGCAATCGCAAGCAGCGCGAGCCCGGCGACGAGAAGGCCGGTGATGGCACCAGCGCGAAAGGCGAGCGTCAGCCCGGCCTGCAGCCCCTTTTGCGCAGCGGCCGCGGTGCGGACGTTCGCGCGTACCGAAATATTCATGCCGATGAATCCGGCGACACCGGACAGGACGGCGCCAATGACGAAACCCGTCCCCGAAACGGGTCCGAGTGCCCCCGCGACGATCACCGCGACGACGACGCCGACGATGGCGATGGTGCTGTATTGCCGTTTCAGATAAGCCTGCGCGCCTTCCTGGATGGCGGCGGCGATTTCCTGCATCTTGTCATTCCCCGCCGAGGCGCCGAGCACCTGCCGCGAGGTAATGAACCCATAGAGCACGGCCAATAGGCCGCACGCTATCGCGATCAAAACCGGATTCATGCGTGTCTGTTCCTTCCCCAATGAAGGGGGCGGACACAGGATAGTTGTCGAACGTCCGACTTATTGATGCCGGTTCGCTCTCTCCCCTGATGCGACCGCCCCAAATTCTGGACGCCGCGTTATGGGAAGAAACCTCGCCCTTTGGCAAGCCCGGTTTTTTCGCCCTTTTCCGCGCCTAGTGCGCGAAACCGAGACGCTCCGGCAGCGCGACGCGCTGCGCCCGGTGCGTCAGCAGCAATCCGGCGCCGACGGCGGCATGGCCGATCGCCGTGACGGCGACGCCTTCGGCGGCCGCATGCGCCCGGATTGCATCGGCTTGCCCCGGGTCGGCGGCGAAGAGCAATTGATAATCGTCGCCTGCCGTTGCCGCAGCGAGCCGCGTGTCGAGAACGTCGGGACGCACCGCGAGCAGCGCCGCCGACAGCGGCACCGCCTCCAGCATCAGCGCGATCTGGCAATCGCTTGCCGCCGCCATCCGCTCGGCGTCGATCAGCAGGCCGTCGGAGATATCCATCATCGCATGGACATGCGGCGCGAGCGCCGCGCCCAGCGCCAGTTGCGGCAAGGGCCGGGCATAGGCGGCCATGCAGGTTGCGCCCGGTTCGATCTCGCCGAGCCGCATCGCCAGGCCAACGCCCGCGTTGCCGATCGTCCCCGTCACCCAGATCTGATCGCCCGGCCTTACTCCGCTGCGCGCCGGCGCTCCCGTCGCGGGCGCACGGCCGATCGCGGTCAGGCCGAAACTGCGCGGCGCCCCGGCGGGTGGGCGCACCGTGTCGCCGCCGAGCAACGGCACATCGAACCGGCGCAGCACATCGTCGATCCCCGCGACAAAAGCGGCGTCCCACGCCGCATCGCCCGACAGGCTATAGCCGAGCAGCACGCCGAGCGGCGCCGCGCCCTTCGCCGCGAGATCCGACAGATTCACCGCAACCAGTTTCCACGCAATGTCCTGCGGCGTGTCGTCGGGCAGGAAATGGACGCCCTCGACGATCATGTCGTGCGTCAACACAAGGTCGCCGAGCAGCGCCGTGTCATCGGCCAGCCCGCGCGCCGCAGGATCGGTCGCGATCGTGCGCAGACGCGCGATGAAATCGGCTTCGCTCAACGCAATTCCTCTTCCGTTCGCCCTGAGCTTGTCGAAGGGCCGTTCTTCCTCGACCTATACCAGAAAAATGCGGTCCTTCGACAAGCTCAGGACAAGCGGCTCTCTGGACGCGTCAATCGGAAGAACGCACATCCTTGCCGATCGCATCGAGCAGGCCGTTGGCAAAACCCGCCTCGCGGCCGTCGAAAAAGGCTTTCGCGACATCGACATATTCGCTCACCACCGCGCCCACCGGTACATCGCCGCGCGCGATCAGTTCATAGGCGCCGGCACGCAATATCGCCTTCATCGTGCGGTCGAGCCGGTCCATCGTCCAGCCGCTCGCCAGCCGCGCTGTGATCGCCGCGTCGACCTCTTCCGCCCGCGCCAGCGCGCCCTTCACGATATCGTCGAAGAAGGGAACGTCGGCTTCGGCATATTCGGCGTCCTCGATGATCGCGCCGATGCGGTGCTGGTGGAATTCGTGGATCAGCTGCGCCACCGGGGTGCCTTCCATCTCATGCTGATAGAGCGCCTGGACGGCGGCAAGGCGGGCGGCGGAGCGGGATTGGGCGCGTTTGTTCATGGTCTCTACTTTATCTTAAATCGTCATCTGCTCAAATCGTCATCCCGGCGAAGGCCGGGATCTCGCCGGTTGCTCATTACGAAAGGTCGAGATCCCGGCCTTCGCCGGGATGACGAATGAAGGTCAAGGTCAGCTCTATTTCAATCTGTTCCGGACGCTGAGCGCATGCGCGGGAAGTCCCTCGGCCCCCGCAAGCGCGACCGCTGCGGGTCCGATGGCCGCAAGGCTCGCTTCGTCGAGCGCCAGGAAGCTGGTGCGTTTCATGAAGTCCGTGACCGAAAGCCCGCTCGAAAAACGGGCGCGGCGGCCGGTCGGGAGGACGTGGTTGGGCCCGGCGACATAGTCGCCGATCGCCTCGGGCGTCTGACGGCCAAGGAAGACCGAGCCCGCGTGGCGCACGCGCGCGAACAGCGCGTCGGCCTCGGCAGGATCGACCGCGAGCTCCAGATGTTCGGGCGCCAGCCGGTCGCAGAGCGCGATGGCATCGGTCAGGCGCGGCACGACGATGATCGCGCCATTGTCCGCCCAGCTTGCCCGCATCGTCGCCGCGGTGCTCAGCGTCGGGATGATCGCGGCGACCGCGTCGGCGACTGCATCGGCAAAGGCGCCATCGTCGGTGAACAGGATCGACTGGCTCGTCGGGTCATGTTCGGCCTGGCTCAAAAGATCGGCGGCGATGACGTGCGGCGCATTGCGGTTGTCGGCGACGACGACGATCTCGCTCGGCCCCGCGACCATGTCGATCCCGACGACGCCGTAAAGCTGGCGCTTCGCCTCGGCCACCCAGGCGTTGCCGGGGCCGGTGACGACATCGACCGGCGCGATCCGGTCGGTGCCATGGGCGAGCGCCGCGATCGCCTGCGCGCCGCCGACGCGCCAGATTTCGTCGACCCCGCCGATATGCGCCGCCGCCATCACGACCGGATTGGTTTCGCCGCCGGGCGTCGGCGTGACCATCACGATCCGCTCGACCCCCGCCACCTTGGCGGGCAGGATGTTCATCAGCACCGACGACGGATAGGCCGCGCGGCCGCCGGGGACATAGACCCCCGCGGCATCGACCGCACGCCAGCGCGCGCCGAGCCGGGCGCCGGCGGCATCGCGATAATCGCGGTCCTCGGGCAATTGCGCGGCGTGATAGGCCCGGATGCGCGTCGCCGCGAGGTCGAGCGCGCCCCGCAATTCGGGTGCCAGCGCCGCATAGGCCGCGGCGCAGTCCTCGGCGGTGATGCGCCATCCGCTGCTGTCGAGGTCGAAGCGATCGAAGCGCGCGGTATAATCGGCCAGCGCCGCGTCGCCTTCGGCCTTTACCCGCGCGACGATCGCCGCGACATCGGCCGACACGTCCGACGCACTCTCGCGCCGGTCGTCGACCAGCGCATCGAACGCGGCGGCAAAGCCGGGGTCGGAGGCGTCAAGCCGCCGCATCGCCGACGGCCTCGCGGAATTTCTCGACCAGCGCCGGCACCTCGGCCGAGCGCAGCTTGAACGCCGCGCGATTGACGATGAGCCGCGCCGAAACCTCGCTGATGATCGTCTGTTCGGCGAGCGCATTTTCGACCAGCGTCCGCCCCGTCGAAACGAGGTCGACGATGTGCGACGCCAGCCCCAGCTTCGGCGCAATCTCCATCGCACCGTTCAGCTTGATGCATTCGGCCTGGATCCCCTGCCCTTCGAACCAGCGGCGCGTCGTCGCGGGATATTTGGTCGCGACGCGGATATGGCTTTCGCCAAGCCCCGGCGGCGCGCTGCCTTCGGGGCCAGCGAGCGACAGGCGGCAATGACCGATGCCGAGGTCGACCGGCGCGTACAGCTCCGAATAGTCGAACTCGTCGACGACGTCCGACCCGACGATGCCGAGCTGCGCCGCACCGTGCGCGACGAAGGTCGCGACGTCGAAGGCGCGGACGCGGATCAGCGAGATATGCGGCTGGTTCGTCGCAAACACGAGCGCGCGGCTCTTCTTGTCGAAGAAGTCGGCGGCCGGCTCGATGCCCACACGGGCGAGCAGCGGCAGCGCCTCGTCGAGGATGCGTCCCTTGGGGATGGCAAAGATGATCGGTTCGGGCATAAGCGAGGGCGCACATAAGCGCCAGCGGGAGAAAGGGCAATGAGCGAGCGGTACAAGTTCGTCGACATGAACGAAACCGGACCCGGCGCCGTCCGCACCGCTTTTGCCAATCAGGTCGCCTATTGCCGCGCGGCCGAAGCGCCGATCACGGCGCGCATCGTCGCCGCTGTCGCAACGCTCCTCGACCGGCCCGAAACCGGCTTCGCACGCCGCATCGCGGACTGGCCCGGCGCGGCGCTTGCCGACGCGCTGCCGCTGCGCGCCGCCGGCGGGCTCCATGCGCTGCACCTTTCGGGCGCCGCCGACGATCTCGCGCCGATCTATGCCGACGCCGACGACATCAACGATGCCGCCATCGTGGCGGGCGTGGTGCGACGGCACGAGGCGGCGCTGCTGCCGTGGCTCGACGGCCCGCCGCAGACCAACGAGGCGGGCCGGTCGGCCAATTTCATCGCCGCGATGCTGTGGCTCGCCGATCAGGGCCTTCCTGCGCGTTTCGAATGCCTCGAAATCGGGTCGAGCGCGGGGATCAACCTGATGCTCGACCGTTATCATTACGACCTCGGCGGCGTTCAGGTCGGCCCCCAGCCCGACGTCATGGCCTTCACCCCCGAATGGCAGGGCCGCCATCCGCCGCAGCATGCGATCGAAATCGCATCGACAAAGGGATGCGATGTCGCCCCGGTCGACCTCACCGATCCGGCGCAGGCGCTGCGCCTCAAAGCCTTCATCTGGCCCGAACATGCCATTCGCTTCGCGCGAATCGAGGCGGCGATCGCTGCCGCCGAAGCGCGGCCACCCGACCTCGTGCGCATGAACGCGGCCGATTTCGTCGAACAGGAATTGGCGAAGCCGCAAGCCGCGGGCACGACGCGCCTGCTGATGCACTCGATCGTCTGGCAATATGTCCCCGCCGACCAACAGGCGCGCATCACCGCCGCGATGGAAGCGGCGGGCGCGCGCGCGACCGCCGACCGGCCGCTCGCCTGGGTCGCGCTCGAAGCGAATCGCACCGTTCACGGCCACGAACTTGTCGTGCGTCACTGGCCGGGCGGCGCGGCGCCGGTGATGCTGGCGCGCGCGCACCCGCATGGCGCCTGGATCGAGTGGTTGGTGTAACCCCGCACTTTCCGTAAACGTAAAGTGATTGCGCGCGCCGCCGCGACGCGATAGGCATATCGCATGTTTTTCGGCTTCCTCGACGAGCTTCGCGCCGCGGGCATTCCCGCCAGCCTGAAAGAGCATCTGATGCTGCTGGAGGCGCTCGACCGCGAGGTGATCGATCGCAGTCCCGAACAATTTTATTATCTCAGCCGCGCCATCTATGTGAAGGACGAAGGGCTGCTCGACCGCTTCGATCAGGTCTTCAACAAGGTCTTCAAGGGGCTGCTCACCGATTACGGCCAGAACCCCGTCGACATCCCGGAGGAATGGCTGAAGGCCGTTGCCGAGAAATATCTGACGCCCGAGGAGATGGAGGCGATCAAGTCGCTCGGCGACTGGGACGAGATCATGGAGACGCTGAAGAAGCGGCTCGAAGAACAGCAGAAACGCCACCAGGGCGGTAACAAGTGGATCGGCACCGGCGGCACATCGCCCTTCGGCAATTCGGGCTATAATCCCGAAGGCGTGCGGATCGGCGGCGAAAGCAAGCACAAGCGCGCGCTGAAGGTGTGGGAAAAGCGCGAGTTCGCCAATCTCGACAACACCAAGGAACTCGGCACCCGCAACATCAAGATCGCGCTGCGCCGCCTGCGCAAATTCGCGCGCGAGGGTGCCGCCGACGAACTCGATATCCCGGGCACGATCGAGGGAACCGCGCGGCAGGGCTGGCTCGATATCCGCATGCGCCCCGAACGGCGCAATGCGGTCAAGCTGCTGCTTTTCCTCGACGTCGGCGGATCGATGGACCCGTTCATCAAGCTGTGCGAGGAATTGTTCAGCGCCGCGACGAGCGAATTCAAGAATCTCGAATTCTTCTATTTCCACAATTGCCCCTATGAAGGCGTGTGGAAGGACAACAAGCGCCGCTGGTCCGAACGCACGCCGATGTGGGATATCCTCCACAAATATGGCCACGACTATAAGCTGGTCTTCGTCGGCGATGCGTCGATGAGCGCCTATGAAATCACCCATCCGGGCGGCAGCGTCGAACATTTCAACGAGGAGTCGGG
>VFQN01002723.1_pt1 | contig 26557 bp, 22 predicted proteins | sample 3512371 | NCBI WGS metagenome assembly VFQN01 (sample SAMN10412370, study PRJNA504923) | tailings metagenome | isolation source: Replicate 2 from Balatoc abandoned mine | place: Philippines: Itogon, Benguet | collected 2017-08-28 | reverse complement strand
CGGACGCCCCAAGTGGAAGGGCACCAAATGAGGCAGTCACGGTGGGTTCATGTATCAGGGTGCCGTTGATCCCGCTCACGCGGGCGATGCCAATTCGCGCGCCGCCCGGGCCTTCGCGGCCTTCACCGCGGTGTAGGCCACCCGGAGCAGTGACCGGTCTTCATCGGCCGAGCCCCCGCGCCGCCGGAGCAAGTCGCCCAGGATGTGGTCGGCCTCGGTCCGGCCCCGCCGCTCGACGTCCCCGAGCATCGAGGCCGTCACCACCGACCGCGGGTGGGTCAGCCGCCGGACTGCGGCGTCCCACGGCTCCGGCCGCGGCGCGTGGCCGCTCGCGGCGGCGATCGCCCGGCACTCGTCCAGCAGGGCCAGCATGAGGTCGGCCCCGCCGGCCGCGACCACGTCCCCGACCGCCGCCCGCGTCAGGCACGTCACCCCGGCGAGGGCGGCGAGGAACACCCACTTCTCCCACATCTCCTGCACCACGTCGTCACTCGCGGCCGCCTCGAACCTGGCCCCCGCCATCGCCGCCGCAATCGCGTCCACCCGCGCCGACCGCCCGCCGGCCCGCTCCCCGAATACCAGCCGGTGCGGGTCGCTGACGTGGGCGATCCGCCCGGCGGCGTCGAGCTTCGTCGAGATGAAGCACGACCCGCCGAGCACCCGGTCCGGGCCGAACCGGGCGTCGAGGGCGTCCAGGTGCCGCATCCCGTTGAGCAGGGGAATGACGACGGTTTGCGGCCCGACCGCCGGCGCGACCGCGTCCATCGCCCCGTCCAGGTCGTACGCCTTACACGACAGGAGCACCACGCCGAACGGGTCGCGGAGGTCCGCGGCGAGGGCGGTCGGGGGAGAGGGGATGGTGACATCCCCGGCCGGGCTGGTGATGACCAGCCCGGTCGCGGCCAGCTTCTCCGCCCGGGCGGGCCGGACCAGGAACGTCACGTCGCGGCCGGCCTCGAGGAGCCGCCCGCCGAAGTACCCGCCGGTCGCCCCGGCCCCGACTACCAGGAATCGCATGCAACCCTCCACCCGCCGTCCTACGGCCCGACCCGCGGGGCCGTCCGGTCCGGCAGGATTAGCCCCTCGGCCTCGCGGCGGAGGACGTGGCAGATCCAGTCGTTCTGGTCGCGCCCCCGCCCGGCACTCCAGTCGTGGGACCGGACGGCCGCGGCGAACGTCTGCCGCGCCTCCTCGACCCGCCCGCTCTGGTAAAGGGCCATCGCAAGCACGAGGCCGGGGGCAGGACCGGGCGCCCGGGCGGCATCCCCGCGCATGACCGTGATGACCCGCTCGAACCGCCCGCGGCGGTAGTCGGCCAGCCCGCCGGTGAACTGGTAATCCGGGTAGTCGGCCCCGGCCTGCGCCCGGTTCACGGCCGCGGCCCGGTCTGCGAGGGCCGCGGCCCGGAGCAATTCATCCCCCGAGGCGGGCAGCAGCAGGCACGCCCGTCCTGCCCGCTCGGCGATCTTCGGGTCGCGGTGGTCGGCGAACGCCCCGAGCAGCGCCCGCCGGACGGCCCGGTAGTCGTCCCCGCGGCCGAGGAACAAACACAACACGGCGTACCCGTAGTGCTCGTCCAGTCGGACCAGGCGGCCGGCGAGCGCGGCCTGCCACGCGGCCCGCAGTTCCTCCAGTCGGCCCTGCCGCACGAGCCCGTCCCGGAGCGGGGCGAAGGCTTCGTTCAGGGCCGGCTCCAGGGCGGTCGCCCGCTGGTACTCGGCGACGGCGTCCGCGTCTCGACCGGCCGCCGCCAGGGCGGCGCCGAGGGCCGCGTGGAGCCTGGGCGCCCCGTTCACCTCCCGGACCTCGCCGCCTACCAGGGCGCCGCGGGACCGGGCCGTCTCGGGGATCTCGCGGAGGTCACGCCGGGCCTGATCGAGGGCCTCGTCGGCCCGCCCGGCGGCCAGGAGCCCGCGGACGAGGCCGACGCGGTACTCGACCGACGCGGGGCCGAACCGCGCCGCCCGCCGGAACACTTCGACCGCCTCGCGGTGCTGACCGAGCTCCGCCAACACCATCCCGAGCCGGTAGCAGATGCCGGGCGCGTCGGGCCGGACTGCGAGGGCCGCCTGGTAGTACCGGACCGCCTCCGGGCGCCGGCGACCCAGGTATAGCTCCTCGGCCAGTGCGAGGTTGGCGAACAGGTCGCCGGGGTGAGTCTGCTGGACCCGGGTCAGGAACGCGATCGGGTTCTTGTCCTTGTTCAGGCGGACCATGTCCATCGCCACCCCGAGCACGAGCGGGTCACACCGCCCGGACGCCAGCGCCCCCGTTTCCGCCTCCGCGAGGCCCGCCGCGGTCGGCGGCCGCGACTTCGCGACGCGCGCCCGGTTCCGCCACCCCGCCGGGTCCGGGTCGGCCTGCTCGGCCACCGCCCGCAGCCAGGGGACGAGTCGCGGGTCTCGGAAGACGCAGAACGCCCAGTCGTCGAGGGCGTCGACCACCACCGCCCGGACGTGCAGCGCCCGGACGCGCGCCGCGGCGACCTCCGGGTCCTCGTGGGGCCGGGCCACCCCGGCGTCGCGGAACACCGCCTCGTACTCGGCCATCGACCGCTTCCAGTCGGGCGCGTACTCGGTGCCGACGGCGCGGGCGAGGCGGATGGCGTCCAGCCGGTCGGCCAGGTCCAGCTCCCGCTCCCCCTGGTCGATGCGGTCGCGGAGGCCGGGCGGCCCGCGGTCCCCCAGCCGCGCCGTCGCCCGGCCCCGCGCCGCGCGCGCCTCGGGCCAGGCTCCCCGCCGCAGCGCCTCTTCCATCTCCGCCAGGTCCGCGGCCGCGGACCGCTCGACGGCGTCCGCCTCCCGCCGGGCGGCCGCCCGTTCGGAAAGCGTCCGCGCCCCGACGCCGAGCAGGGCGACCGCCAGGAGGACGCAGAGGGTGAGTGTGCCCGCGAGCAGCGGCCGGCGGCGGACCCGCCGGGCCAGCCGGGCCACCGGCCCGACGGGGCGGGCTGCAATGGGGGCGCCCCGGAGGAAACTGTCGAGATCCTGACTCAGCGCCGCGGCCGTGGCATAGCGGCGCCGCGGCTCCTTGTGGAGGCACTTCAGGCAGATCGTTTCCAGGTCGCGCGGGATATTCGGGTTCAGCCGGGACGGGGGCACCGGCTCCCGGGAGACCACCTGCTGAACCGTCTCCAGGTCCGTCTCCGCCCGGAACGGCGGCCGGCCCGTCAGGAGCTCGTACAGGATCGCACCCAGCGCATAGACGTCGGCGGCCGGCCCCACCGCGTCGGTCCGACCCTGGGCCTGCTCCGGGGCCATGTAGCTCGGCGTCCCGAGTGCGGCTCCGGTGTGCGTCAGGCCGTCCTCGCCGTCCAGCCGCCGGGCCAGCCCGAAGTCGCTAACCTTGGGCGTGCCGTCGGCGGTCAGCAGGATGTTAGCCGGCTTCAGGTCGCGGTGGATGATCCCGCTGGCGTGCGCCACTTCCACGACCCCGGCCAGCGCGGACACGAGCGCGGCGGCCGACCCGGCCGGCTGGGGCGTGCCCGAGAGCTTCCGGGCCAGGCTGCCCCCCTCGACCAACTCCATGACGAAGTACGGCCGGCCCTCGACGTCGCCGGCGTCGTACACCTGCACGACGTTCGGGTGTCGCAGGCAGGCGAGGGCCGCGGTCTCCCGCCGGAACCGCCCGAGTTCCTGCCGGCTGGCGAACGGGCCGGCGAGCAGCATCTTGACGGCGACCGGGCGGTCGAGCGCACACTGGCGGGCCCGGTAGACCACGCCCATGCCGCCGCGGCCGAGTACCGCCCCGACCTCGTAGCCGGGAACCTGCGGCGGGCTGCCGGCCGCCGGCCCCGGCGTGAACGGGCCGGTGGCGGGAGTCCCGAGTCCTGGGAGTAACGCCTCGACCTGCGCGTCGATGAGGCGGAACTCCTGCCACCGCCGCCGGACCTCCGGGAGCAGTTCGGGGCAGTCGCGGCACACCTCCTCGGGCGCCTTCCCCGAGTCGAGCATCTCCTCGAGCAGTTCGAGCACCTGGGGACTCCCGGGCATCGCCAGGTTTCCTCAAGGAGGGGGGGTATCGCCCGAGGACCGCTCCGGCCCGCCCGGGGCGTCCGGGCGGAGGTCGGCCAGCCGTTCGGCCAGCAGGAGCCGCGCCCGGTTCAGGCGCCGCTGCACCGTCTTCTCCGAAACCCCGACCACGCCGGCCGTCTCGGCGTGGGTCAGCCCCTGGATGGCGACCAGGTCGAACACCTCCCGCTCGTCCTCCGGGAGCCCCTCGATGGCCCCGAGCATGCGGCGGCCGTCCGGGGTGAGGCCGGAGCCGGTGCTGTCGGGCGGGGCCGCGCCGCCCGATTCCGGCAGCGCCGCGGCCGCCGGCCGTTCATCTAAGCGGCGGGCCAGGTCGTTGAGCTGCCACCGCATGTGCTGGCCGGCCAGGGCGAAGAACTGCCGCACGGTCGGGGGGCGGGTCGCCCGCAGGGCCGTCAGGAGCGCCGCCACCACCCCGCCGAGCAACTCGTCCGCCTCCAGGTTCACGGGCGGCCGGGCGAGGCGTGGGTAACTCCGGTACAGGAACGACGCGCACAGCACCCGCAGGCGACCGGCCGCCCGCTCCATCAGCGCCCGGACGGCCGGCTCGGCCGCCCCGTCCCCCGGCAGAGCGTCCAGGTATCGCTGGATGATGATCGTCGTCGGGTCTTCGTCCACAGCCGGGGCACCCGGGGCACAAAACGACCCGGGCCAGTTTACCGCTTTTTGTGTCCACCCGCCCCTCCCAGGAAGGGTACGGGACGGAATCCGGCCCCGCCCCGGGTGATCGGGTGAGGGGTAGCACTTGTCGCCGAACTGCCCGCACCGCCGGCGGTGAGGCGCCCAACCTTCTGGAGAAACGACCATGATTCGGACACTGCTCGCACTGGCGGCCGGCATCGGCGCCGGGGCCGGCGGGGTGTCGCTCGCCCGCCACCACGACGACGGCGAGAAGGTGAGGGAGATCTCCGTCACCGACATCCGGAAGAAGCTGGACGGCAAGGACGCGAAGGCGACGGTCGTGGAGGTGACGATCGAGCCCGGGCAGTCGGGCGTCCCGCACCGCCACCCCGGGCCGGGGTTCGGGTACGTGGTGGAGGGGGAGTACGAGTTGGGGATCGACGCCCAACCGGCGAGGGTGCTCAAGGCGGGCGAAACGTTCTACGAGCCGACCGGGTGCGTCCACCGGGTATCGAGGAACCCGGGCAAGGTCAAGACCCGCCTCGTCGCGGTCGTGCTGCACCCGCGGGACGCCAAGCAGATCGCCGTCCCGGAGCCGAAGAAGGGCTGATCGGCTTCAGGCTGTCCTCTGGGTGTGCAGCAAGCAGAGCGTGGCTGTCCCACCTGCCACCGGGCCGACACGGAACCCGGCGCGCGGGCTCGCACGACGAGATAAGGGGAGCAAGTGGTGGACGTCTACGAGGCGGTTACCAGCCGACGGTCGGTGCGCGGATTCACCGACCGACCCGTCCCGAGAGAGGTGATCGATCGCGTGCTGTCCGCCGCTGCCTGGTCGCCGTCCGGGTCGAACATCCAACCCTGGCATGTCTATGCGATGGGCGGCGCGCCGCTGGCGGAGCTCAAGAAGATCGCCGTCGAGCGCGTGGGGCACGGCGACCCCTGGGACGAGCGGGAGTTCGTGATGTACCCGCCCGCACTGAAATCCCCGTACGTCCAGCGCCGGTCCGCGTACGGCAAGGAGCGGTACAGCGCACTCGGCATCGCGCGCGAAGACTGGGAGGCGCGTCAGCGGGCCGCGATCGCGAACTGGGACTGCTTCGGAGCGCCCCTCGCCCTGTTCTGTCATGTCGACCGGGACATGGGCCTGCCTCAATGGGCGGACGTGGGGATGTATCTGCAGACCATCATGCTGCTACTGCGCGCCGAGGGGCTGCACAGTTGCCCGCAGATGGCCTGGTCACAGGTCCGCAAGACCGTCGCGGAGTTCGTGTCGCCCCCGGCGGAGCTCATCCTCTTCTGTGGTTTGTCGATCGGGTACGAGGACGAAGGGGTGAGATACGTCCGTACGGGCCGGGCGCCACTCGACGAGACGGTCACGTTCGTCCCGGGTGGGCCCGAGCCGTCGGCGCGGTCTCGGTGATTGCGTGTCTCGTCGATGCCGCCACGTCGGGTCGGACGAGGTCGACGGGGTTCGTCATTCCGATCGCCCCGAGGGGGCGACAACCAGGAGGCTGTACATGAAGATCGTCATCGTCGGTGGCAGTGGGCTGATCGGGAAGAAGCTCGCGGCCCTGCTCCGGGAGCGGGGTCATGAGGTCGTGGCGGCGTCGCCGTCGTCGGGCGTCAACAGTCTCACCGGCGAGGGGCTGGCGGAGGCACTGGCGGGCGCGAGCGTCGTCGTCGATGTGACGAATTCCCCGTCGTGGGAGGACGCCGCGGTGCTGGAGTTCTTCGAGACCTCGACCCGCAACCTGCTGGCCGCGGAGGCGGCCGCCGGCGTCGGGCATCACGTCGCCCTGTCGGTGGTCGGGGCCGACCGCATTCCGGACAGTGGGTACATGCGGGCCAAGGTCGCCCAGGAGGGACGGATCAGGGCCGGCGGGGTGCCGTACACGGTCGTCCGGGCCACGCAGTTCTTCGAGTTCCTCGGCGGCATCGCCGGGTCGGGCACCGGCCCGGTCCGCCTCCCGACGGCGCCGATGCAGCCGCTGGCGGCGGCCGACGTCGCCGCCGGTCTGGCCGAAGTCGCCGTCGGCCCGCCGATGAACTCCACGATCGAACTGGCCGGCCCCGAGACGCTGCCCATCGCGGAGTTCGTGAGGCGATTCCTGACCGCGAGCGGGGACAAGCGGACGGTGGTCGCGGACCCGCAGGCCCGCTACTACGGTGCGGCGCTGGACGACCGCGGGCTGAACCCCGGGACCAATCCGCGCGTCGGGTCGACGCGGTTCGAGACGTGGATCGGCCAAACGGCCCCGCGGGCGTGACCGGGTCCGGGGAGCAGGGCGCGCTGGACCTTTTTGGCCCGGGGGCTCGACCCGCCGGGTACTCGTCAGCTACGAACCGGGGGGCCGGTCAATTGCGCCTCCAGTTGCGCCCGGAGGTGCGGCTTGTACGCCCCGGGCATCGTCCGGAAGGCGACGTTCAGCCGGTTCCACCCGTTGATCGCCACCACCGCCCAGGTCAGGTCGGCCAGTTCCCGCTCGGAGAACTGCCGACGCGCCTCCTCGTACGTGGCGTCGGGCACCCCGCCGGCGACCAGCGTCACCGCTTCGGCCCAGGCCAGAGCCGCCCGCTCCCGGGCGGTGAAGAACGGCGTCTCCCGCCACGCGCTGAGCGCGTAAAGGCGTTGCTCGGTCTCCCCGGCCGCCCGGGCGTCCTGGGTGTGCATGTCCAGGCAGAACGCGCACCCGTTGATCTGCGATGCCCGGACCTTGACCAGTTCCAGCAACGGGTGTTCCAGCCCACACCCGGCGACGTAGCGGCCGAGGGCGAGCAGGGCCTTGACCGGTTCCGGGGGCAGCTTGGTGTAGTCGATCCGGGCATCCATCTCACACCTCATGTCGGTCCGGGCGAGGGGGTTCGCGTCTCGTGTGTGGTCGGCTACGCTCAGTAACTGGAGCCGTAGTCGCTCGTTGACGGACTCGGTTTCGTCCGCCATGTCGCCACGAAGGACGAAGGGAGGGACCGTTTTGTGACAGGGCAGCGGAAGATTATCGGGTAGCCGCCCATGAAAAGGTGCCCCCGGCTGTCACAAAGCGGCCTGCCCGTTCGTCCTTGGTGGCGAGCGGCGGGGCACCGCTCGTAACGGAGGGCTCATCATGGTTCGCAGAGTTTTGGTGCTGGCGGCGGGGATCGGTCTGGCGGCGGGCGGCATGACCGCGGCCCAGCACGACGAGAAGCACTACGGGTCGGTCAAGGCGCTGGCGGCCCGGGACATCGTGGAGAAGGTGGACGGCAAGGAGGCCAAAGCGACGGCCGTCGAAGTGACGCTCGAAGCCGGGCAGGCGGGTGCCCCGCACCGCCACCCCGGGCCGGTGTTCGGGTACGTACTCGAGGGCGAGTACGAGTGGGCCATCGACGACCAGCCCGCCAGGATCCTCAAGGCCGGCGAGACGTTCTACGAGCCGGCCGGGTGCCTGCACCGGGTGTCGAAGAACCCGGGCAAGGCGAGGACTCGGGTGCTGGCGTGGGTCATCCACCCGCGGGACGCCAAGGATCTCGCCATCCCGGAAGCCAAGCAGAAGTAGCCCGGCCCGGGAGTTCCGAGGAGAAACCGATGAACGTGTTCGTCGCGGGGGCGAGCGGGGCGATCGGCCGCCCGCTCGTCGCCGAGTTGATCCGCCGCGGCCACGCGGTCACCGGCATGACCCGGTCGGACGCCGGGGCCGAAGCCCTGGCGGCCCTCGGCGCCGCCGTCGCCCGGGTGAGCGCGTTCGACGCCCCGGGGCTGGACCGGGCCGTGCGTGAGTCGAAGGCCGAGGTCGTGATCGACGAGCTGACGGCGCTGCCGAAGAGCCCGGCCGACATGGCCGAAGCCGCGGAGGGGGACCGGCGGCTGCGGTTGGAGGGCGGCGGGCACCTGCTCGCCGCCGCGCGGGCGTGCGGGGTGCGGCGGTACGTTCAGCAGGCGAGCGGGTTCTTCATCCGGCCGGGCGCCGGGCTGGGGGACGAATCCGAGGGGATGGCCGTGGACGCCAGCCCGCGGGTGGCCGCGAGCGCCCGCACCTACGCCGAACTGGAGGCCCGACTGTCGGCCGCCGGGGGCATCGAGGGGGTCGCCCTGCGGTACGGGTTCTACTACGGGCCGGGCACCTGGTATCACCCGGACGGGGCGTCGGCCGACCTGGTGCGGCGGCGGCAGATTCCGGTCGTCGGTGACGGCGGGGGAGTGTGGTCGTGGGTCCACATCGACGACGCGGCTGTCGCCACCGCCGACGCCCTGACGATCCCGCCCGGGGTGTACAACGTCGTCGACGACGACCCGTCCCCGGTGTCGGCCTGGTTGCCCGCGTTCGCCCGTGCGGTCGGTGCCCCGCCCCCGCCGCGGGTGACGGTCGAGCAGGCTCACGCGACCACCGGCGAGGACGCGGTGTACTACGGAACCCGGCTGCGGGGAGCGGCGAACGCCGAGGCAAAGCGGGCGCTCGGGTTCAACCCCCGCCGGCTGGAGTGGCTGACCACGTGAGGGCGCCATGACCGAGGATGTGAGTTCGTTGCGACCGCGGCTGATGTCGGTCGCGTACCGGATGCTCGGGAGCGTGGCCGACGCCGAGGACGCCGTCCAGGACGCCTTCCTGCGATACCACACGGCCGGCGGGGTGTCCTCGCCGGAAGGGTTCCTGGTCCGCACCACCACCCGGCTGTGCGTCGACCGGCTGCGGGAGCGGCGGCGGCGGGAGTACATCGGCCCCTGGGTGCCGGAGCCGGTGGCGACGCGGGTGGAGACGCGCGACGCTGTCCTCGCCGAGTCGCTCACCCAGGCGTTCCTGCTGCTCCTGGAGCGGCTGACCCCGGACGAGCGGGCCGCGTTCCTGCTGCGGGCGGTGTTCGACTACGAGTATGCCGAGATTGCGGGCGTGGTGGACAAGTCGGAGGCGGCCGTCCGGCAGCTCGTCAGCCGGGCGCGGGGGCGGTTGGGGCTGGACGGCGACCGCCGGTTCCCGGCCGCGTCGGCCCGGGCGGATGGGCTGGCCGAGCGGTTCGTGGCGGCGTGCCGGGCCGGGGACGTGAAGGCGGTCGAGGACATGCTCGCCGAGGACGCCGAGATGCACTCCGACGGCGGCGGGAAGGCGACGGCGGCGCGGGTGGTGCTCCGCGGCCGGGACAAGGTGGCAAGGTTCCTGACCGGGGTGTTCCGCAAGCCGCGCTACCAGGACATGGGCGTGGCGGTGGTGAACGGTGCGCCGGGTCTGGTGTTCCGGTCCGGCGACCAGGTCGTGTCGGTGCTGTCGCTGCGGGTCGAGGGGGACGTGCGGGCGGTGTACATCACGGTCAATCCGGACAAGCTCGGCCGCTGGGCGGTGACGGAGGTGGAGTAGTCATGGGCGAACGCGGCGAGGGGAGGGCGACTATCGGGCTGGTGGTCGCGGGTTGGGTGGTGCGGTCCGCGCTGGCGGCCTCGTTTCTGTCCGCGGTGGCCGACCGGCTCGGACTGTGGGGGCCGCCGGGTACGCCGGGGGTTGCGTGGGGTAGCGTGCCGAAGTACGAGGAGTACGTGGCTCAACTCAACTGGTTCTTGCCCGTCGGGCTGGTGCCGGCGGTCGGGTGGGTGGCGACGGCCTGCGAGGTGGTCCTCGCAATCGGCCTCTTGATCGGCTGGAGGCTCTGCCGGGTCGCCGTCGCGGCCGGGCTGCTGCTGACCACGTTTGCCGTGGCGATGGCCGTCGCCCTCGGCCCGAAGCCGCCGCTGGACTATTCCGTTCCATCGGCGGCGGCCGCGGCGTTCTTGCTGGCCGCCGTGTCGCGGCAGCGAGGTAACGGGGCGTGAGCCCGCGAGAGGTGCAGAAACTCCGCCCCGATGCGGTCGAGATCGAATGGCGTGACGCTGCGATCGACGGCGGAAACCGTCTGCGCCGCCGCGGGGTTCCACGCCCGCTCGCCGCGCGGCCGACCGCTTGATCCGGCCGAGCCGGAAGGCGGGGGTGACCGCCGACCGCCCGTCGAAGCCGTTCCACCCGCGAGCACACCGTCATCGATCTTCTCCGATCCCACGCGAAGCGGGAGCCGAGCCCTCCTCGCTCGCCACTCGGGCGAACCCGACGGCCGCGTGCCGGAGACGCAGGCACGGTCCAACTGCCCCGCCGTACTCCCTCCGGCTCGCGCTTCCCCGCGGAGTGGGAAAGGGGTATCATCAACCCGCCTACCCCCGCGCCGTCGCGCCCCGCCCGGACGTCCCATGCCCCTGCCCGACTGGTTCCGTTCCCGCGCCGCCGGTCGGCCGGTGACCCGCCGCGCCGCCCTCCGGCTCGCCGCCGCCGGCGTTCTTGGGCGGTCGCTCCCGGAGTGCCTTGCTCGCGCCGCCGGGGCCGTCCGGGCCGCGACGCGGAACGTGCTCGTCATCCTGGAGCAGGGCGGGTTGTCCCACATGGACACGTGGGACCCGAAGCCCGAGGCCGTCGCGGAGCACCGCAGCCCGCACCGGCCGATCGCCACGGCCGTCCCCGGTGTCCGGTTCACTGACCTCCTGCCGCGCACCGCCGCCGTCGCCGACAAGCTCGCGGTCGTGCGCTCCTTCCACCACGAGAGGGGAGGGGCCGACGCTCACCCGAACGGCACCCAGTACGTCCTCTCCGGCTCGCACCCGGGCGGCGCCGCGCTCGAGATGCCGGACCTCGGCTCGGTCGCGGCCCACGTCCTCGGCGGGGTCGACCGCGCACTCCCGCCGTACGTGATGGTGCCGGGGAATCACGAGCAGGCGGGCGAGACCCGGACCGGGTTCCTGCCGGCGGCCACGCGGGTGTTCAAGACCGGCGGCCGCGACCTGTCCGACCCGGCGTGGACGATTCAGGGCATCAGCGCCCGCCCCGACGCCCCCGGCCCCCGGCTCGCCGACCGGCACGGCCTGCGGGGCGCCCTCGACGGCGCCCCGCGCACGCCCATCGACCCGGCCGGCATGGACCGGTTCTACGACCAGGCGTTCGACATGCTCACCAGCCCGCGGGTGGCGGCGGCGTTCGACCTGCGGCGCGAGCCGGCCGCGGTCCGCGACGCCTACGGCGCCGGCCACCGCGGGGCGTGCTACCTCCTGGGCCGGAAGCTGGTGGAGGCGGGAGTACGGGTCGTGACGATCGACGTGCGGTGGCCGCTCACCCCGGCCGTGCCCGGCGGGTTCAACCTCAACTGGGACCACCACGACGCCATCTACGCCCCCGGGTCGTGCGGCACGGTGCGCGACAAGGCCGGGGGCGAGGGGCGGTACGGCATCGGGCACTGGGTGATGACGGGGAGCGTGGACCGGGCGTTCAGCGCCCTGATCCGCGACCTGGACCAGCGGGGGCTGCTCGCCGACACGCTCGTGTGCTTCGTCACCGAGTTCGGCCGCACCCCGCGGCTGAACCGGTTCCAGGGCCGCGACCACTGGACGAAGGCGTACTCGATGGTGTTCGCCGGGGCCGGCGTGCGCGGCGGGCAGGTGGTCGGTCGAACCGACCGCGACGGCGGGTACGTGACCGACGGCGCGGTCACCCCCGAGGACTACGCCGCGACGGTGTACGAGAAGCTCGGGATCGACCGCTCGAAGCCGCTGTACACGAGCAGTAACCGCCCGGTCTACATCGGCCACGCCGGTGCCCCGATCAGCGCCCTGATGTGACGCCGTCCGCACCCCTCCCCCCGGTGTCGCTGTGGTCGGCCGTCGCAGGCATGGCGGGTCATCGCCCTCCTCCCACCGCAGTCCTGGCGATCGGCCGCGCGGCCGACATGCAATTCCGGCGAGCAGTTCCTCCGGGGGCCACCTGTCAGTTGGCACGCCCCGCCGCCGCGGCCCGGCAAGCGCCCCTCACGGCGGGTGGATAGAGGCCGGCGGGTGGCGACGCTTCGCCATCTTCGCCAGTCCAGCAAAATCGGCATTTCCCGCTCAACCCTGCCGTCCGCCGCGACCGATCCATCCGGCATGAACGCGCCAAATTGGGCGGGCGCGGTGCTGGTCGCGTTCGCCGGCTGCGCCGGGCCGCACACCCGCCTCCCCGCTGGCCACTACCCGCCGCCGCAGGGATCGCCCGACGCGGCGACCGCCGGCGTACTCGCCCACGCCCCGCCGCGCCCGGCCCCGCCACCGCTCGATGTGAAGGGGAAGCCGTTCGAGCTCCCGCCGCAACTTCCGGGAGGCGGCGCACCCATCCTTGTACCGCCGCCGTTCAACAAGGACACGCCGCAGACCGAGCGCGAGGCGGCGGTCCGCAAGGCGTACCCGGCGCTGACGCCGGTGGCGAAGTGGGACGGCCCGGCGGGCGGCGCGCCGCTCACGCTCGCCGACCTGCGCCAGCTCGCGGCGGCCAACAGCCCGGTGCTTCGCCGCGCAGCTGCCGAGGCCGACGCGGTGTACGGGCAGGTGATCCAGGCCGGGCTCCACCCGAACCCGACCGTCGGCTACCAGGCCGACCAGATTCAGCCGTCGCTCCGCGTCCCGGCGGCCTCGAACGGCAGCGGTGCCGGGCAGCAGGGCGGGTTCGTCAACGCGCTCATCAAGACGGCGGGGAAGCTCAAGCTCGCGCAACAGGTCGCCGGGTTCGACTACATCAACGCCCTCGTCGCCGTCCGCCGGGCCGAGGCCGACGTGGCGACCGCGGTGCGCGCTCAGTACTTCGCCGTTCTGGTGGCGCGACAGGGCGTGGAGGTGAACCGGGCGCTGGCGCGGCTGGCCGACGAGGTGTACCAACTCCAGCTCGCGCGGGTGGCGGCGGGACAGGCGGCGGGGTACGAGCCGCTCCAGTTGTACGCCCAGGCCGAGCAGGCGCGCAACGGGCTCGTCCAGGCCGAGGCGACGCACCGGGCGGCGTGGCGGCAACTCGGCGCGGCGGCCGGCCGCCCGGACCTCCCGCCCGCGCCACTCGCCGGCTCGGCCGAGGCCGACCCGCCGGCCTTCGACCAGGAGAAGATGCGCGACTGGGTGCTCGACCAGCACACCGACGTGCTGACCGCCCGCAACACGCTGGCGCAGGCGCAGGCGAACCTCACGCTCCAGCGGCGGGCCGTGATCCCGGACCTCAGCACGTACCAGTACCACGAGTACGACAACCTCGCCCAGACGTACCAGTTCGGCCTCCAGGTCGGCGTGGCGCTGCCGCTGACCGACCGCAACCAGGGGGCGATCCGCACGGCGGCGGCGCGGATCGGCAAGGCCGGCGCCGACCTGGAGGCGACGCAGAACGAACTCACCGGCAAGGTGGCGGAGGCGTACGGCCGGTACGAGGCGAACCGGACGGTGGCGGCGCGCTACCGTACGCTCATCCTGCCGAACATGACGCGCGCCTACCGCGCGCTGATCCTCCGCTACCAGACCGAGCCGGAGCGGGTGTCGTTCGACGACATCGTCGGGGCGCAGCAGAACCTCGGCACGGCGTTGCAGGCGTACCTCACCGCGCTCGACGCACAGTGGAAGGCGGTGGTGGACCTGGCGAACCTCGGCCAACTCGACGACCTGTTCCCGCCCCCGCCCGTCCCTTAGCAGGGCGTCGATCCCGCAGGCTCCGCCCGGAACGTCAATCCGCAGCCGGTCCGTTGCCCGGCCCGCCACCCTCGGGTAGGCTGGGCGGCACTCCCGCGGAGCGGCGCGCGGTCGCGCGGCCGGTCGGCACCCCACGCGAGATCGACATGCACGCAGCGGTCCTCTCCCTCGCCCTGCTCGCCCCCGCCCAGCCGCCCGCCGACAACAACGTCGGGGTGCTCCCCGCCGGGGCGGACGGCCGGCCGCTCAACCTCGACTTCGAGACCGGTACGCTCCGGGACTGGACCGCCGAGGGCACCGCCTTCCGCGGCCAGCCGATCAAGGGCGACACCGTGGCCGCCCGCCGCGGCGACATGAAAAGCCGGCACCAGGGGCAGTTCTGGGTCGGCGGGTACGAGAAGTCCGGCGACCAGCCGACCGGCACCCTCACGAGCGCGCCGTTCAAGGTGACCCACCCGTGGGCCAGCTTCCTCGTCGGCGGGGGGCCGCACGAGCGCGAGACGTGCGTCGAGCTCGTGGACGTGGCGGCGAAGGCGGTCTTCTTCCGCGCCGCCGGGCTGGAGGAGGAAGACCTCCGCCGCGTCGTCGTCGAGCTGCCGAAGGCGATGCAGGGGAAGGAGATTCAGGTCCGCGTCGTGGACCGGCACACCGGCGGCTGGGGCCACGTCAACTTCGACGACTTCCGGTTCCACGCCGCGCGGCCGACCTTCGCCGCCCGGCCGCAGAAGGCGCCGCCGGCGAAGCAGGACGTGGTCGCGCACGCCGGCCTCGCGCCGGAGGCCGCGGCGAAGGCCATGACCGTGCCGGACGGGTTCAGCGTCACGCTGTTCGCGGGCGAGCCGGACGTCCACCAGCCGATCGCCTTCTGCTTCGACGACCGCGGGCGGATGTGGGTCGCGGAGGCGTTCACGTACCCGAAGCGGAACCCGCACCCCGGCCCGGTCCTCCCCGACGCGCAGAAGAAGCTCGGCGACCGCATCCTGATCTTCGAGGACACCGACGGCGACGGGAAGTTCAACAAGAAGACCGTGTTCATGGAGGGGCTGAACCTCGTCAGCGGGCTCGAGGTCGGGTTCGGCGGGGTGTGGGTCGGGGCCGCGCCGTACCTCCTGTTCGTGCCGCACGACGAGCGGACCGACGCGGCCGGCGAGCCGCGGATCCTCCTCGACGGCTGGGGCTACCAGGACACGCACGAGACGCTGAACACCTTTGTGTGGGGGCCGGACGGCTGGCTGTACGGCTGTCACGGCGTGTTTACGCACAGCCGCGTCGGCAAGCCGGGCACGCCGGACGCGGACCGCGTCCCGATTAACGCCGGCGTGTGGCGGTATCACCCCACGCGCCACGTGTTCGAGGTGTTCGCGCACGGCACGTCGAACCCGTGGGGGCTGGACTACAACGCGCAGGGCGAGTTCTTCGTCGAGGCGTGCGTGATCCCGCACATGTGGCACATCATCCAGGGCGGCCGGTACCACCGGCAAGGCGGGCAGCACTTCAACCCGTACACGTTCGCCGACATCCAAACCATCGCGCTGCACCGCCACTACCAGGGGGCGACGCCGCACGCCGGGAACAACGTGAGCGACGAGGTCGGCGGCGGGCACGCCCACAGCGGGCTGATGTGCTACCAGGGCGGGCACTGGCCGCGCGAGTACCACGGCAAGCTGGTCATGGGCAACCTGCACGGCCACCGCCTCAACGTGGACGTGCTCACGCCGAAGGGGAGCGGCTACGTCGCGGACCGCAACCCGGACTTCCTGAAGACGAACGATAAGTGGTCGATGCTGGTGAACATTCAGTGCGGCCCGGACGGTAACGCCTACGTCATCGACTGGTACGACAAGCAGATCTGCCACCGCAACGAGCCGGAGATCTGGGACCGCACGAACGGCCGCATCTACAAGATCAGCTATAAGGACACGAAGCCCGTCGCCGGGCTCGACCTGAAGCGGTTGAGCGACGAAGAGCTGGTGAAGCTCCAACTGCACGAGAACCAGTGGTACGTCCGGCACGCGCGGCGCATCTTGCAGGAGCGAGCGGCCGGCGGCGACCCGCGGCGGACCGCGGGCGTCCGCACCCTGCTCGCCGCGCAGCTGAAGGACGCGAAGGACGAGGCGCACGCCCTGCGGGCGCTGTGGGCGCTGCACGTCACCGGCGGGGTGCCCGAGACGGGGGTCGCCGGCCGCGGGCCGGCAACCGCGGGCTGGGCCGTCCGCCTTCTCCAGGACGGGGGAAAGGTCACTCCGCCGGACGCGCTCGTCCGCCTCACCTCACAAAACCCGTCCCCGGTCTTCCGCCGGTACATCGCATCCGCGCTGGCGCGGTACGCCCACGGCGAGCGCTGGGACGTACTCGCCGCGCTCGCGTCGTACCCCGAGGACGCGACGGACCACAACCTGCCGTACCTGTACTGGTACGCGATGGAGCCACTCGCCGACGAGGATGCGCCCCGCGCGCTCAAGCTCGCCGCCGACGCGAAGCTCCCACAGCTGTTGCCGCTGATGGCCCGCCGCATCGGGGCGATGGGCACGCCGGGCGCGGTCAACCTGCTCGTGAAGTCGGCCGGCGAGTCGGGCGACGCGGCGAAGCAGCTCGCACTACTCGTCGGCCTCCAGGACGGGCTGAAGGGGAAGCGACAGTTCCCGATGCCGCGGGGGTGGAACACGGCGTTCCCCGTGCTGCTGAAGTCCGCGAACCCCGACGTGCGGAGCCGGGCGCAGTCGCTCGCCGTCGTGTTCGGCGACAAGACCGCGTTCGCCGCCCTCCGCACGGTCGTGGCGGATGCGAAGGCCGACGCCGGCGCCCGCACCGCCGCCCTCACGTCGCTGGTCGACGCGCGCGACGCCGAGCTGGTGCCGGTGCTCCACGACCTCGTGCGGGACGCCGCCCTCCGCGGCGCGGCGATCCGCAGCCTGGCGGCGTTCGACGACGAGAAGACGCCGAGCGTGGTCCTCGCCGGGTACGCCACTTACACCCCCGCCGAGAAGCGGGACGCGCTGGCGACGCTCGCAGCCCGCGCCCCCTACGCCAAGGCGCTGATGGCGGCCGTTGCCGAGAAGCGCGTCCCCGTCGCCGACGTGTCCGCCGAGACGGTGCGCCAGCTCCGCAATCTGCAGGACGCCAGCGTCGACGCGCAGATCGCCCGCCTGTGGGGCGTCGTCCGCGCCACGCCCGCCGACCGGCTGAAGCTCATCGCCGAGTGGCGCGCCAAGCTGACCACGCCGACGAAGGCGGCGCCCGACCTGAACCTCGGGCGGGCCGTGTTCGCCAAGACGTGCCAGCAGTGCCACACGCTGTACGGGGTCGGCGGCAAGGTCGGGCCGGACATCACCGGGTCGAACCGCGCGAACCTGGACTACCTGCTCGAGAACGTCTTCGACCCGAGCGCGGTCATCCCGAACGAGTACGCCGCGACGCGGTTCAACCTGGCCGACGGCCGAGTCGTCACCGGCATCCTCAAGGGGCAGACGCCGGCGGCCGTCACCGTGGTGACGGAGAACGAGACGCTGACGATCCCGGCGGGCGACGTCGAGCAGCGCACGCCGTCGGCGCTGTCGATGATGCCGGACGACATCCTGAAGGCCGCGAGCGAGTTCGAGGTGCGGTCGCTGATGGCGTATCTCCAGGCTCCGAATCAAGTGCCAATGCTGGCCACCGCCGATAACGCCAAGGACTTCTTCAACGGCAAGGATCTCACCGGCTGGGACGGCGACGCGGCCGTGTGGAGCGTGCAGAACGGCGAGATCGTGGGGAAAACGGCGACGGGGCTGAAGCGGAACACGTTCCTCAAATCGCCCCTGGCGGTGACCGACTTCAAGCTGAGCCTGAAGGTGAAGCTGACGCCGAACCGGGAGAACAGCGGCATTCAGTTCCGCAGCGAGCCGCTACCGGACGGCGAGATGCGCGGCCCGCAGGCGGACATCGGCGCGGGTTGGTGGGGCAAGCTGTACGAGGAGAGCGGCCGCGGCCTACTGGCGAAGGAGGGCGGTGAGCGGCACGTGCGGCCCGACGAGTGGAACGACTACGTGGTCGAGGCGCGGGGCGCCAACGTGAAGATCTGGATCAACGGCCAGCTCGTGTGCGACTACACCGACGCGCAGCTATCACGCCGCGGGGTGATCGGGCTCCAGGTCCACAGCGGCGGGCCGATGGAGGTACGCTTCAAGGATCTAAGGCTCGAAGTCGTCAAGTAGCCAAACCGCCGGCGGCACCAGACGGAACCCGATCGGTTTTCAGGCCAACGGCCTGAGATTCGATAGCCCGGGGCAACGCCCCGGGTGGTGTCGGCGGTGGCACGGGGGCAATCCCCCACGCGTGCCGCCCGAGGCTCCCCGGGGCGTTGCCCCGGGCTATCGAATCTCAGGCCGTTGGCCTGAAAACCGGTCAGGGCACCCGAGTGACCAGCGCGTGCGGGCGGCGCTCGGCGTTCCCGGCCTCGTCCTCGGCCGCGGCCGTCACCCGTACCTCGCCCGGCCCGGCCGCCAGTTCCACCTCCCACTCGGCGAAGTCCCGCCGCACCGCCCGCGCCGGCTGGCCGTTCACTGTCACCCGCTTCACTGCGCCGTTGTCCGCCGTCGTCCCGCGCACCCGCACCACCCCGGGGGCCAGCCGCGAAATCGACGTGACCACCGTCGTCGGGGCCAGGTCGTCCACCGGCCGGTCCTCGGGGTAGGGCTTCTCCTCCGTCGAGCCGTCGGTCCGGGCGTGGCGGGGGAAGAACAGCGGGGTCGCCACCTCCGAGTACCGCACCCGGTTGTGCTCGTGCCCGTCGAGCACGCACCGCCACATCCCGTACAGGCAGTCGTGGAAGTCGGCCCCGTCCACGTACACCCGCGGGCAGCCCGTGTGGAACCCCCAGTGGGCGTCCCACACCTTCAGGTTGCGGATGACGAGCGGGTGCTTGGCGTCCGGCCCGACCCCGCCCACGTCCTTGCCCGCCTTGCCGAAGTCGTTGGTGGCGAACCCGCCGAGGTTGACCGCGAACAGCCGGTGGGTGTGCGCCTCGTTGTCCTCGAACCGGACGAACGGCAGCGTGCGCACGTCCACCCGCTTCCGCTCGCCGTCCGGCCCCGGCACCATCAGTTCCGGGTTGAAGTCGGAGGTCTTCACCACGTCGAACCGGAACCCGTCCTCGTCGCACTCGGCGGCGACATTGCGGGTGAACGTGTTGAGCGAGTTCGCCCACCAGAACCCGGACCCGAGGTTCTGGTCGTACGGGAGCACCTGCTGCGGGAGCGGCTTGCCGCGGAGGGCCATCGCCGCCAGGTTGCGGTCGAACACGTTGAACACCTCGGTGCCGTCTTCCAGGAAGAACCCGTGCCCGACCGAGTCGTACCCGACGCAGTCGCGGACGACGAGGTACTGTGTGCCGTGGACCGTGACCCACCGGTTCTTGCTCCCCCACACCGACGCGCCGACCACGGCGCTGCCGCGCATCGTGTCGCCGCACAGGTGATAGTGGATCGGGTACTTGCCGAGCACGTTCTCCTTGCCGAGGTGGCGGAACTCGGCATAGCTGATCCCGCCGGCCGAGCGGCGGTGGTACATGGTGTGCCCGCGGATGCCGTTCGGGTCGGCGGACTCGATCACGACGTTCCGCGACAGGTTCGCCACCTCGGCCCGGTAGTCGCCGCTGGCCCGGTGCTCGAACACCAGCGGGCGGTCGAGCGTGACGATCTGCCACTGCGACTCGCCGGTCTGCCCGCTCCCGCCCCAGCGGGTCATCTTGGTGATGACCCGCTCCTCGCTCGACGCCTTCGGCCGCAGGGTGTCCACGGTCGGGATCTTGCGGGTGCCGAGGTAGCCGACCTGCCGCGACGTGCCCACGACGACGACCCCGTCGCCCTCCTTCCACCCGTCGAGCGGGTACGGGAGGACGACCTTCGGCTCGCCGGCCCGGGCCATCTGGGCGAGGTTCACCCACGTCCGGGTGAGCGGGGCGCCGTGCAGGTCCATCCGCCCGCCGCAGCACACGACCGCCGGGCACGTCTCCTTGTCGAGCCCGGCGACGTGGTGGAGGCGGATGACGGCGGTGCGGCCGGCGTGGATCGGGTCGTTCGGGGTGCCGACCTCCAGCGCCGGGGCGCCGGAGGCGTGGTGGTCGGCGACCGGGGGGCCGGTGTGGGCGTCGCAGTCGAACCCGTTCTCGCTGGCGTCGTCCCCGGCCTGGACCTTGATGAGCCCGACGTTGAGGAGGGTGTCCCGGTCGCGGGCGAAGGTGAGCGTGCCGCCGGCGTGGACCGAGCGGATCACCGCGTCGGACTTCACGTCGTAGACGACGGTGTGTCCGGGCCGGACCTGGACACGGGCGCCGGCGCCGGGGACGGCGCCGCCCTCCCAGGTGGCGGCGGCCGACCACGGGCCGGACTTCGCCGACCGGACCAGCGGCGGCTCCTGGGCAAAGGCGCCGGCCGGGAGCAGCCCGACCGCGGCCGCGAGGAGGAAGCGCATGACGGGCTCCTGCTACGGGAGGTTGAAGTCGATCTCGTTGTCGCGCGGCTCGACCCGCGCCCGGAGTTTCGTCACCCCGACCGACGAGTACTTGTTCTTGAGCCGGTCGATGGTGTTCAACTGGTCGGCGTCGATCGGGTCCACGTACTCGCCCTTCGGCGCCGCCTTCGGCCGCGGCGCGGGCCAATAGATCGTGACGAGGTACTCGCCCTGCGGCGCGCCGTCGTCGGCCCGGTAGGTGTGAAGGACGTAGCGGCCGTCCTCGTCGGCCGTGGCGTGGGCCGGCGTGTCGCGGTCCTTCTGGTCGGCGGCGTAGAACGACACGAGCGCCTTCGGCATCGGCTTGTTCTCGAACGTCACCCGGCCGACGACCTTGAACACGGGCTTCTCGGTCGGCTTCCCGGCGCACCCGGCGGCGGCCGCGGCGAGTGCGAGCATGAGAATGCGGTTACGAGAGTGACTCACGGGGCAGTCCCCCACGACTCGCCGGCGGCGGCGGTGCAGAGGGCGTAGAAGACCCACTTGTCCATCGACTGCGGCATGAACCGCACCGCCCCGTCGCCCATGAGGAAGTTCGTGCCGCCGGTGTGGAAGCTGTACACGGCGGCGCTGTTCGAGCAGTTCATCACGCACGGCCCGGGGAACGCCGACCCGTCGGCCAGGTAGCTCCGCACGGCGTTGCTGCTGTTCGTCGCCCACGACCCGATGCCGTTCGTGTTCGTCGCCGGGGTCGAGAACAGCTTGCCGGCGCGCCACACGTTCGGCTTGTCGGCGATCTCCAGGATGCTCATGTACGTGTTCGACAGGCCGTCCGGGACGTGCGTGACCTTGCGCCCCTCGGTCCGCAACAGCATGTAGTGCCAGTTGCCAGCCGGGTTGCCGGCCGAGTCCACCGGGTAGGTCTGCGGGTTGTACGCGTTGAGCTCGCCGATGATGACGGCGTTCACCGTGATCTGGCTGACCCACGTGAAGTCCGTCGGCGCGGCGGAGAACGCGAGCCCGCCGCCCGTAGTGCCGGTGACCATCCGGTCGCCGCTCGGCGTACTCGGGCAGAGGTAGGGCGAGATCTTCGTCTTGATCGCCTCGGCGTTCGCCGGGTCGGCGAAGCTGAGGTCGACGTTGTACTTCCGGTACACGGCCTCCTGCTCCATGAACGGCAGGAGGATGCGGCCCCACGAGTTGTTGACGTTGGTGGCGGTCGAGTTCGGCACCGAGTTGGGCGCCGGCAGCGAGCCGTCGTAGGTGGCGACGTGGTTGTGGCAGGCGAGCCCGATCTGCTTGAGGTTGTTCTGGCAGCGGGCGCGGGCGGCGGCCTCCCGGACCTTCTGCACGGCCGGCAACAACAGGCCGATCAGGATGGCGATAATCGCAATGACGACCAGCAACTCGATCAGCGTGAACGCGGGCCGACTGGACCGGCGCATGGCCGACCTCCGGGGGAATAGGACTCGCGGGAGTCGCCGTGCGAACGGAAGGTGAGCGGCGCGGGCCGCAATCCCGGACGGAGGCTGGCGAACGGCCCGTTTAATGAGACAAAATCTCAGTTTGGCCAGTATGCATCCTACCAGCCCCACCCCCTCCGACAAGTGTGACGCAAGCGTTTCACATCGATGACCCGCAATTACTCCCGACCACATTCTGGGGTTTTCTTGTTGACCGTCCGCAGAGGCCTGGTATCATAGTGACCAGTTATTGAGATTAAATCTCAATAACGCCCGCCGAGATCGCTCCGCTGCCGACGCGAGGCCGTGCCCGCCGTCCCGGACCGGTCGAGCCCCGTTCGCAACGCGGCTCGTGGGTCTTCCGCCCGTTCGCCGGAGGATTCCCGTGCGCGCCGCCTCGTTCCCGTTCCCGTCGCACCCCGACCCGCTCGACCGCGGTGTGAACCCGCGCTGGCTGGCGTTGCTCGTCACCGCCGTGCCCGTCGTGCTCGCCCTCGCCCTGGGGTGCTACCTCCGCCCGCTGCTGACCCCGGGCGCCGCCGTTCCGGCGGCGGCCGCCGAACCCCGGAGTACGCCTTGACCCCCGCCGACTGCCTGTTCCGCTGGGCGTGCGACGCCTTCGACCTCGGCAACTACCCGGCCGCCCTCGGGCTCGCCCGCAAGGGGCTGGTGCGCGACCCGGACCACCCGGGGCTGCTCCAGCTGTGCGGACTCGCCGCCTACCACCTCGGCGAGCCGTTCGCCGCCCTCGATCGACTCGAAGCCGCCGCCGCGATCGCCCCGCTCGACCCGCAGAGCCGGCTCGCGATTGCCGACCTGTACGCCCGGATGGGGAAGCCGGGGGCGGCGCGCGTCGCGCTGCGGTTCCTCGCCGAACCCGGCCGGTGCCCGCTCCCGCTCCTGCCGGACCTCGCCCGGCTGCTCGGGAAGGTCGGGGCGTACCGGGCGGCGTTCCGGGTGTGCCGGCGGCTCGTCGCGGCCCGGCCGTGGTACCACCCCGCGCACTTCGGCGCGGCGTTCTACCTGTCGAAGCTCCGCCGCCCCGCCGACCGTATCCTCCGCCACTTGCGCGCGGCTGTCCGGCTGGCGCCGCAGGCGCTCCCGTACCGCGTGGCCCTGGCCGAGGCACTAGTCACCGTCGGCCGTTTGCAAGCGGCGTGCCGGGTGATCCGCGCGCTACCCGCCGACGCCGGTTGTCCGTGCTGCCTGACGCGCCTCCGCGGCACGGCCGAGGCGGCGGGTGACGCCGCACTCGCGGCCGACCTCGACGAGCGCATCCGCGCCGGCGCTGGCGATCGCCGGCACGGCGCCTCGGCCGGCCTGTAGCAAGCCGGACGCCCACCACCCCCTGACCCCGAGATGGCGATGCGACGTCTGCTGACACCCTTCCTCCTGACCGCCGCGGCGGGTTCCCTCGTGGCGGCCGACTGGCCCGGGTTCCGCGGCACCGGCGACGGCGCTAGCGGCGAGAAGGGGCTGCCGACGACCTGGACTGCGACCGAGAACGTCGCCTGGGCCGCGGACCTGCCGGGCTACGGGCAGTCGTCGCCGGTGGCGTGGGGCGGCACGGTGTACGTCACCGCCGTCGAGGGCGCACATCGCGAGAAGGGGTACGTCGCCGCGCTCGACGCGCGGACCGGGAAGGAGAAGTGGCGGCACGCGTTCGCGCCGACGCAGAAGGCGGCGTGGTCGTACACGGTCAGCCGGGCCGCCCCGACGCCCTGTGTCGACGCCGCCGGCGTCTACTGCTTCTTCGAGGGCGGCAACCTCCTCGCCCTCGGCCACGACGGCAAGGTGCGGTGGGAGCGGTCGCTCGTCGCCGAGTTCGGCGAGTTCAAGGGCGGGCACGGCCTCGGGGCGTCCCCGTGCCAGACGGCCGACACCCTTTTCGTGCTCGTCGACCACGCCGGCCCGTCGTATCTGCTCGCGGTGGACAAGCCGACGGGCAAGACGAAGTGGAAGGCCGAGCGCCCGTCGCGCACGTCGTGGTCGTCGCCGGTGGTCGCCACCCGCGACGGCAAGCCCGAGGTCGTGGTGAGCAGCAACGGGAGCGTGGCCGGGTACGACCCGGCGACCGGCCGGCAGCTGTGGGAGTTGACCGGGTTGGCCGGCAACACGCTGCCGTCGGCGTCGGCGTCCGGGGCGACGATCCTGGTGGGCGCCGGGGCGGGCCGCGGCACCGGCGACGCCGCGAAGTCGAACTGCTGCCTCACCCTCACCGCGGACGGCGACCGGCCGTCGTACAAGGTGGCGTGGACCGCCGCGTCGGCGACCGCGAGCTACGCGACGCCGCTCGCGCACGCCGGGTGCGCGTACTTCGTGAACGCGACCGGTACGCTGTACTGCCTCGACCTCCGCTCCGGGAAGGAGCACTACACCGAACGCCTGCCGACCGGGTGCTGGGCGTCGCCGATCGCCGCCGGCGATCACGTCTACTTCTTCTGCAAGGACGGCCGCACGGCGGTGGTGAAGGGCGGGCCGGAGTTCGAGCTAGTCGCCACGAATGCCCTCTGGGTGCCGAAGGCCGGCGAGCCGAAGGCGGCCCCGCCGGCGAAGGGCGGCGGGGGCGACTCGATGGACCCGGTCGTGTACGGCGTGGCGGTGGCCGACGGGGCGCTGTTCGTCCGCACCGGCACGAAGCTGTATCGCATCGGCCGCCCGTAGTCCGCGCGGTCACGCCGTGGCCACCGCCGGCCACGGCGTGACCGGCCGGCGGGTCGGGCGGTCGTACAACGCCGCTACACCGTGACACCGTTTGGCGCGGTACGAGAATCGCAGTCCGAGACGCCTGATCCCTCGCGTGAGGATACGAGATGACCCGATGGTACGCCGCTCCCGTGGCGGCGGTGCTGGCGATGGCCGGTGTCGTGCTCGCCGCCGACCCGCCGGCGCCCCAGGTGTTCGAGGGAAAGCTCGTCCCCTACACCCGCCTGTCCGACAAGGCGTTCCCGGCCCCGGTCGCCGCCGGCGACGGGCTCGGCGTCGCGCTCGTCGCCGCCGACGGGAAGGCCCGCGCCCTCGCCGGCCCGGGGGTGAAGGGGGTGATCCTCGACGCCCAGCTCCACGACCGCCCGGTGCGGCTCTTCGCCCGCGTCCGCCCCGGGACCGAGGCGCTGGAAGTGGAGAAGCTCCAGACGGTCAAGGACGGCCGCGCCTACCACGTCGACTACTGGTGCGAGAAGTGCCAGCTCGCCGCTGCGGAGCCCGGCAAGTGCAAGTGCTGCGGGGCCGACGTCGAGCTCCGCGAACTCCCGGTCAAGACCCCGGCCAAGAAGTAACCCCCAGGAATCGACTCATGCTGATCGTTCGGAAGCTCGCACCCGGCGCGGCCGCGTTGGCCGTCGTCCTCGGCCTCGCCGCGCCGGCCGCTGCCCAGCCCGGCAAGGGTAAGGGCAAGACCGCCGACGAGGCGATCGCCGCCGCCGTGACCTACCTGAAGGGCGCCCAGGCCGAGGACGGCACCTGGAGCAAGGCCGCCAGCCCCGGTGTCACCGCCATCGTCCTCACCGGGCTGCTCAAGGGCGGCAAGGTGGCGGCCGACGACCCGGTGGTGGCAAAGTCGCTGAAGTTCGTCGAGGCGATGGCGGACGAGAAGACCGGCAGCCTGGCGGCCGGCGACAAGGTGTTCCACAAGAACTACGTCACCGCCGTGAACCTCACCGCCCTCAAGGCGACCGGGCAGGCGAAGTACGACCCGCTCGTCGCCAAGGCGGCGGCGTACCTGAAGTCGATCCAGACCGGGGCGGCCGACGGGAAGACGCCGGACGACCAGAACTTCGGCGGGTTCGGGTACGGCCCCGGGTTCCGGGCCGATATGTCCAACACCGGGTTCGCCCTCGACGCGCTGGCGCTCGTCGGCACCCCGGCCGACGACCCGGTGTACAAGCGGGCGGTGGTGTTCGTGAGCCGGATGCAGAACCTGAAGTCCGAGGTGAACACGATGCCGTGGGCCGGGGCGGTGAACGACGGCAGCTTCTTCTACGTCGCCCCGCAGCCGGGCGGGAAGGGGAACCCGGGCGACCCGCTGCCGGGGTACGGGAGTATGACCGCGTCCGGGCTGAAGTGCTTCATCCGGGCCGGGGTCGGGAAGCACGACCCGCGGGTGAAGAAGGCGGCCGAGTGGCTCGCCAAGAACTACTCGGTGGACGTGAACCCGGGCCGCCAGCCGGGGGCCGGCGGGCAGGGGTACTACTACTACATGCTCACGCTCGGCAAGTGCCTCGACGCGACCGGCGCCGCCGAGTTCGTGGACGCCACCGGGACGAAGCACGACTGGCGCACGGAGATCACCCGGGCACTGGTGAACCGCCAGAAGCGGGACGGGAGCTGGGGGAACGACTTCCCGACCTGGATGGAGAGCGACCCGAACCTGTGTACCGGGTACGCCCTCCAGACGCTCGCCGTCTGCCGCACCCCGGCGAAGTGACCGGGGCAACTCCCGGTCGCCGGCTGTTCAGCGGTGGTAACGCGGTGGCCGCGTCGCGGACGGGCTGCACGGACGCGCCCCGCTTCCCGACCGGTTCTTAAGCTAGCCGGGCGGGTGTCAAAGAGATGATCCGGAGAAT
>VFQN01002733.1_pt1 | contig 26559 bp, 21 predicted proteins | sample 3512371 | NCBI WGS metagenome assembly VFQN01 (sample SAMN10412370, study PRJNA504923) | tailings metagenome | isolation source: Replicate 2 from Balatoc abandoned mine | place: Philippines: Itogon, Benguet | collected 2017-08-28 | reverse complement strand
TTCTCGAAATGGCGCTGCAGATGCATGCAGGTGATCAGAACTTTCGGCATGGTCGCGGGTCCACTCTCAGCGCAGGCGGAAAATCTCTTCGGCGACGCGGAAATCGATTTCCTCGTCGATGTCGACCGCTTCATAGGGATCGATCTCGAACATATACGGTCGGCGGCCGATACGAGTGTGCTCGTTGAGCAGGGTATCCCTGCCGAAGATGTAGATGCAGGAATTCTCCTCGTAGAAGGGGGGAAGGTCCTGGGTCCGGATGAGGATGTTCGGATTGTGGTTGATGGCCCGAGCGAGCGAATCGTAGAAGCGCGTCTGGACCTTGGTCACGGAAAACAGGGAATCGTGGATGGGATAGTTCTGCAGGAACGTGTCGATGGCCTTGCCCACGGTTTCGGGCTTGAGCAGCGGATTGGTGGAGTGCGTCTGCAAATAGAAATCGGCCTCGACGGAACGGACGTCGTTGATCAGGACGTCGTTCATCGGGGTCATGCCGCCGAGCAGATGCTGCGGTCGGTCGAGGATGACCACATCGGGGTATTTCTCGGCGCATTGTTCCTTAATCGTTGGAGAGTCCGTGTCGATGACGACCACATCCACCCGACCGGAGTTGATCAGCGTGTCCACGGTGTGATGGAACAGCGGCAATCCGTTGCCGAAAGGCCGATAGTTCTTGCCCGGTACGCGCTCGGAATTGTGGCGCATGGGCATCAGCGCGGCGATGCGTGGTTTCTTGCTGGTCATGACGAGGTTTCCCCGGGGATTTGTCGCGCGTCCCGTTAGCGCGAAAGAAGACTGGTGGGCAAGGCCGAAGCGCGACGGCCTGTCCGCCGCTGCAACTCAGTGCCGCGGCTGGCGCCGCCGCTCTGCCTCGTCGCGTTCGAAATTGTAGCGCTCCGGAATTTTCATCAGAGTGTCGTAGTCGAGTTCCTCGGCGGCATCGCGCCCGGTTTCCCTGTTTTTCTCGGCGCGAGAGACCGGAAAATAGAAGCGCCGGCGCAACTCGTCCGATACTTCGTTCGGCCCGCTGTAGCCGACATAGGTTCCTACCATCTGATTGTAGCGGAACAGGACGATGGACTTCATCTCAGCCAGCAGTTTCTTCTCGGCGAAGGCATGCCAAAGGTCATTTAGGATGTTCGCCGGAAGCAGGCGAAGGAAGTCGACGAGGCCGAAATTCGCCGTTTCATCAATGCGGCGCATCGCCAGCGCTTCGCGACGGTAGCGGTTGCGAACCGTCGCCCAACTCTCCTCGTGGACGTGGATTATCTCGGCCTGGGCGGCATAGGCGATCCAGCCACCGTCGGCCTGCGCCTTCTTCGCCCAGTCCAGGTCCTCGAGGCCGGTCAATACCTCATCATAGGGGCGTTTTTCCCATTCGGTTCTGCGTATGGCGGTGTTGGCGTTGTTGCAAAAATAGCTGCGCTGCGGCATCGCCGAGTCGTTGGGAAACCACTTCGCGAAGATCTGGTGTTCCGAATAGTGATTGAGTTCGTTGCCGCGCTGCTTCCCGTAGGACAGGACGACATTGGGTTCGGAAAACGGCTCCACCAGATCGGTCAGCCAATGACGATGCCTCGGGTAGACATGGGCGCTGACGAAAACCAGGATCTCGCCGGATGCCACCGCACAGCCCATGTTCAGGGCGCGGCCGAAGGTGAAGGCCCGCTTGTCGATCGAAACGACCTTCACGCCGAATTCGCGAGCGATGGCCACCGTGTCGTCGGTCGATCCGCTGTCGACCAGGATGACTTCATGTGGCATCAGCGACTGGTTGGAGAGGCCTACGAGAAGCTTCCCGATATGCTTCGCCTCGTTATATGCGCGAATGATGATGGAACATCTCATGATGCGCTATGTTTATCCCCGGCAATTGTTCCGCTTCGACGGTTCGCGAGGAGCCAACAACGACGTGGCTCTTGAACATCCCCGTCTGCATTGAATTTGATCGCGCACTAACATAGGACGATGCACCGTGCCAGAGGGAAGGACCGGATTGCAGACCCCAATACCATTGGTCACGCTCGCACCAGCTTTCGAGCACACCAACAGGTGTGGTCGAAGCAGCAACGAAGGCGCCATCGCCCGTATCGGGCATTGGCCGACGTTGGCTGGCGGTTGGAGCAGAAATATCAGGCAGACGATGCAGAGGCAGAACAGGAACAGTATTTGGAATCGGTGCCGCGGGGGAAAGCGGTCGCGAGGCACATGAAAATTCCGCATCCAGATGACCTCCCGCCGTCGTTGCGCAGGATCGGAGGTAGCTTGTTGCCCGCACGGTTGCGTTCGCAGCTTGCGACGCGTCTGCAGGATCTGGCCAATATGCAATACCGGCTGGACGCTCGATTTCGTACCAATAATGCCTCGCTTGGCCGCCTGCGCGGCTCACAGCCCAACAGCGTTTGCGTTATCATGGGCAACGGGCCGAGCATTCGCGGATTCGATCTGGCTCGCCTGGATGGCGTCGACACCTTTTGCCTGAATCGAGGCTATCTCTTGTGGAACGCGGCTGGGCGTTCTCCGCGCTATGTCGTAGCGACGAACAATCTTGTCATAGAGCAGTTTTCGCGAGAACTGGCCGACACAGTCGCTACACGCTTTCTGCCCTGGGACTATGCCGAAATGTTCTCCGATCCTGGCAGCCTGTTCGTGCCGCTACGATGGCACCGGGGCTTCTACCGGGACGTCCGTCGGGGACTTTGGGTAGGGGGAACCGTGACCTTTGCGGCTATGCAGATCGCTTATCACATTGGCTATCGGCGCGTCGTGCTGATTGGCGTCGACCATGCGTTCACCTTCGAAGGCAAGCCGAACGACAGACTAATGGCGCGCGAAGCGGATCCCAATCATTTTGACCCGAACTACTTCGGTCCGGGTACCGAATGGCATGCGCCTGATCTGGCTCTGTCCGAAATCTCATATCGCATGGCGAAGGAGGCTTTCGAGCGAGATGGACGGGAAATCGTCGATGCCACTGAGGGGGGCATGCTGCAGATTTTTCAAAAGATGCCACTCGAGGAGGCGTTGGGGTAGTGGATCGGGTGCGGATGCCGCCAAATTGCGAGTTGGGCTGGGTGCGATCGAGGGTCGAAATGGGACCGCGAACATTTTTCGGTAGCACCGGGGTCTGTCTTGCCTCGGTGCCATGTCCGCAATGGTTAGCTTCATTTTGCCCCCGTCGGCTAGCCATCGGCCGCGCGTGATGCTGTTTCGCAAGATCAAAGGTCAACTGGTCAGCGTGCTGAGCTGGGCGCGTCGGAACCGAGGAAAAGCCGTCGCTACAACGGCTACGGTGCTCTTGGCAGTGAACTTCGCCGCGCTTTTGGCAGTTCTTTTGCTGCTTGAAGGGCGAACCACGACGACGATGGTGCTGATCGTTGGTCTGGCGTTCAATGCGGGAGTGACTTTTTTTCTGGGCAGGCTGGTTTCCGGGTTCGTCAGACCGCGCATCGTGGACTTAAGTCCACGGGCGGGGCCGTCCGAATCCTTGATCGGGCAACCGGACTCGACCGACGAAGTTGTCGCTAATGCCCGCAAATTGTTACGGGAGGCTGTTGAGCGATTGCCGCCGCCCGAGATCAACCGTCCAGCGACCACGCGAGCATATCCCATTCCGGAATTGGGATCTGCGACAGCATGCGTCACAATCGTGATACCGCTGTTCAATGAAGAGCGTTTTGTCCTGGATGCGATCCTAAGTCTGAAGAGACAGACGGTTCACAACTTTGAGGTCTTGATTGTCGACGATGCCAGTACTGATCGGTCGGCGGCCGTGGTCGGGAAAGCCATCGGAAATGATCGTCGCTTCCATTTGCTGAGGCATCTGCGCAATTCAGGCCTTGGTGCCTCGCGAAATACCGGGCTGCGGCTTGCGCGCACGCCGTACGTCACGTTCCTCGATGCCGATGACGTTCTCCTTCCGAATGCGCTCGAAATACGTCTCAGGCGTTTCGGAGAATTAACGGATAACCGTGTCGCTGGCGTCTATTGTGGAGTAGTACAGGCGCCCGAAACGGTTAGCGCCGATTATTTGCCTCAGAAACGCAGCTACGCGGGTCGCGTGCAAACCTTTGTGTCGTCGGAAGGTGAATGCCCCTTCAGCGCCCATGCACCCATCCTGCGGACTGATGTGCTTCGGTTGCTCGGAGGCTTTGACGAAACCCTAAAATTCGGCTGCGAAGACTGGGACATGTGGCAACGTGTCATGCGCCATGGTTACTGGTTCGAGCCCGTCGATCAAGTCGCCGCAATCTACCGACGGAAATCTGGAAGCATGGTGCGAACCATGCCGCTCGAGCATCTACGCTCGGGCCAGCGGATCTTCGATTGGGTCCATTCGCCTTTGTCCCCGGAGGAATCGATACCGGGCACGCCCTTCGTCTTCAACGAGGGTCTTGATGCCTACCGCCGCGCCGACAATTTTCTGAGGCGTACCGTGCAATACGGTGCCATGGCCTTTCTGCGCTCTGAGGCGACTTTTCTGGAACTCCCCGCCAACATACCTGGGAATCTCTGGCCTTACACCCTCAGGCATTTCGATGTCCCGCAGATGATAACGAAAGGGCTCGTGCGCTATCTGGCCGTTGCCGATGCCGATGCGGCCAGGCTGGGGGACGATCTGATGGCTGCAAGGGACGCCATCCTGGCCCACTACTCTTTCGGGCGGGATGGGGGGCACCGGACGCAGAGCGCCGAACCGCCATCGCCGCGTGTCGACGTCGCGTTTTTCGCCACAAATACGAAGCAGGCTGCACTCATGGCGGATTTGGCGATGCGGCTGAGAGAGAGCACCAAGAACTGTATTCTCGTCAGTGCTGAAACCATATCCGGCGACCAGGGTGTCGAAGATTTCTGGGCCTCCAGGGAACTGCCCTATCTCACCTACAACCCCTACGCTCTGCGCGAATGGCGCTTGAGGCCGGCGATCAAAATCGTGATGCGGCCCTATGACGGTGCCATTCGCGATTTCGCTACGGCCGGCCTTGGGGCGCTGGTCGAACTTGTCGATCCGGCAGCGCCTGTCGGCTTGCCGGACGAGAATGCGCCGGCCGTGCCTGACGTGAAGCTGATCGTGGGTGAAGCGCTGTCCGCGCTGGAAGAAATGCTCGCAACTGAGGACGCAACCCGTTCCGCAAGCCTGAAGCGGAGTTCGGGTCCCTCAGCGGTGCCGGCGCGCGTTGGTATCGAAACTCCGTTCATTCTCCACAAGGAGGAGCGTTTTGAACTCTCGCCCGACTACGAACGGCTGAGCGCTCTCAAGAACAGGTACAAAGGAGAGCGCTGCTTCATTATCGGAAATGGGCCTTCGCTGAATGCGATCGACCTGTCGAAGCTGCGAAACGAATACACATTTGCGGTGAACGGAATTTTCTACAAGAAGGATGAGATGGGTTTCGACCCGACATTCTATGTGGTCGAGGACTCCTCCGTAATGGCAGAGAATATCGATGCCATCCGCGCCTACAGTGCTCGACATAAGTTCTTTCCGACGACTTACCGTTCAATCCATGCGGCCGGTTCAAACGTGCAGTTCTTCAACATGAACCGGGGGTTCTACGAGAAAGAGGGGGCGTCCTTCTGTGTGCCGCGCTTCTCTGTCGATGCCGCGAGGAGGGTGTTCTGCGGTCAGTCGGTCACATATCTGAACCTTCAACTGGCCTACTACTTCGGGTTCTCGAAGGCGTATCTGATTGGTATGGATTTTTCATACGTCATCCCGGACGCTGCAATCGTGAAAGGCGATCTGATCACGTCCACCGGCGATGATCCGAATCATTTCAACCCTTCCTACTTTGGTGCCGGAAAGACATGGAAGAATCCGAAGTTAAATCGGGTCCGGCTCAACTACGAGTTGGCCAGGGACGTGTTCTCCGCGGATGAAAGAGTGATCGTCAATGCCACCAGAGGCGGGAAACTCGAGGTGTTTCGTCGTCAAGCCTATGAAGAGTTGTTTTAGAGGGCTGTTGGTGAAACGCTATTCCCACGTCACGTCCATCGGTCAGCTTGATTTCGCTCACGCGTGCGTTTTTGATGGGTTGTGTAAAGGGGAGCTATACCAGATGGGGATCGATAGTGGCGCTGGCCTATCCAATGGGGCTGAAACTCGGCATGGTCATTGATGGGCTTCGCTGGCAGAGGGCTGTATCGAGAGGGACGAAGTCCGATTGAGGTGGCATTTGACTTCCGCGACGGCGCGACGCGCCTGCGTCTCAGGTCGAGGCTGTTGTAACATTGTTTGCAGGTTCGCATGCAGCGTGCATGTGCGGAGCGTCGATGGACGGCCGCACTGGGGAGAGCTCTGTGGTCTCTAGGGACACGCCAATAGCAGCTGCCGACCCTGAAATCCGAATGGGACGTTCGTTGCAACATGCGTCGCCAGCGCTACTAATGAGAGGCCGCTCCTAACGTGCCGGCCGAGCCTGTCATGGGTCGAGGTTGCGGCATCGATTATGTCGTCGCCGGTTGACAAGCCCGGCGCTTATGAGGAATAGCGGTCGGGAATAGGCAGATCATGAACAAGTACGATAGAACGCTCTCGCCCGCTGGTGCGGACCGGCCGGTATTCGCATTTTTCCCAGAATTCACCGATGCAGCCGACGCGGCTAATATCGTGCCGCGGGCGCTTTGGTATTTGGCTAAGTTGTTGCAGGAGGGTGCCATTTTGCTGGTGCCGTCACAGATTAATCTGCCCGATGGGGCAGATCTGCCTGCCTATATTGATCCGGCTATTGCATCTCTTTTTGATCGGCTAAAGGATCAGATCATTGTCGTCAAACCAAGCGGTGCCTCTCTTGACGAATTGCTGAAGGTATATGGGCGCCGGGACATGGTTGTGCTGTGTCACAAGGCGAGCCTGATTCCGTCCGCTCGGCGACAGGTTTCTCGGTCGCCAGACATCCAGGTCGTCAACATAGACCCCGAAGCATCGCAATATGAAAGCAGCCTCTATCTCAAGCTGTCGTCGAATGACGGCAAGGGGACTATTGAGGACATCGAAACTTGCCGTGCGCGCTTTGAGCGGATGGTTCGATCCATGGAGACGAATCGCGTCTTCATCTTTGGAACCGGCCCCTCTCTCGACACCGTCGATTTTCAAAGCCTGCCGGAGGGCGAGAAGATTGTTACCAATAGCATGGTCGTCGATGACGGCCTCATGGAAACAATCCGGCCGCGTGTGATTGTGGCGTCTGATCCGATATTCCATGCGGGTTGTTCGTCCTACGCAGGTGAGTTTCGCGAAAAGCTCATAGCCGCGATGCGGGAATTTGGTAGCTACTTTGTATTTCCGATGCGCGACTACGGAGTCTATCAGGCCCATTTTCCGCAGGACTTGCAGGAGCAACTCATCGGTATTCCGCTGGTCAAATCCGAAAACCTGAATACTCAACTGGGTCGAGCGTTTCACGTCAGTTCGCAGTCAAATGTGATGACCCTCTTCCTGCTGCCCATTGCAGCGAGCGTGAGCAAGGAGATCGTTCTGGCAGGATTTGACGGACGGCCCCTCTCGGAATCCTCATACTTCTGGTCGCACAGTAAGACTGCGCAGTTGGGCCACAGGATGGCTGAAATACAGATGGCCCACCCGGCTTTTTTCAAGATCAGCTACAACGAATATCTATTCAAGCATATGCGGGTTGTGGAAGAATACTTGAATCAAGCTGAGGCCAATGGGATCCGCGTCGTCAGTATCACGGATTCGCACATTCCGGCGATCAAGGGGCGATATGTCAAAGGAGCCCCTGCCGAAGTGTTGGACCGGCAGCAGCCGACGGTTTCCATTGTGATGCCTTGTTACAACGTGGCCACTTATCTTGAAGAGAGTGTTGGGTCCATTCTTAATCAAACACTGAACGACTGGGAATTGATCTGTATCGACGATGGTTCAACGGATGCAACTTGGAAGATCCTGTCTCATCTCGCTGCGCAAGACACTCGGATTCGTATTTTCAGGCAAGAGAACGGCGGTGTTTCAGTCGCTCGAAACGCAGGACTTGCATTGGCGAATGGTCGCTTCGTCTGCTTCCGTGATGCGGATGATTTTTCCTATCCGACCGGGCTTGAGGCGCTTGTAAGGCGTGCCGAACAGGAGCCTGCGAAGACAATTGTCTATGGCGAGTTGGTGATCACCGATGAGCAGGGAAGCGAACTGAACCTGGTTGCCGGACGTGGCGGGACCATAACATTCGATCAATTCGACCAATGGCCCGGCGTGACCACCACGGCGCTAGGGCGCGCTCATTTGTTCAAAGCCGCACGGTTCAAGCCAAAGCTAGCGTATGCTGAAGACTGGCTATACTTTTCTGAAATCGCTCGTACAGGTGTCCCACTAGTTTCGTCCGGAACAAAGGTTGCGGCCTATCGATGGCACCCGGGTGCTGCCACGCAACGCGAATTTGAGAGCAATATTGTGCAGACCGGGTATGTCTTTCGCGAGATGACGGCTGACAATTGGGAGAACGGCCTTCTCTTTCCAGATTTTGCGGTCGGCTTGGCAGGAGAGGCATTTCACCAGCTTGAATTGCGCAGAATGTACAACATTTTTGCGCAATGCATATTTCGCAATGATTTTGCGGCGGCCGAGAAGGTTTATGACTTCATCGATAGAAAGGCGCGGCGTAAGGCACTCAAGACCATGAAGGTCGACGAGGTCGAGCGCGCGGCAGTTCGTACGATCTTCGAGCCGTTCAAATCGAAGGCGCTTCGTCAGAAACTACGTGGCGCGATCAACGATCAGTACCTCGCTGTCGAGAGAATTGTCGATCCAGAAAGGCATCGCGCATTTCTTGATGCATTTCGCGTGTTCGTCAGTCAGGTGGATGTGCGAACTGACGTGCCACCTGCGAGCGCGGCATCCAACGCTGCGGCAGATTATGAACAAAGGCGCAGGATATATCGGTTCCTGGCGAGGATACCGTTTGTGGAACGAGCCCTAGTCCCACTGAGAAAGCGCTATTTGCGTAGGCGCGGGTTGATCTAGGAAACCAGAAACCCGATCTGGCCAACAGACGCGTGAGGCAGAATGATGGATAGCCGAGAAGCGAGTAGTCGAAACGATCGACTCTTGATGCTTCAGGCTTTGCGTATCGTCGCGGCGATGGCCGTCGTGTTCCAGCATGCGCGGGGGCGCATGACCGATTTTGATGGCCAAATCGATTTCCTGCCGTTTGATCAAGGAGCTCGGGGTGTCGACCTGTTCTTCGTCATTTCTGGCTTCATCATGGTCTGGGTGACGAAAGATGGAGCTGTGGCCCCTTTCGAATTCATCAAGCGCCGATTCTTCCGAGTGTGGCCACTTTACGCTCTGGTCACTCTATTGGCGGCGCTACTTTCCTTTCTTGCTCCACGTTTTTATTATGGTTCCACAGATATTGTATACGTTGTGAAGTCGGCATTCTTCATTCCTGCTTTTCGACCCAATGATGGCAATCTGTTCCCGATAATGGTCCCTGGTTGGTCTCTCAATCTCGAAGTCGTTTTCTATGTGATATTTGGATTGTCGTTCTATCTACGAAATCCTTACTTTGTCGCGAGTGCCGCAATCGGCGCCTTGTATATGCTGTCAAATCAATTTATCTCGGCTGGCCCATTGACAGCATCGTATGGTGGGCGAGATGCAATCATTCTTGAGTTCGTCCTCGGTGTTCTTGTAGGCGTTGCCTACGTCAAGGGCGCGCGTGTTCCCCAGTTTGCTGCTTATGCGCTGATGGCGTTCGGCTTCTTTATGCTGGTGGCCCGAAACCACGAGGGCCTGATCGGCGCGGGCGTCCCTGCTGCGTTCATCGTCTTCGGGGCAGTCAACATAGACATTAACTTTGGTGGGCCAGCCAATCGAGTCGTCGATCTCCTTGGGCGCGCTTCATTCGCATTGTATCTGATCCACAATTTCGTGATACAAGCTTCGACGCGAATTCTTCTTGATTACGGCATTGGTCCCGGCGAACTAGGCGGATGGGCCTACTTCGTGCTTGTTGCATCGATTAGTCTCGGGATCAGTCTGCTAGTCTACCGATTTGTCGAATCGCCAATGACAAAATCACTGACATCGCCGGCTAAGCGAGCCTCGAACCGTACCGGGTTTGCACGAGGTTCAAGCTTTTGAGGGGGGTAGTCTGGAGCAGAGCAGATCCGTCGATCGATGAATCGATTGCGGATCGTATCCCTGGAAGTGGTGTAGCTGACGGCTTTTGTCGCCGCGCTCTCCGGCATTGGCCGGACTGATCAGCGTGCCACTGCTGGCAGGCTGATCAGGGTGGTCTGCTCCCAATGTTTGGAACGCCGGAAGGTGGAGTTTTCCGGCTGTATCACGATGGCGGGCTGGTGGCGCCATCCGGATTGATCAACGAGATCAGGACCTTGTGTCCGATTGCGCCATGTGGGCGCACCTCGTTGTAGTTCTGCGCCAATCCTCCAACTTTTTGGCCGCGTCGGCAAGCGTCAGGAACCAGTGGCCATTCAGGCACTCCGTACCTATCCGGTGAAGACCGCAGACGTGCGTATCCGGCGGCCATGAGCACGTGGGCACCGCGTGCTGGGGTCAAGCTTTCGATGGGGAGATGCGATGATATTCTTCGAGGAGGAGTTTGGCCTCCTCGATGCCTCGTCGGTGAAGGCCAAGATCCCGTCGTCATCGTTGGTGCCGTAGATCCAGATAACGCCGTCCTCGGGCTCGAGACCGAGGGTCAGGTCCTGGATGAGCGCTTCACTGACGCGGAGGTCCCTGGCGACACGTTCGACGGTGTAGACGGGATGCACCTTATTGCGCTGCATGATCAGGCCGCCACTGGTTCGGTCCGCAGTTTTGCGGATCTCCAATTCCAAGGCACCAAATCATCGATCCGCTGCGCTGGGTGGGCTGCGATGCGCGCCAGGATATCGGCGAGCCAGGCCTGAGGGTCGATGTCATTCAACTTGGCGCTGACGATCAGGCTGTAGAGAACGGCAGCGCGCTGTCCGCCGCGATTGGAACCGCAGAACAGCCATGACTTTCTGCTAAGGGCGACGCCGCGCAGGGCGCGCTCGGCCGCGTTGTTCGACAGGCAAATGCGCCCATCGTCGAGGAACCGGGTGAAGGATGACCAGCGGCGCAGCATGTAGTTGAAGGCCTTGGTCAGATCGTGTCCGCGCGAGAGCTTGTCGCGCGTCTCGATCATCCAGCGCTCGAGCTCGGTGACCAGCGGCACGCTCCGCTCCTGGCGCACGACGTGGCGTTGGGTCGGCGACAGGCCGTTGATCTCGCGCTCGATATCGAACAGGGCATCGATGCGCTTCACGACTTCAACCGCCAACGGATAGACTAGGTTGGGCTTCTCGCCGCGCGCCTTCTTGCGGGCCGCCGCTTCGAGATCGGCCAATTCGAACACTTTGCGCCGGCTGTGGGCCCAGCAGCTGGCTTCCAGAACAGGCGCCGGCTGACGACCTATCGCATAAAGATCGCCATAACCGCCAAAGGCATCGGCCTGCAGAATGCCGCTCCAACCGGCGAGATGGCCCTGCATCCCCCGACGCATATCGGTCCGGCCGGCCGCCAACCAGATCCGCAACCTGGCTCGGAACCGGGATCATCAGACACCCAGGGCCTGCACCATCGCCGCCGCCAGCGTCGGTGGCGTGGTCAGCGGAACCCGCAGCCGCACCTTGCCGGCGATCTCCAGTTCGATCACCGCTGGTGGTTCCGCCGGCACCGAAGCGGCGACAGGCTCATCGGGAACCACGACAACTTCGGCAAAGCCCGTCTCGCGGGCTCTCATCGTGCTGCGCCACTTATAGATCAGGCTGGTCGCGACGTCGTACTGACGCGCCACCGCCGCTACTGTGGCCCCGGGCGCGAATGCCGCGCCCAGTATCCGGCACGGGTCCTCGTCACTCCAACGACGACGACGCTCCGGCCCAGTCAATATCGTCATCTGGCTCATGCTGTGCTGCTGACTACGCTCGTAAGGACGACCTTGGACAGCACAGCATCGCCAGCGCGCCATGCTCACGCAAGGTGGCCTTCACCGGAGGCGTACGATCAAACGGTCGAGGCTCTAATCGCCGCTTGATGAAACTTCAGTGGCAGGTCAGGGGATCATCGCTGATTTGTCCGATGGTTTCCAGGGTCATGTATCGTGTGCGCTGGACGGCATTCGTCATTCTGTTCGAGCAGCAAAGCGCCGATGAGGCGGACGATGGCGTCGTCGTTGGGAAGATGCCGACGACGTCGGCGCGTCGCTTGATCTCGCCGCGCGCGCCAACTATTTCAAAGCATCCGGATATGATCCGGATTAAACCGGACGCGCTCTAGTCATGTTGGTTTCGTGGATGGTGAGTGTTGCTGGATCGCGTGTCGAACTGACCTGGATTCTAGCTGCACTGAAGGCACGAGAGAATTCATGTCGAAGAGTGAGTACATGCCTTCCTGGCGCAAATTGGTTGACTATCTTACTCTGTTCGAATGGGCCTTCGGAAGCGCGGCATAGAGAAATGTTCAAGAGAGCTCTATTTTTGAGTTCGAAGTCAATCGTACACTCAAGCACTTCTCCTTCTGATATACTTCCACCAAACAGGCAAATAACATAGTTCTCAATCCCCCCAGGCAAGACATAGTCTCCAGAAATCTCTGTTGCCGATCCTCCTGTTGTGTAGCAAACAAAAGAGAGACTCTCTGTGCTTGTCTTGTCTTGAGTTGACGGCGCACCTACGAGCGGTTGAACGCGGATAGAAAGAGGAGTGATTGAGCCGAAGTCTAGGATTTGCGAAACGGCCTTGGCCAAGGGTTGACTATGAACAATATGAGTTTCATGGCTGTCCGCCAAGATGGCTTGAACCATATCACTGGTCGCCTCTTCGTTATCCCTTCGTGCGGAGAGGTTTCTTACGAAGTCAGTGAACCTGAAGAGATGCGCTGTATCTTTCCATTTTGCCCACGTTTCGTCGAGGCTATCTAAGCTGTTGGCGCTGTTGAAGGCGACTTCGAGCGCGCAATCGTATGCAATTCGACGGTCAGCGTCGCGGACAAGCGCCTTAAGCCTAGGCTCCCAAAAGTCGCTGACAAAATCTTGGAAAGAAGGATCGCCAACGGCGTACACAGCGTTTCCATTGATATGTCGACTAAAATTCTTGGAAAGGGTCCCTACTCCGCGGTAGGCACTTCCAAGTACCCAGAATCTTTCCGAATGGTCAACGAGATCCATAAGCCGGCCCAACCAGTCGGGTCGGATCGGGACGCAGTCCGATTCCATAAGGAAAACGTAGGGCCCGTACGGAACCATGGATCGCATCGTAGCAAAAAACTGATTATTGGGGCCGGCCTTGAAGCCGTCTTCGCCCACCTGACGGCTGTAGTCCCGGATGTATGCGTCGCGCGCCCCAAATAAGGAAAAGAACTCGAACTTAATCCCGGAAAAGAAGCGGGACAGATTTTCTACATGAAAGACCCTTTCGATATCTTCTGCTGCCAGATTCGCCGTTTCGTTGTTAAAGGCAAAAATCAGAATAGGTTTAGATTTTCGTGGAGAGGCCAACGGAAAGAACGCTGGCTGTGCCCATAACTTTAAGTTTGCCAGTATCTGGTCTTTCTCGCCAGCATTGCATGGCACGACAACTGCTCCGAGGCGAGATGGCCCGAGAAGTATGTCTATATCTTGCGTCGGAAAAATTGCTTGTTCGCACAAGGCGGAGCTAGGGTTGCAGTTGATTAAAGCCACTGGGAGGGTATTGACGGCGAAGTCGTCACGAAGCACGCGAAATGCCTCGATATGAAGGTTCCCGTTGTGCTGTGCCGGATTGGGAACGTTGTATCTGTCGCCTTCTTGCTGATAGTCGGGAATAAAGTAGTTGGGGTTTGTCAACGGAGTGGATTTAACACGAAGCCCGATGCCGCTCGTAGCCTCTGCTTCCGGCAGGATTTCGACATAACGAAGGTCTATGCCAATTAACCTGATCTCGGAATAGCCGAGAAATGCAGCGAATCGGACGGAGCCAGAGCCGGTAGTAAGTTTGGATGGCGCGCTCGTCACGAAGGCAGAATGGTGCCTGAGCGGTCGATTGGTGTAGCGTCCCCGCTTTTCGTGCCAATATGGGCTGAACTCGTCGAACGACAAGAAACGCTGGTCATTCAGGCAATCCGGATGAAATTCAAAGAACGAACCTTCCAAGAGTGCGGATCGCACTTTTCCACTCTCCACTAGCCTTCTTATTTCCTCGTGGTGGGTCAGTATGAGTTGGTCATCGAGGCAGCAATAGTAGGTCGGATACCAATCTATGCGATCCCAGTGGCGATAGGCGGCGTTCATACCAAGGGTATCAATCCCGTCAAGGCGATGAAAATCGAAGCCGGTTAGCGATGGCCCGTTTCCGATTACGACTATCCGTTTCACTGCGAGCGCATCCCTATGATTGCTGGGCCAACTTCGCTGAACAGCTTATTCGGCAACGCGTCTGGCGACGATCGCTGTGCATTTATGCCGCCCTTCAAATCCCGGGGCTATGCAAAGAGCGTCCGATCTCACGAGATCAACGATTTCGAAACCAAGGACCCCAAGCATTGCTCGAATAGTGCCGACATTCAAACCCCACCAGCTCTTTATCGCATAATTCGAGGGGTTATCTGCTCTTGGCTGGAATATCGGAGAAGGGTTTTCCGTCTCGGGAAAAATACTGGTGACGATGATCGTGTCACTGCATAGCTTCGCTCCGTTATAAAGAGCATTAAATACATCACGCAGGTGACCGACGATCATTCCGTAGAATACAATATCAAAATTCCCAATATCATAAGGTATATCATATATGTTACCATAAAACGCTTTTGCTTTCGAGCGGTAGCTTCTGTGGCTGAGCCAGTAGGCGTTCTTCAGTTTTATTAGTGTTTCGCTTTGAGCGTTTCGAATATCTGGGAGCTGGTCGCGAAGCTTGTAATGCGGTACCACATCCCAATTCGCACCGTCGTCCAAATCAAACGAAACGACTTGGCCTCCTCTCCGCTCTATCTCAAATGTCAGATATCCCGAGGCGGCGCCAACATCTAAGACTCTCTTGCCCGAGAAGTCAGCGTTACCGAGATAGGACCCAACCACGTCCCGCAAGTCCCAGTGTCCTTTTATCTCGCCGAAATCTGGCAGACTCATCGAGTGATAGAAGAAGCACTCTGAGGCGTCACTCACATCAATCGGTGATGCGTACTCAAATTTCATTTGAAATCTCCATCGCAGAGTCCGCGTGGATACTGAGAGAGGTTGTGGCCCCTCTGAGCGCAAACATCAGGGCTTGACAGGTTGCTCGCTTGATCCTGCGGAAAAGCGCTCACAGTTTAGGCTGTCTCTGCCAGATTGCTAGGCCGGGCGTGTACCAGGATACGAACTCGAAATTGATCAAGTTTCCACCGTATCGGCCAGGAAATTGTTTCAGCGCACCATTTACTCGTCGGTCTTCGTTTTCTTCTGCTAGACAATAGGTGTTGTCGAACGCAACGATTGCGTCTGGCGCCAGATAAGGAAGGACGCTTTCGAATTCCGTCAGTACATCCAATTCATAATGGGAGGCATCGAGAAGCGCGAAGCGAAGGGAATTCGGGGCGATGCTTTTCTTCAGAGTCTCTGGCAGATTTTTGCGGCTGTCTCCCGCGACGATTTCAACGCGATCTGCGACGCCCGCTGCGGACAAGTTCCCTTTCGCCTTGTCGATATTCTCCGGCTCGAGCTCAAAGGTAATCACCTTTCCGCTACAACCGGCGTCGATCAGGGCTTGAGCAAGAACGATGGTGGTCGCTCCCCAGTTGGTCCCTGTTTCGATGATCACCTCTTCGCGACGCTGATCGAGGTGGCTCAAAAGCATATGATAAATCAAGCCCCATCCGGGAAAGCCTATTGAAGCGCCAGTTTTCGTTCTTGCTCCCTCGATCGAGTCAACTTTCTCTTCGAGAGAGGCCAGGAAGTAGTTGGGCAACAACCGTCGGTCGTAGGTGAACATTCGGTGAAAGATTGGGGGCTTCAAGTTCTGCTCCAAGAAACTGCCGTGTCGCTCCTGAGGAGCGGATGTCTTATGCGTATTCCCAGCTATTGGGGATGGTGACGGCGCCCCACTGTGGATTCACCTTGGGTAGCACCGTGAACGAACTGTTGGGTTTTCTCCAAAGAAACTCGCTCCCATCGACGATAGCGAAGTTCGAGTAGTACACTCCTGCGTTCAAATGCATGGAGGGAACGATCAGACGAACAGAGACCCTCCCGCCGTCACTCGCTTTGAGCGGGCCAAAATTCTGATCGGTCGAGAAGCCTGTTACATAAGTGCCGTCCTGTGACCACACGGGAATTCCAATGATCAAATTGCGGGTGGAGATGGAGCATCTGAAGCTGGCATTGAAAAACAACTCAGAGCCTTGATGAACCTCGGAGACTTCGTTCCCTGCGGTGTCGCTCCAATACGCACGGACATCGGCGACCGCATCGCTATTCTCAAACACGGGGCCCGTCACTTTTGCCAGGCTGGACTTCGGTGCCGGTTCGGGAGCTTTCTCTATCTCGGAAAGATAGTATTCGACGGCCTTGTCTGACTGGCCTTTGAAGATCACCTGGCCTTTGTGCAGAATTAGGGCTTCGTCACAAAAGCGCGTGATATCGGTCATGCTGTGCGAAACCATGACGAAGGCCGACCGCTCTCGAAGCTCCCGCATTCTCGCGAGGCATTTTTGCCGGAATCGGAAATCTCCGACCGCAAGTACCTCGTCAACAAAAAGCAGATCTGGTGCAGCCGCGGCGACGATCGAGAAGGCCAGCCTCATCGTCATACCGGACGAATATGTCGCCACAGGAGCCGATATGGCATCGCCCAGCTCTGAGAATTCAACGATGCTCTCAAAGTCGGCTTCCATCTGAGTCCGTGACCGGCCGAGCGCGGCGCCGCGAAGGAATATATTGTCCCGCCCGCTGGCGCTCGGTTGGAAGCCTGCGGTCAAGTCGATCATGGAAGCCGTTTTTCCCATTACGGAAATCTGGCCGCTGTCTGGCAGTATCTGGCCTGCGAGCATACGCAGGAGGGTCGTCTTCCCTGATCCATTCAAACCGATAATCCCCAACGCCTCTCCTCGCCGAAGCGAGAAGCCAACGTCTTTGACGGCATAGAACTCGCCCTCCAGCAGTTTTCCCGATGTTTGGTCGAACGAGCGTCCGAACACCACCCGAGATAGCGTCCGCGCAAGCCGTTGCCTTGTGATGGCACGGCTGCGTGCGAAAATCTTCGAGACCGCGTCGACGTCAAGGATTGTGTTATTCGCAAAAAGCATCACACCACGCCGCGTATCCGATACTCCATTAGATAAAATACCCGGGCGCCGAAAATCGTTATCAGAATCGTCGCCGCGACAATTGCCGCAATGGAGATGGGGTGCGACAACTGCGCCGAAAAAGCCAGTTCGCGTGTGAGGCGGATGACGGCGGCGAACGGATTTGCCACTTCAAGCCATTGTAACGCGTCAATCGCGGGTAGGGGGAAAATCACACCGCTGACAAAAATACCATATCGCATCGCGACAGTTACGACGCTTTCGGTGTCAGGCATCACGATATTCAGAATCGCAAGCAGCAGTCCAATTGCAAGAGAGAAGACTATGCCGAGGACGATGGCAAGGAAGGCGAGCGGCGCACTCAAGGCGAGTGGTACCTGGTAAGCCACCACCAGGACTGCGACGAGCAACAAGCGTAACGTCGTTTCGAAAGTCAAGGACGCCATGCTCGAAGCTATTGAAACGCTGATTGGCAAAGAAGTCTTCATCGATTCAGCGTTTCGTGACTTTACCACGCGAATAGGCTGTTCGACGAGCCCCGCAAATAGCAACCACAGAGTAACATTGAAAGAGACATAGACTGCCCTGGGTAAGTGTTCGACGGAAGGGAACACTCCCACTACGGAAAGAAAAACGTACACTGAGACCGGCAATAGAGGCAGCGCAAAGTTCCAAAAAACGCCTAGCGCTGTACCTCTGTAGGAAGCCTTGAAATCCCTCTTGAACAACAAACTGACGTGCGCGCGGTGGCTCCATATCTCGCGAGCGAGGTGAGAAAAGGCCGACAGGGCGCTTTCGTCAAAACGGTTATCCGAGCGATACACGCGTATTGCCGGACGTTCTTTGTGGTTTCCTGATTCAGGCATCGCAACTGGGCCGTCCTAACACCTAGCTGCTCTGCTTTCCATTGGGAGCGCCGGCTTCGATATGAATCGTGCGCTTCACCTGAAAAACCGCAGTTCGGAAGCCCGCGCCTACGAAGGTAAGATCGTCTCGCGGATTGATTTCGGCATCCACGTAAACCTTGATATCGGGCCAATCCTGCACATCGTAGTCATCAAACATTATGTAACCGCCCGGTCGCACCATGGGCCCATAATTTTCGAAATCGAACTTCACGCCCCCAAAGCTGTGATCCCCATCGATAATGAGCACGTCATATTGGCGCCGCTTGGCGGCTTCGATCGCCGCGCTGTCGGTGGTGAAATGCTTGATGATCGTATAACTCTCCTCAGGGATAGGCGCCTGCGACCAGTTCTGCCTTAGCGTCTTTTCATCTACGCGCGCGCCGGTGAGCAAATCCGGCGTTCCGGGGCCATAGTAGCCGTCCAAAGGATCTATTACCGTGAGGTGAACGGTTTCAGTAGCATCCGTTGCGGCTTCGTAAACGGCGGCCGCTCCGATTCCGAACAGTGTACCGATTTCGAGAATCGAAATGTCCTTCCTCTTGACGGCCATGGCTACGAGGCTTCGCAGCACAATCGTCTCGATAGTGGTCGCGAGTCGGCCCCTCATTTTGTTCTCCAAGAGGCAAGCGCGATGGGCAAGGTAGCCAACTCGCGCCTCCTTCAGTTCGAGGCCGAGCGATCCCGCCCAATTCGAGCGAAAGGCTTGGATATCTTCCTTGTCGAGCGTACGACTAAACTGCTGAAAAAAAACGCTGTTGAACCCAACGGCCTTTTGCATGGCATTGCGCTGTTTCTGCATTTCGGCGCGCAACTTAGTGCCGTCAGCACGATTGCGGACTTCCAGATTTCGAACTGTATTGCGCAGCTCAAGCTCCATGCCGCGAAGCCTGGTCGACGTATCGCTGCCATTGTTTGCGGTGCCCAGTAGATCTTTTTCTAGGTGGTCAATTCTCTCTTTTGTTGCCCGCTCGAGATTTTTTAGTAGATCTTTCTCTAGGTGGTCAATTCTCTCTTTTGTTGCCCGCTCGAGATTTTTTAGGAGAGAATTTGATAGGGCGACCGATTCTGTTGTCTTTCGAGTGAATTCTTGTTGAATCGTATTCAATCTTGACTTGGTCGCGTCGGAATTTTTCTGTATTCTGTCAAGCTTAGAGTTGAGTGCTTCCATGCTTCGCTTGGCGTTTCGCGCCTGGGCTCGCATCGCATCTCTTTCTTGCCGAACGAGATGCCTAACATATCCTCCTCCCGCTATGATCAGGCAGCCGGTCGCCAACATGGCTGCAAGAGCCCAGAGTACGATTGCGCTTGGGCCATAGGGCATGGAGTGGCCACCGAGGACGAGCGCGGCGAGGATGGCAGTTAGCGCAAACGTCATTCCGGCGTGTCGGCGGGACACTCGCAAGACCCACATCGCAAGCCGGCCTGCATGGTAAGCAAGCGGGCTCTTCTCCCGCGCCCATAGGACAAAACGTTCATAGTTCGAAGCCGCAGCCATTCGAGCCCCCGGTCCTGAAGCTGCAGCCGCCGCTTGCTCACTCGAGTTCTGTTGATGAGTTTCACGCGGCTTCGGGGCCGCGGCGGTTATCGTAGTTTCCGTCTCGTTGGAAACCGGATTCGTTCGTCGATTTGCGGTGTCCTGTGCTTCGGCGTCAACCGAAGTCGGCTCGCTCTGTTTTGAGGTCGCGAACGTTGCGCCACTTTCGTTTTGATTGAAAGGCGAACTCAGGTGGTCATTCTTGAAGCTTGGGTTCTTGGCGCCAATCGCCTCGCCGAATGCCTGAGATATCGTGTGCAGGCCCGGGTCCACCTTGAACGCGATGATATTGCCCCATGCGTCCGGAGCGAGCTCGACCCCAGGAAATTTAACGAGCCGAAACCAATCGTGACGAATGCCATACCGGATGATCGGGTGCCACTCGCTAAGATAGACGGAATAGCCCTTACCGAGCAAAAATTGTGCCATGTCTTTGTATGTGTAACCCAGAGGAAGGGTCTTCCTATCCTCGAATTCACATTCGATTGCGTCCGGCCTGAGACGATCCCACGGCACTCCTTTCAGCACGGAAAAGTCGAAACCTTCGACATCGATCTTTAGGAAGTCAACGCGGTCGAGCCCGAGCCCCTGAGCCGCTTCGCCGACGGTTGTTACATCGACTTCACCTGCGGCGCGATGAGTGTCACGAAAAGCATGCAGACCTGAGATGCCGGTGCTTTCGTCAGACTGGAAAAAAGTGACGCCTTTGGCAGGCCTATCACTGACTGCGCGGACGTCGATGGTCACGTTCGGGTTCGTTCCGAACCGTTGCGTGAGCTTTGCACGGTTGTTGGGGTCTGGCTCAAAACAATAGATCGTCCAGCCAAGAGCGTCGAAATAAGACGCGCTAGTACCGAAATGCGCGCCTACATCGAGCATGACATGCGAACGACCGGTTCTATCCCGCAGTAGCCGTGCCACGACCTCGGTTTCATCGACAGTCACGTGCTGCTCACGTATGAAGCTGACAAGTGAAATGGTAGCCTCCTATGTGCGGCGTGCGGCATTCGATAATGCCGCCGTGAGACGCTCACGAATTGAGCAAATGTTGTGCGCTGTAAATGCGACTTCCTGCCCTTTCGCTGCCAATCGGCGACAAAGTTCGGGGTCCTGCATTAGCCGTTCCAATTCTCTTTTCAGAACTTCGCTGTCCGGCGTTTCTACGATCAACGCGCAGCCGAGCCGCTTGAGATATGCAATGGTAGCGGTCTGCGCCGGACCATGCGCGAGAAGTGGTGTGCCGCTCGCAAGGCACTCTGGTAGCTTGTTCGCCATTGAAAGGCCGATGTAGCGGAGGCTGGCGGGATCAAAATTGTAAGCGATGAGAGCAGCATCCGCGGATGCCAGCCAATCTCTATAGTCCTCGGGCGCAAAATGGGAGGTTTGAAAGCTGCTGTGTTTCAGATGCGCGAAGCTGGCGGACTGTGTCTTCTTCCATATCGGTTTGGTCTGAATTTCGAAGCGGATTTCGTGCCCGCTCTCAGCCAACCCCTCGACTGCCTCGGCTACTCGCAAGACGCTTGCCGCCGTCATGTTGTCCGCCAAGGCCCCTGCATAACGCAGCAAAAAGGGACGATCATGGCGCGCGCGTTTCCTTGCGCTCCACTCCAGGGGATCGACGCCGTTGGCAAAGGGCAAGAAGTCAAAGCCATACCGGCTCCTAAATGCAATCGACATTGCGTCAGAGATCGAGAGCCGCAACGTAGATCGCTGGAGGAGCCATTTCCAATCGGGATCAAGTGCCGCGAACTGATCGGGATCATCTGATCGGAGACGTTCGGGCCAATCGTCCATGATCCAGGTCGCAACCGGAATACGAGGCCGGTCCGCAATTGCTTCCATCGCAAGTCTATGCAGCGCGGTGGCGTCAGGCACAGGTCGATAGAGTATGAGATCTGGGTCAAACTTTGACATCTCGTCCTTAAGCGTACCTAAGCCGTCCACTGGGGTGAAAATGCGGCCCCAATGTCCCGGTCCATCCAATCCAAGCATGTTGTCGCCTTGGAAGAAGATCTGCATATAGGCTTCCCGGGGCCACTCCGCGAAGACATTAGCCTTTAGCTCGCCCGTTGCGCTTCCGTCTCCCTTGGGTGTTATGTCAAAAACTAGAAGGCGCGGCTCGCGGATGGCAGCAGTTGGCGGTCGTGGCTGTTCTTCCGATTTAGGTAGAAATATATCTTCAAAAGACCTGCGTTCAAATACCTCAAGCTTACCCCCAATCGTTGCGTTATAGATGCGCTGCTCGGTATCTTCGATGACCCTTCGTGCTTCTCGATATGCTTCGATCATCTTATGGACCTGTGGCTCATGCCAACGAAAGCCCTTTCCGAAGTAGTCAGGGTGAAAATGGTTGGGATCGTCTGACTTCATGTCGAGAACGCCCACGCCATAAGTGTCTGCTTGTTCGAGATCGCTAGGCAGTTCGTAGTCTGCGTCGACGCCGAGCAAGTAAATTTCAGAGAACCCAAGATAAAATGCAATTTGAATGCACGTATATGTGACGGTGCATCCAGGGTAAGTGACGTCGGATGCGTCGGTCGAAAAGTCAAAGCCGTGTGGAAAACTCTTGCGTGGAAGATGGTTAAAGAATAGTGTATCGGGGCCTTCGTTAAGGCAGTAAGCTAGATATACGGGGAAGAGCTTGATCGATCCTTTTAGCGCATTGATCCACTTGGCGCGATCTTCCGCTACGAGGTGATCTTCAGTCACATAGAACGTGGGAAGCCAGTCAAGCTCCTCGAGTTTCAGAAAGAAGCCGTTCACGGCAAAGGTTATCTCGTCTTTTAGAAAGGAGAGGTCGGTCTGGTTGAGGCTGGGGCCGTTGCCGATAATAAAGCAGCGCTTGGATCCGTTGTATTTCGTGCGCAGTGCGCGCAGCTGTGGGCGGTACAACTTGTCGAGTCTATCGGCATAGATATCGCGGACAGTTCTTATTCCCGCAAGGCGTTCGGGAGCGGAAATCCTGCCCGTTGGCAAGAAGATTGGCGATCGAGTTGGGAGTGCTGACACAATCTCTCGGTATTCTTGCTCGGAGTCGCTCATGTCTCCTATCGTTGGAGCGTTTTTTTTGGATATGGTATTCGCGGTATTCATCTCGGCCCTTGCAATGATTCGCTAGGCGGTCAAGCGTTGTTTCTCAGCCCAGTGTCGCTGCAGCGTGAGCAGCCGGCCGATTGCGCGAACCACGGAACGCGGCGATGATCATGATCAGAACAAGTCGCATATTCCGGCGCGACGGTGCTTGAACCTTCGACCGGGCTCGTTTTTGGTTCGAGACTCGCTCCAAATTGGACGTCGATCCTAAGGAATGGCTCATGCTTTGCGTCCACCGACCAACAGCGAGACGCTCTGCGCACGTTGACGCAACGGATTTAACTGTGGGGCGATACGGCCCCACGAATACATGACATTGTCCGGGTTGGTTGCCATGTCGCAGGTGAATTTCATTGGGCCGCCAAAGATTGGACCGAGAGGTGTCATGGCTGGAGAATCGAGCCACCCCCGGTAGGCTTCGAAGCGGGAGCGATGATATTCACTCGGTTCGTCTTCGACATAGAGATCGACGGCGTGGAGCCAGATTCCACCTGGCTTAAGTACGCGAAGCCCATCATTAAAAAACGGATCAAGCTTTTCAACGTGTTCAACTACAGAGACGGAAAACAAGATATCAAACGAATTTGCTGGAAGGTTATCGGAAAACTCTCCAAGGTATACCTTGATATTTTCTACTCCATCGATACGAGTTTCATTCGCGGGTCCGCCGTGAGTTCCTTCGAATTTCTCTACATTGTAGCACCGATTTTCACTTGCAAGCTTGGCGAGAATTCTCGATTCTCCTCCGCCGATCTCTGCAATCGCCTTGCCTTTTGTGCCACGAAGGTGAGAATAAACGGCTAGGTCCTGGATGGATTTCAAATGGAAGGCTGTCGTCTTCCCTATTTCCTTGTCGATCCCATGGTCCCATGCGCCCCACAGGAACGGTTTGCGGATAAAGTCGAACATTGTTTATGCCCACAGGTCCAGAATTCGCGGCCTCCGTCCCCGATTTGGAGGGGGGGCGACGCAGCCGTATAGCCGCTGCGCATTTTCGAGGCCAGCAAAATCAAATGCCGTGGCACGTTTCGTCCTGCCGAACGGGGTGGGGCCCGGTCGGTTACCTGTTGATGTGCCGATGATGATCCCGTCGATCATCGCGCACTCGAAATACTAGAGCACGTCCGTTGATCGATGAATCGAATGTGATGTGACACAAGCGTTGGGGACTGATTCAACGTCCACATTGACGAGGTGGACGATGGCGAGAGCTCTGAGCGACCATCTTCGGTTGCGGGTGTTGAAGGCTTGTGCGGACGGATTGTCGGCGCGGCAGGCGGCGGCACGGTTCGGTGTCGGGATATCGAGTGCGATCCGATGGGTCGCACGGACGAAACTTGGTGAACTGACAGCGCGGCCGCAGGGTCGTCGTCGCAGCTCGAGCCTCGATCTCCATGAAGCCTATATCGTCGGGCTTATCGAGGAGCGTAAGGACATCACGCTGAACGAGATGGTCGAGCGGCTGGCAGTCGAAAGGTCGGCGCAGATCGGCAGGAGCGCCCTGAGCGACTGGCTTCGCGGTCGTGGATGGACGTTCAAAAAAAGACCGCACACGCACTGGAGTAGGATCGTGCCGACATCCTGAGCCGCCGCCGTGCCTGGTTCGACGGCCAGCTCGATCTCGATCCGGTGCGGCTTGTGTTCATCGACGAGACCGGCTTGTCGACCAAGATGGCCCGCCTGCGGGGCCGGGCCCAACGCGGCGAGCGCTGCAGATCCGGCGTGCCGCATGGCCACTGGAAGACGACGACCTTCACCGGCGCGCTGCGGCTGACGGGCATGACGGCACCTTTCGTCTATGACGGTGCCATGACTGGAAACGTGTTTCTTGCCTACATCGAGCAAGTTCTGGTTCCGACCCTGACGGCAGGCGACGTCGTCATCATGGACAACCTGCCGGCGCACAAGGCGGCAGGCGTACGCGAGGCGATCGAAAGGGGCGGCGCCAGGCTCCTGTTCCTGCCGCCCTGCAGCCCCGACTTCAATCCAATCGAAAATGCCTTCTCGAAGCTCAAGGCACTGCTGAGGGCAAAGGCCGAGCGATCCATCAAAGCCCTGTGGGACGCCGTCGCAACCGTCCTCGACCAGTTCACCCCAGCCGAGTGCGCCAACTATTTCAAAGCAGCCGGATATGACCCGGATTAAACCGGACGTGCTTAGGTGACTGGACAGGGCCGCGAACACTTGCTCGAAAATTCCGGTGTTTGAGCCCCAGTCCTTCCGTTGTTCTCGAGCAATTGGGGGAGCAGCCTCGCCATTGCCTTTCAAATATATTCGTTTAAGTGGGGCGTCGCGTTAGATGGACAGGAATGGCGCTGAATGGCAGAAAAGATCGCACTCATCACCGGCGTAACCGGTCAGGACGGCGCCTATCTGGCAAGGCTCTTGCTAGAAAAGGGATATGTCGTGCACGGACTCAAGCGGCGATCCTCGTCATTCAACACGGAACGAGTGGATGGCATCTACGTCGACCCTCACGTATCAGGCGCTCGGTTCTTCCTCCACTATGGCGACCTAACCGATTCCACCAACCTCATCCGCCTCGTCCAGGAAACCAAGCCAAGCGAAATTTACAATCTGGCGGCGCAGAGCCATGTCCAGGTCAGCTTCGAGACACCTGAGTATACGGGTAATGCCGATGCGCTCGGCACGCTGCGACTGCTGGAGGCTATTCGTATTCTCGGCATGGAAAAATCGGTGCGTTTCTACCAGGCCTCCACCTCCGAACTCTACGGCAAGGTCCAGGAGGTGCCGCAGCGGGAGACGACCCCGTTCTATCCCCGCTCCCCTTATGCGGCGGCGAAGCTCTATGCCTATTGGATCACGGTCAACTACCGTGAGGCCTACGGCATCTTCGCGTCCAATGGGATCCTTTTCAATCACGAAGGCCCGACGCGCGGCGAAACCTTCGTGACCCGCAAGATCACCCGTGCCGTCGCCGGAATCGAGCACGGTGTGCAGGATACGCTGTTTCTGGGCAATCTCGACGCCAAGCGCGACTGGGGCCACGCCCGTGATTATGTCGAGGGGATGTGGAGGATACTGCAGCACGACAAGCCCGATGATTTCGTGCTGGCCACCGGCGAGACCCATTCGGTTCGCGAATTCGTCGAACTCGCGTTCGCCGAGGTCGGGCGCTTCATCGGCTGGGAAGGCGAGGGGGTCGACGAGGTCGGCCGCGATCGGCAAACTGGCACAGTTCTGGTGCGGATTGATCCACGGTATTTCCGTCCGACCGAGGTCGATCTTCTGATCGGCGATCCGGCAAAGGCGAAGGCGACGCTCGGCTGGCAACACAAGACGACCTTCAAGGAACTGGTTTCCGAAATGGTTCGGTCGGACATAGGCTTGGTCGAGCGTGAGAAGTGGCGCAACGATCGTTCCGCTTGACGGTGCGAAGGAGCAAGTGATGGCGGTAAGCTATTCGTTGGCCGGAAAGCGCGTTTTCGTCGCCGGGCATCGCGGCATGGTCGGCTCAGCGATCATGCGCAGGCTGGCGTCGGAGGGCTGCGAGACTCTCACCGCGACGCGTGAAGAACTCGACCTGCGTGATCAGCAGATGGTGCGTCGATGGATGACGGATCACAAGCCCGATGCGGTGGTTCTCGCGGCAGCCAAGGTCGGGGGCATCTTGGCCAACGACAGCTATCCGGCGGACTTTCTGTACGACAACCTCGTCATCGAGACGAATGTGATCGAGGCCGCTTTTCGCAGCGAAGTCGGCAAGCTGATTTTTCTCGGTTCTTCCTGTATCTATCCGAAGT
>VFQN01002732.1_pt1 | contig 26564 bp, 27 predicted proteins | sample 3512371 | NCBI WGS metagenome assembly VFQN01 (sample SAMN10412370, study PRJNA504923) | tailings metagenome | isolation source: Replicate 2 from Balatoc abandoned mine | place: Philippines: Itogon, Benguet | collected 2017-08-28 | reverse complement strand
TCAGGGATGGCGCTCAATGGCAGCCTCGACCCGCCTGAAAACAAGACGGTTGCTCAACTCCGCGACGGAGCCTGCCCCGAGGTTTTCCGAGGGGCGCTCCGGTCGAGACGACGGGAGTGCTTTTGAATTTCCCTACCGCGCCGCCAGCGCCTCGAACGCCTTGCGGGTCGCTTCCAGCGCGAAGTCGATGTCGGCTTCGGTGTGGGCGGTCGACAGGAACATGTTGTGGCGCGGGTGCAGGTAGGCGCCGTGCTTCAGCGCCTCGACGGTGAAGAAGTTGCCCTTCTCGCAGTCGGGATCGTCGTCGAACAGGATCGTCGGCATCTGCGGCGGGCCGCTCTGGCGCACGCCGATGCCGAACTCGGCCGACTGCGCCGCGATGCCGTCGCGCAGCCGCTGGCCCATGGCGCGCATGTGTGCGGGCCCATCGACGCTCTCCAGCACGTCGAGCGTCGCCAGCGCCGCCGCCATCGGCACGGCGCTGCACCAGAAGGAGCCGGTGACGTAGAGCTTGGACGCGGCCTCGCGGTAGCGGTCGTTGCCGGTGACGGCGGCCAGCGCATGGCCGTTGGCGATCGCCTTGCTCCAGGCGCTGAGGTCGGGCTGCACGCCCACGAGATCCCAGCTGCCGCGCATCGTGAGGCGGAAGCCGGCGCGCACGTCGTCGACGATCAGCGCGGCATCGCTGGCGTCGCACAGTTCGCGGACGCGCCGGGCGAAGGCCGCGTCCGGCATCTCCTGGTCCTTGCCGAAATCGTGCTTGAAGGCCGAGACGACGATGCCCGCCAGGTCGTCGCCGGCGCGCTGCACGGCGGTCTCGAGGCTGCCGGTGTCGTTGAACCTGTAGGTCAGCATGTGGGCGCGATCCTCGGGCGTCACGCCGTATTGGTTCGGCGTGCACCACGGAATGGCGCCGTGATAGGCGCCCTCGGCCACCAGGATCTTGCGCTTGCCCGAGGCGGCGCGCGCCAGCGTCACGCAGGTCGTCGTCGCATCGGTGCCGTTCTTGCCGAACAGCGCCCAGTCGGCATGCGGGATCAGCCCGACCAGCCGCTCGGCCAGCTCGACCAGCCGCTCCGACGGCCCGTTCAGGCAATCGCCCGCCGCCATCTGCCGCGCCACCGCCTCGGCCACCACCGGATTGCCGTGGCCGACCACGATCGGGCCCCAGCTGCACATGAAGTCGACGTAGCGCTTGCCGTTCACGTCCCACAGGTGACAGCCCTCGCCGCGCGCGAAGAACTGCGGATAGCCCTCGGGCAGCCGGTCGCTGCGCAGGTGGCCGTACATGCCGCCGGGAATGACCTGCTGGGCGCGCTGTCGCAATTTCTGGTCGGCTGTGGGGGACATCGAACGGGCTCCGCTACGCTGTGAACTGGCCTAATATACCGCACGAACGAGAGCCTGCACCCGGCACGGGTCGCAGGGCAGCCACGGGGGAAACGGATGGATCTCGAGGGGAAGGTGGCCGTCGTCACCGGCGGCAATGGCGGGCTGGGCCAGCGCATCTGTCACGCGCTGGCGGAAGAGGGCTGCCACATCGCCGTCGTCTATGCGCAGAGCAAGGACCAGGCCGAGGGCGTCGCGCGCGATCTCGAACGCCACCAGGTGACGGCCGCCGCCTTCGCCTGCGACGTGACGCAGCGCGATCAGGTCGACCGGCTGGTCGACGATGTCGTGAAGCGCTTCGGCCGCCTCGACATCCTGGTGAACGACGCGGCCTACAACAAGTCGATCCCCTTCACCGATCTCGACGGCCTCACCTACGAGGAATGGACGAAGATCATCGACATCAACCTGACCGGCCCGATGCTGCTCACCAAGGCCGTCGGCCCGGTCATGAAGCGCCAGGGCGAAGGCCGCATCGTCAACATCGCCTCGGTCGCGGGGCTGGGGCCCACCGGCTCCTCGATCGCCTACGCCGTCTCGAAGGCGGGCCTCATCCACCTCACCAAGTGCATGGCCGTGGCGCTGGCGCCCGAGGTGCTGGTGAACTGCGTCGCCCCCGGCCTCCTCGAAGGCACCCGCGCGACGGCGAACCTGCGCCCCGAGGTGGTCGCGAAGAACGCCAGCGCCTCACTGCTCGGCAAGCCCGCCGACAAGGACGACTGCGCCGACCAGGTCGTCACCATGTGCCGGACCAACAGCACGACGGGTCAGACGCTGGTGATCGATTCGGGGCGGGTGTTTCATTGAGCGCCTGTAAAAGAGCTTCGCGCGCCGTCAGGTCGACAAGAAGACAACATGCACCGCCCAACCGTCCGCGCAGATACTACTTGCCGGTGTTCCAGTGGCTAGCTACGCCAGATGCAGCAACTAAGGCGTGCGCGCTTGGGTCTCTGGATGCTATAAATGGTTGAGTACCACTTTCTACTCACTGCGCATTTGATGCGCGCGCCCTCAAGGTAATTGAAGATGGCATCCGCAATTGGAATTCGGCGCGTAAGAGTTAAAGGTCTCTTCGGCTTATACAATTATACTCTTCCGAGAACTTCCAGCTTCGACAAGCTTGTCATTTTTTATGGTGACAATGGAAGTGGCAAGACGACTGTACTTCAGCTGCTGTTCCACTTGGTGTCAGCCGCAAATAATCGAGGGCATCGGAGTGCGCTGCTGAGGGTGCCGTTCAAGTCTTTGATCGTCGACGTAGCTGGTGGTTTCGAGCTTGCTGCGACGCGACCAGATGACGTCAAGCGATCACTGCTAATCCTTACAATCAGAGCTAGTGGCAAGCTTATCTCTCGGTGGGATTTTGCTGATAAGGACTTACGTCCACATAGTGAGGTGCTGGAGTCTTTGGAGGGGTTCGACGTTCGCGTTGCGACGCGACGTCTATTGAGGAATCTCTCTCCCAATAGCCTAAATTTGAGCGAGCCAGACGTTGAGAAGCAGCTCCGCAATTCTAAGATTGACCCTAGTGATTTGACGCAATCATTTGCGATTTTTCGCACAGAGGCTGCCGAGAAAGAATACCATAAACACCTGTCGGAACTTAACCTGACCCTTTTCCTTATGAGTGCTGACAGGGAACTCCTATCAGACACACTTGCGGTGCAGAAAACTGAAGACGATTACGCTGCAATTCTTCTTAGGTATCGCAATGCACAGGTAGCAGGCGAGGAGCGCTTTCCGGGCAATGAAATTGCGAGCACGCGAGATCGATATCTGACGGCTGCGTTGGCTGAAGCCTATCATTGGATATCTCAGAAAGCGGTCACTGCAACAAATATTGGTTCGCAGAACGCGAACGATTGGTATTTTAACTTAATCAGCAATTTGGTCGTGCATTCCGCTCAAAGAGGGGAGGAGTCGCTTGGGATTGAAGAGATTCAGAGCACGTTGGCCTCATTTGACGAAAGGGCCACACGATATGCTCAGCTTGAACTCTTCCCGGCTTTCAAATCTAAAGATCTAATAAATCTAGTAAACCAAGCGCAGAAGAGTGGGCAGTTTCCCACAGTCCAGGGGGTGCTTGCCTCATTCATCAGCACCTTGCGCGCGCGCCTCGAGGCGCTCGACCCAATCTACTCGACCATCAACTCAGTGCTAGAGATTGTGAATAGTCTCTTCTCGAGGAAAAAACTGGAATTCACTCTAACAAGGGGCTTCTATTTTCTGGACTCTAATGGTGCTGAACTGCGCTCTCAGAGTCTCTCGTCCGGCGAGAAGCATCTGCTGTTGATCGTGTTTAGGGCATTGGTCGCGAGTGAAAATCCAACGGTATTTCTCATCGACGAGCCAGAAATTAGCTTGAACGTTAAGTGGCAGCGCAGATTGGTAGGAGCGCTTTCGAAGCTAATTGGAAAAAAGCCTATGCAGCTAATTTTTGCGACGCACTCGTTTGAAATACTTAGTCAGCACGAAGAGGCAGTTGCTCAACTCATCTCCGATGACGATATCGGATTGGTGCGTATCTAGACATGCCTCTGCCCCGACGTCTTCTGAAAGAGCTGATTGCTATGCATCGCCTGGAGCAAAGCATTCGAGATGTCTTTGTTGAAGGGCCGCTGGATAAGCGCGTGATCAAGGGGATACTGGCCGATGCTGGTTCCGGAACAGTCTCCGTGCACAGCATACAAGATGTCGAGATTTCGCCATCTCTTCTTGAGAAATACGGCCTTACAACTGGTGAGCGGCAGCGGCTCATAACTCTCGCCTTGGTCTGCAAGGAAACTTTGCCGGCTGGGTCCCAAAGTCTAACTTGTTGGGTGGACGCCGACTGCGAAGTCGTGCTCAAGGAGATTGCCGAGAACGCGTTTCTCTTACTGACTGATTATTCCTGTCTTGAGGGGTATTTCTGGAGTGATGGAGCGGTCGGCAGGCTTCTGCGCTTCCATTCTTCGTCGCTCGGCGGGTCTATCCCCACCCTGCTTGAAAGCCTGAACACCTGCGTACGGAAGATTTTCCTGTTACGAGCGGCGGCACTTTGGAAGAAAGTCCCCGTGAGATGGATTCCGTTCAAGGACTTTGTGACGCTGGAGAATCATCGAGTCGTTCTGGATCATGAGCGATATCTTCAGCGCGCTCTTATCGCGTCAGGGCTTGCTTCGAAGGCGCAGGTGCTTTTAGTGGCAATTGAGGCACTAGAAAGTATTGTCCCTTGTGACACTAGATATGCGATGAACGGTCATGATGCACTTGAGATGCTAGCTTTGTGTCTTAAGGGCTTGAAGGTGGCTAAACCTCACGCTGACGATCTTTTCTTTGGACTCTTTATGGGGGCTGATTGGAGTTCCATACTGGAGCAACCTTCAATTAAGAGTTTGCTCCAGCGCGTCTCGGTTTGAGTTACTAGAACGCACATTCGCAAAGCCTCACCTTTACCCCGGCAACACAAACCGCACCCCCGCGCGCGCTAGGCCGCCGCCCAGCGCCGCCGCCGTGCCATCCGCGCGCCAGCAGGCGGCGCCGGTCATCGTGCCGTCGTCGTGGAACTGGATGGCGTTCATGCCGCCGGCCACGGTCGGCATGATCTTGAGCGTGTGGCCGCGGGCTTCGAGGCCCTGGCGGACCGGGGCGGGGATGCCGTGCTCGACTTCGAGGACGGGGCCCTCGGTCCAGATGCGCGGCGCCTCGACGGCTTCCTGCAGCGCCATGCCGTGGTCGATCAGGTTGAGCAGGGCCTGCAGCGCCGAGGGGAAGATCTTGCGGCCGCCGGGCAGGCCCAGCGCATAGCGCACCTTGCCGTCCTTGGTGGCCATCACTGGCGACATCGAGGTCGTGACCCGCTTGCCCGGCGCGATGGAGAGCGCGTTGCCCGGCCGCGGGTCGAAGTTGTTCATGTAGTTGTTGGGGATCATGCCGGTGCCGGGCACGATGAAGCGCGCGCCGAACAGGCTGTTGATGGTCTGCGTCGTGCTGACGACGTTGCCCTTGCCGTCGGCCACGGTGAGATGGGTCGTGTCCTGGCCTTCGGCGGCTTGTAATCCACCGGTCCATTGCGTGGCGCGGGCGATGTCCAGAAGCTTGCGGCGCTGGTCGGCATAGTCGCGACTCACGATGCGCTCGACCGGCACCTTCACGAAGTCCGGGTCGCCGCTCGCTTCGGCGCGGTCGGCGAAGGCGATCTTCAGCACCTCGGCCAAGAGGTGCAGCGTGTCGACGGTGCCGAAGCCCATCTTCGCGATGTCGTAGGCTTCGAGGATGTTCAGCATCTGGGCGATGTGCACGCCCGAGGCGGCGGGCGGCGGCGGGCCCAGGATCTCCCAGCCGCGATAGTGGCCGCGGATCGGCGCGCGCTCCTCGACCTTGTAGCCGGTGAGATCGTCGCGGCGCACGAAGCCGCCGGTCTTCTCCATGCACTCCACGAGCAGGTCGCCCAGCGGGCCGCCATGCAGCGCCTTCTCGCCCTCCTGCGAGACCAGGGTCAGCGCCTCGGCGTATTGCCCTTGCACGAGACGTTCGCCGGGCTTCAGCGGCGTGCCGCCCGGCAGCAGCAGCGCGGCGGCGAGCTTGTCCTTCGAAAGGTCGGCGCCGGCATCCTTGATGCAGTCCGAGAGATAGGGCGTCACCGAAAAGCCGCGCGCGGCGTGGCGGATCGCGGGGGCCATCACGTCGGCCAGGCTCATCGTGCCGAAGCGCTCCAGCGCCAGGCACCAGGCGCGCAGCGAGCCCGGCGTCGCGACCGATTTCGGCCCGACCAGGTTCTCCTGCCCCTCGACGTCGTAGACCTCCGGCGGCGCGCCGGGGACCGGCTTGTACATGTCGGGATGGCCCATCTGCGGCACGGCGCTCATGCCGTCGAGGATGCGATGGCTGCCGTCGGCCAGGCGGATGTGGCAGGTCGTGCCGCCGATCAGCCCGACCATCATCGGCTCCACGACGGTCAGCGCGAACTGCATCGCGACGGCCGCGTCGACCGCATTGCCGCCGGCCGCCAGCATTTCCAGGCCCGCGGCCGAGGCCAGCGGATGGTTGGAGACCGCCATGCCCGCAGGCCCGTGCGCCGGCTGCTTCTCGCAGGTGAATTGCGTGCCCGCGCGCTCGCGCCATGTCGACTGGGTCATCCGTGTCCTCGCTGAATGTCGGTGAAATCTCGCATGCGGTGCGGGCGGCGGCTACCGGAGGCTTTGCTGGAGTCGCGCGCCCCCAGCCATGATCTTTCGCAAGAGCACTACCGCCCCACACGCTGCTCGGCTTCCTCGCAGCGCTGCAGCCGTTCGCAGGCGGCCTCGTTGCGGTCGCCCTTGGGGTTGAAGCAGGCGGCGGCGTCGGCGGAGCCCTCCGAGACGATCTTCGTCAGGCGGGCGCGGGACTCGCGCGGGCGCTCGACGTCGAGCAGGCCCTTGCGGGTCAGCACGTTGGCGAAGCGGATGACCAGCCGCTCGCGCGCCCGCATCGCCTCGGGCGCGGCGGCCTTGGCGTCGCGGCACCATTGCATCGACGCCGCCTTGCCGCAGCCCCAGAGCTGCATCTGGCGGAAGCGTTCCGCGAGTTCGCCATTCGCGCCGAGGCAATAGGCGGCGAGGTCGTCGTCGTCGAGGAGCGGTTCGGGTTCCTGCGCCTGTGCCCGTGCAAGTGCCGGGAAGGCGGCAATCACGAGCAGCAGAGCGAGTCCGGACCGCATCCCGTCAGATGAACATGTCGAGCTGGTTGTAGTTCTTCAGCACCGTGTCGCGCATCGCCTCGCTCCAGCGGTGGGCGTCCTGGCGGTCGGCCAGCGGGCGATAGACGTAGCTCTTCTCCTGCGGGAAGCGCTGGCGGCGCGCGTCGATCGCCAGCAGCAGGATGCGCAGCCGCCGGTCGATGCGCTCGGCGTCATAGGTCACGACCTCGCCGGTCAGCCGTTTGGTCGTGACGTTCAGCACCCGCCGGCGCGGGAAGAAGCCGGCATTGAGCGTCACGCGACGGTCGGGCGAGGAGTTGGCGAAGGAGCCGTGCAGCAGCTGCCGGTTGGTGACGATCGTGTCGCCGGCGCCGGCCAGCATCGGCACCGCGCCCTCGATCCGGTCGGAGCCGCTCTCGGCCACCAGTTTGCGGATGTCGGCCTTGCCGTGGCGGTGGCTGCCCGGCAGCACCCAGACGCAGTTGCCCGCGGTGCTGGGATAGAGCTGGGTCATGAAGTTGAAGCCGTGCGCGCCCATGTCCCAGTCGGCGGCGTCCCAATGGGTCGTGCCGTCCTGGTGCCAGGCGACCGAGGGGCCGAGGCCGGCTTCCTTGATGAAGGTGACCTCGTTGTAGGGCACGAAGTCGTCGCCGAGGATCGCTGCGGCGGCGGCCAGCAGGCCGGGATGGCCGTAGAGCCGGAACGCGGCGTTCATCAGGTAGAGGTTGCCGTCGAGCAGCTCGACCGTCCAGGCGGGCGCGTCGGCCGCCAGGGTCGGCTGGCTCATCGCCACCGGATGGCGGCCGTTGTTCTTCGTCGTGCCGCCGAGCGGGTCGCTCAAGGGCTTGGCCCAGCGATAGGGCGGCTTCAGCACGCCCTCGCCGAAGGCCGGGCGGCCGTGACGATCCACCGTCGCGCCCGGCTCGACCGGCGCGCGCTCGAGGATGGCATCGACGTCGGCCCGCAGCTCGGCCAGCTCCTCCGGTCCGGCCACGCCCTCGAAGACGTAGAAGCCGTGCGTCCAGTAGGCGTCGAGAATGTCCTGGGCGAGCCTTCCGTTGGCATCGAGCCGGATCGGCCCGCGATTGCCCAGCGCCCGCGCGCGCTCTTCGCCGGCGCGGCTGTACTCGGCCATCGTGCGCGCATGGTCTTCGGCAGTGAGCGGGGCAGCCATCGGGACGTCTCCATTATTTTCTTAGGCGACGACGATAGCGCGGGCGTTTGCCTGCAGCCAAATCCCGTCACCCGCTCTGCGGCTCAAACACCTACCTCATGCTGAGCGGATATGAATTGAAGCGATTCAAACACTTACCTCATCCTGAGGAGCGCCGCGAAGCGGCGCGTCTCGAAGGATGGGCAACGGGCCAAGTCATTCGCCACCTCTTTCCGCGAGCACCCGAAGCGCTCCGAAATCGCCCCTGATCAGGGCCTCCTTCTTGGCTCGCGACCAGCCTTTGACTTGCCTTTCGACCGCGATCGCATCGGTGATGTTTGGAAAATGCTCCGACCAAACGATAACCACCGGCAGACGTTTGGCGGTATAGCCGCCGTAAGTACCTTTATTGTGCTTGGAAAAACGCCGCTCCAGGCCACGACGCGCCGAGCCGACATAGTAGCTGCCGTCTGAACAGCGAAGCATGTAGACGTGCGCTCCGTCTTCATTGTCCATGGTTCCAGCGAGCTCGACCTTTGCCCATCCTTCGAGACGCGGCCTGCGGCCGCTCCTCAGGATGAGGTAATTGTTTGAACCAATTCAGCTGATTTTCGGTCAACCTCTCAGGATGAGGAGGGACGGGCCAGCGCCGCCTCGATGGCGCGTTCGAGCTTCGCGCCGGTGCCGCTCACGGCGGTGAACCAGTCGATCACCCGTCCGTCGCGGCCGATCAGGATCTTGTGGAAGTTCCAGCTCGGCGTGCCGATCGTGCCGGTCTGCGCCGCGGCCCAGCGATAGAGCGGATGGGCGTTGGCGCCGGTCACGATCTGCTTGTCGGCCAGCGGAAAGGTGACGTCGAAGCTCGCCTCGCAGAAGCGCTTGATCTCCTCGTTGCTGCCGGGTTCCTGGCCGCCGAAATCGTTCGACGGCACGCCCAGCACCACGAGGCCTTTATCCTTGTAGCGCCGCCACAGTTCCTCCAGCCCCTTGTACTGGCCGGTGAAGCCACAGAGCGAGGCCGTGTTGACCAGCAGCACGACCTTGCCGGCATAGTCCGCCGTCGGCAGCGGACCGCCGCCGATCGATTCGAGCGAGACGGTGGGCCAGTCGACCGGCTGGCGCCCGGCCTGCGACCAGGCCGTCGCCGACAGCAGCGCCCCCGCTAGGGCGAAGGCCAGCATGCGCAGGACTTTCACCGGCACTTACTTCTTCGTGGCGGCGTAGCGCGCCTTGGCTTCGTCGTTGGGCGGATAGAGGCCGGGCAGCGGCACGCCGCGCTCGACCTCGGACATGATCCAGCCTTCCAGCCGCTCCTGCTCGGTGCCTTCCTTGGCGACCGCCTCGACCAGCGCCTGGGGGATCAGTACCGCGCCGTCATCGTCGACCACGACCACGTCGTTGGGGAACACCGCCACGCCGCCGCAGCCGATCGGCTCCTGCCAGCTCACGAAGGTGAGGCCGGCGACCGAGGGCGGCGCCGCGGCGCCCTGGCACCAGACCGGCAGGCCGGTGCCCAGCACGCCCGCGATGTCGCGCACCACGCCGTCGGTGATCAGGCCGGCGACGTTCTTCTTGACCATGCGCGCGCAGAGGATGTCGCCGAAGATGCCGGCGTCGGTGACGCCCATCGCGTCGGCCACCACGATCGCGCCCTCCGGCATCGCCTCGATGGCGGCGCGGGTCGAGATCGGCGAGGACCAGCTCGCCGGCGTGGCGAGATCCTCGCGCGCCGGCACGAAGCGCAGGGTGAAGACGCGGCCCACCAGACGGCCCTGGCCCGGCTTGATCGGCCGCGTGCCGCGCATCCAGACGTTGCGCAGCCCCTTCTTCAGCAGGATCGTCGTGATGCTGGCGGTGGTGATCTTCGACAGCGTGTCGTGGAGCTCTTTCGAAAGCGGCGTCGTCTGCACGGTGTCTCCGTTCTCTGCAATTCCGGGGTCCGGCGGAGAATAGGCGACGCGCCGCGCCGAGGCCACACGGGAGCGCTCAGCCCGGGATTTCCGCCTGCACCAGCTGCGCCAGCAGGGTCAGCGACTCCTGCCAGCCCAGGTAACAGGCCTCGGTCGGGATGACGGCGGGAATGCCCTCCTGCACGATCTCGATCTCGGTGCCGACCGCGACCTTGCGCAGCACGATCGTGGTCTGCATCTCGCCGGGCAGGTTGGGATCGTCGAACTTGTCGGTGTGGCGGATGCGCTCGTTGGGCACGAGCTCGAGATAGGTGCCGCCGAAGGAATGGCTGTTGCCCGACGAGAAGTTGGTGAAGGACATGCGGTAGCCGCCGCCCACCTTCGCGTCCATCGAATGGACGTGGCCGGTGAAGCCGTGCGGCGGCAGCCACTTGCACATGGCGTCGGCGTCGAGGAAGGCGCGGTAGATGCGCTCGGGCGGGGCGGTCAGCACGCGGTGCAGGCGGACGGTTCCGGTCTCGGTCGACATGGGTCTAATCCTCCTTGGGGGAGCGAAGTCTCTCCCGCTCGGCACGGGCTTTCAAAATAGCTTCACTATGGTCTGGCATTAGCTCCGTCGTGCCGACCAAGCTCATCGACGTCTTCCTGCGCGACGAATATCTCCGCTCCTATTCGATCGTGCTGGGCTTCGTGCACGCGCCGATCTTCGACCAGGACTACATCGACCGCGCCCGCGCGCAGATGCAGGCCGACGGCTGGTCGGCCGAGGAAGTCCGGCAGGCGCGCTTCGTCATCCGCGACGAGGACTGAGGGAACTTCGCGGCCGCCGGGCCTTTGCATCGGCTTCGCCTGTCGGAGGAGCCCATGCGCGGCATCGTCCATCACATCGATCTCACCGTGCGCGATCTCGCGCGCTCGGCGCCCTTCTACGACTCGCTGCTGTCCTTCCTGGGCTACCGCCGCGTCAAGCAGGAGGCCGCGCTGCATGTCTGGGACCTCGCACCCGAGGGCCGGCTGCTGGCCGGCGTCGCCCTGCGCGCCGCCCGCTCGGACCGCCCGCACGACCGCACCACCGCCGGCCTCCACCATCTCGCCTTCCGCGCCGCCGACCGCGCCGACGTCGCCGCCGCCCATGAGCTGATGAAGCGGCAGGGCGCCACCATCCTCGATCCGCCGGCCGACTATCCGCAATACGGCGCCGGTTACCACGCCGTCTTCCTGGCCGATCCCGACGGACTCAAGCTCGAGGTCGTGTACTTCCCGGGGTGAGGGGGGCGTTCGCGCGATCCCTTGCGCATCCACACCCCCCAACCTCATCCTGAGGAGCCCGCCGCAGGCGGGCGTCTCGAAGGATGGGCAACAGGCGAGGTGCGCGTGCCGACCCTTCGAGACGCGGCCTGCGGCCGCTCCTCAGGGTGAGGCCGGTGTTGGAAGATCGCTAAGCCTTCACCGGCCCCGGCAGATCCAGCCCGACCCCGCTCAGGTGCCCGAAGGTCCGGTGCAGCCGCTCGATCACCGGCGCGGGCAGGGGCGGCCGCAGGATCGACTCGATGTTGGCCTTCACATGCGCCCGGTTGCCGGTGCCGAACAGGATGACGTCGGCGCCTTCTTCATGGCGGGCATAGCGATAGGCCGCGTCGGTGATGCTCGCCGCGCCGCCCTCGCTCACGAGGAAGGCGAGCGGGTCGCCGTCGGCCCCGGCCTCGGACAGCACCGAGGCGTCGAGCCGCCTGTCCTCGACCAGCTTCGCGAACACGGCGCGGCGGTAGGCGTCGTTGCTGAAGATGTTGCGCACCACGAACATGAGAAGCGTGCCGATGCCGCGCCGCCGCGTGACCGGGAACACCTTGGTGCGCGCGCCCTGATTCACCAGGCTGTAGGCCAGCATGACGACCTCCCACGGCGCCTCCTCGACGGCGCGTGAAAGCATCGCCTGGTCGGGATCGCGCGGCCCCGTCTCGGTGAGGCCGACATGGCGCACCTTGCCCTGCTCCCTGAGCCGCAGCAGCGCCGGCGCCAGCACGTCGCGATGATGCTCGTAGGCGGCCGGACCGACCGCGTGGAAATGGAAGATGTCGACATGGTCGAGCCCGAGCCGCTTCAGCGACGCCTCGACCTTCCGCGTCACCGTCTCCGCCGTGTCCTCGACCTTGAACAGCGCCTTGGTCGAGATCACCAGCGTGTCGCGATCATAGGCCTTCACTGCCGCGCCCACGATCTCCTCGGTCCCGTAGGCCTCGGCCGTGTCGAGGAAGTTCACCCCCAGATCGATCGCCGCCCGCGCGACCCCCACGCACTCGTCGAAGCTGGCGCCACGTCCCAGCCCCAGCCGGCTGTTGCCGCCGCAGCCGAGCCCGGCGACGGAGACGGTGAGGCCGGTATTGCCAAGGGGGTGGTAGTGCATGAGAGGTGCTCCTGTTTGTGCGTGGCAGAGGACACCAGATGTGCCCTCCTGTGATTCAATTGATGCCACTGCAATTGCAGCATCGAGCTAACTGTCGTCGATCTTTCGGTAGAATAACTTTTGCAGAACAACCGCCAAAAGCTATCTTGCAAAGGGAACGTACGGCAACGAGCAGTGGCTGAGCGTGCTCTCAGTTTCGCATCCGTTGAGGTGCAGCCGTGGAAATGAGCAATGTCGGGCGTTTCAAATTTTGGAGATTGTCATGGGGCGTATGTTGGTCCGGATTGCTGAAGTCTCACAGAACGGGCGCATTTCAACAATCAAGGTTGTTGCAGAAAGTAACATCGATGCGCGTGGGCTCGTAGTTCGTCACCTTGGCAACAGTCCCTATGACAGCATCAGAGTGCGCGATACGCCTGAGGCCGATGATGGTCCGCCACGTGTCATTGCTGAAGGCAATTAACTGTGGCGCCGAAGATCACTGCAGATTCTGACGCGTTGGAGCCGATCGTAAAACGGCTAGGAGACGCGCATCGACTTTGGCATCAGGCAGAAGAGGCGTACTTTGATCCCGAAGGCTTTCGGCTCGCTGCTCAAGGGATGATCCAAGCGCTGCGTTCGGTAACGTTCATCCTTCAAAAGAACAAAGCCAAGATCCCGGATTTTGACGCATGGTATTCGCCGTGGCAGCAGAAACTTGCGGGCGACCCGCTCATGCGATGGATGGTGGAAGCGCGCAACAAGATCGAGAAAGAGGGTGATCTTGATTCGCAAAGTTACGTCCGAGCAGAGATTGTGGCTTCGTATCTAGACGATGGGCCTAGCGTGGAGGTGCCGGCAAGACTGTTTCAGTCACCCGCCGAGTTGTTGGGTTCGATTTCCCCCGACATGCTTTTTGCGCACATTCTTAAGCATGGCTCCCTGCGAATTGAGAGAAAGTGGATTGAAAACACTCTGCCTGAATATGAACTGCTTGAAGCGCTAGCCATAGCCTATGGGCGCGTTGCGGAGGTTGTTTATAGCGCCCACCAACAGACGGGCCTGATAGTTCCTGAGTTCAGGCACAGCGATGGCGACCCTCGGCTTGACCTTTCGACTATGGGATGGCGGATGCCGTGTATGATCGACCACGGGACCGCAAGGTCGATCATGATTTCGCTGGCTGATGCAAAGTCCGTGTCGATGACGCGACGGTTAGTGCCGGTGTCTGAAGAAGGTGGCGCGAAGGCAGAAAAGCGTTATGGCACCGCGATACTCAGTGAAATGAAGGAGTCGAAGGCTGATACCCTGGAGGATATCGCGCGTGCATTCTTTAAAATGGCTAAGACGATATTCTTAAGAGATAAGCATCATCAATCGATGGTTATGCTCCTGAAAGAGCACAAACCTATTCGCATCATGGCGACCCCTGCTTCATCGCAACTGGATAAGTACCTAATCATGCGAGAGGTCGCGAACGAGGTCGTCAGGTATGGCGCTGACGCGATCTTTCTTATTGGCGAAGTTTGGATCGCATCTGCAGAGAAGTTGCGCCCGTATGAGCGGCCAGGAGAGAGCAAGGATCGGCGCGAAGCTCTTGTTTTGCTCTTGGCTAGCCGTGATGGAGCACCTCGACGCTTGTCTGCCATTATTCGGCGGAAGGGACTACTGGGACGTAAAGTCTCCCTCGATCAGACCGAAGAAATGGGAGAGGGTGCCGCTTTTGTTCTTGCGCCAATCTATAAGGCCTGGGGTAAGGATATTCCCCAAGAATGGGTGAGCGCCGAGGAGAAAATTATGGCGATGGCACTCAGGCCTTAAATTCAAAGTTCAACCCCTTCCTCCAAGTCGCGAATGAGAAGTTTAAACTCACCGTTCGCCTTCACCGCTTTCTGAAGCTTTGCGTGAGGATACTTCTCTTTGACTATCGCGGACAACTCTTGAATATCATCGCTCGGTGTTAGGCATCCGAAGATGACGCTCTCAAGCTCTTTGCTGTGAAAGCTGATGTCCTCGAAGGGCGCGTCTGGCTCCCTGCCATACCCGAGTGTTATTCGCCATTCGCGCTCGTGTGCCCACTCAATTGCTTTGGTTGTCGTCATCTGACTCAAAACAGCCGCAGCACTCATCTCTGCGACGCCGCTCGACATGTCAGCCAAAAAATCGTCAGTAACCAATGGCGGGACATCTTTCGAATAGTTCAATGGCTGCGCCATGAGAAGAGGACTGTCGATCTCCTCATTTGCATGGAAGCAAAGTACGGCCCCTTTCTGCTGCTCCGCATAATAAGCCCACATTAGGATGCTATCTGGAACTTCGCTGAAACAGATTACCTTCGCCTTCGCCATGTGCCTGCGAATGTCTTCCTGATGCTTCGGAAGGTATTTGAGAAGGTTATCGATTCCTTCATCGATTGCTGGCCCATGTAGTTTGTAGAATTCCTGATGTGACATGGGCTTCATGCGCCCGCGTAGTTGGGCCATCATTGCGCCGAGCCTATTTTTTGGTTCGTAAGGACCTTCGCCGTACAGCACATCCCACACCTTCGGCAGCGCTAGGGCTTTGATTCGCTGACGATCAATGTTGTTCAAATGCAGATCAAACTGTACGTCGAATGGGTCGTTGAGTAGAGCTGGAGTTGACCAGCGCAGTGTTCGATTCGCGAGGACGATCTTGGCCGTTTGCCGGCTCATGTATTTGTAGAAGCGCTCAGGTCGCTTGCGTTCAACAAGATCGTCTGCCATCGCCCCATCCTGCTTGGCGTTGGTCCTGAGCTACAGGTGCCCCGTGGGCTGCTGTGAACAACGGGGTTGTTTCGCCCGTCAATCGACAGACCGCTTGTAGTGCTCCGCCAACCCCTCCAACGCCGCCGCCCCATCGCCCTTGAAAGTCGGCCCGTGCATCAGCGCGATCCTCGTCGGCTTCAGCGCGGCAAGCCTTCGTAGCGTCGGCGCGGCCATCGGGGTCGGCGGCATGAAGGGCAGGCGTTCGGCGACGGCGATGGCGGGGGCGACGATGTCGCTTTCGGTGAGGGGATCGGCGGGGCCCACCTGGGTGAAGAGGTCGCTGCTGAACAGCGTGCCGGTCGTTTCCTCGTAGATCAGGCCGGCGTCCCAGTTGTGCGGCACGTGCGGCGTGTCGAGCCAGCGCACCCGCTTGCCGCCGAGGTCCATGACCTCGTTGTCGGCCAGCGCGCGGGGCGGGCGGTCGGCCATGTCGGCGAGCCAGATGTTGCAGCCGAGCTGGCCGTGCGCCGGCTGGGCGTTGGGCGCGGCGGCGAGCCACTGGTTGAGCGCGCCGCTCTCGTCGCCCTCGACATGGGAGCAGGTCGTCCAGCGCAGCCTGTCGAGCGGGATCACGGTCTTCACCGCCTCGACGATCAGCGGGAAGAGGCTGCGCTGGCCGTAGTGGAAGAGCAGCGGCTCGTCGGCGTCGATCAGGAACTGGTTGAAGGTGAAGCCGGTCGGTCCGACGCTGGGCACGAAGGTCGAGAGCCGGTAGATGCTCGGCGCGATCTCGGCGACGGTGGTTCTCATCGCGATCTCCATTGTTAAGTCGTTGAAAAATAACGATTGTCCTGGCAATTAAACGAAACGAACGAAGTAAACGAATCATTTGAAACGAAGAGGGGGGTCCCCCGGAACAGGCACTATGATACCGCAGGCGCAATAATGTTGCGCGGCGGGGCTTCTAAAGACGCCTCACCCTGGGGAGCGCGCACCGCAGGAGGAGGGGGTAGGGGGGGACTCGAAGCGGGGACCTCACGGCAGCGGCTGCCAGATCGTGCTGCGGACCTCGCCGAACTCGCGCGGCAGCTTGGTCCAGCTCTCGCCGCCGTCGGTCGAGCGGAAGAGCTGGCCCAGGTTGGAGCAGACGAAGATCAGCTTCGGGTTCGAGGGATGCGTCGCCACCGTCCACGGCGTCGAGTTGAGCTCGCCGGGCAGCCTGGCGTCCTGCCAGTGGGCGCCGTGGTCGGTGCTGCGCAGCAGCCGGCCGGTCGAGCCCGGCGGGCCGTTGCCGTTGGTCAGGAACACCGTCGCGTCGCCGTCGGCGCGCGCTGCGATGGTGCGGGTGTACTGCCAGGGCGAGTCGAGTTCCTGGAAGGCGAAGGTCTCGCCATTGTCGCGGCTCAGGTTCAGGCCGCGGTTGGTCGTGGCATAGACCAGCTTCGATCCGTTCCTGATCACCGCGATTCCGTGGATGTCCTCGGAGTTGATGCCCTGGCCGACCTTCTTCCAGCTGCGGCCGCGATCGGTCGAGCGGTGCACGCCGTCGATCTCGACGCCGGCCCACAGCGTGTCCCTGTCCACGGGATCGAAGAGGATCTGCGTCACCCTCGGCTTGCCGACGAAGATGCAGGCGTCGGCGAAGGTGCCTTGTGCTTGGGTGAAGCTCTTGCCGCCGTCGGTCGAGACGAAGATGGCGGCGGGCTGGGTGCCGACCACGATGGTGTCGGGATCGTCCGGCGCCTGCGCCATCGCCCAGATGTCGTAACCGTCGAGCACCGAGGGCAGGTGGGTCCATTTCTGGTCGGTCTCGTTCCAGCGGTAGAGGCCGGAGTCCGTGCCGGCCAGCACTTCGCCCGGTCGCTTGGGATGCGCCGAGAGCGCCCAGACGCGCGCCTCGAGGTAGAGGCCGGATTCGATATAGGGCCGGATCCAGGTCTCGCCGTCGTCGCGGCTGAACCACACCGACATGCCGGCCGTGCCGACACAGAGCAGGTTGGGCATTCGTTTCCTCTCGTTCTTACTTATTCGACAGGGCCATAGTCGATAGGCCGGGCCCCGCAGGCAAGCCGCTCCGCGCCCTTGCCACTGCGGACGAATTGAACGACAGTCGCCGGCAACCGCGCAGGGGTCACAGGCGCGGAACAGGGAGTCATAGATGAAATTCACCGCACTTCTCGGAATGGCGGCGGCGTTGGTCGTCGGCGGCACGGGTATCGCCTCGGCTCAGACGGCCGCGCCGGCGCAGCTCGACAGCAAGAAGTTCAACGTGATCGGCACGTGGAACTTCCTCAACATCAACAAGAAGGTCGAACAGCCGTTCTGGAGCGAGCAGCTCGGCGCGGCCTCGGGCGGCAAGCTCAGCGGCAACATCAAGTCGATCACCGAGCTCAACCTCAAGGGCACCGAGGTGCTGCGGCTGCTGAAGACCGGCGTCTACGACGTGGCGCATGCGCTGCCGATCTACGTCGACGACGGCGCCGCGATCTTCGAGGGCTCGGACATTTCGGGCGTGGCGCAGAGCGTCGCCCAGCAGCGCGAGATCCTCGCCGCCTGGATGCCCGAGATGCAGAAGGTGATGCGCGACAAGTTCGGCTCGATGATCGTGTCGACCTTCGCCTTCCCGCAGCAGGTGTTCTTCTGCCGCGACGAGATCTCCAGCCTGGCCGACATCAAGGGCAAGAAGGTCCGGGTGCAGGGCGTCTCCCAGTCCGATCTCGTGAAGGCGCTGGGCGGCTCGGCGGTCACCATTCCCTTCGGCGAGGTCGTGCCGGCGCTGGAGAAGGGCGTCGTCGACTGCGGCATCACCGGTACCCTGCCGGGCTACCAGGCGAAGTGGCCGGAAGTGGTGAAGACCGTCGTCGACGTGTCGCTGGGCTACACCGCGGGCTTCGTCTCCATCAACCTGAACAGCTGGAACAAGCTCTCCAAGCCGACCCAGGAATTCATGACGGCGCAGTTCAAGAAGCTCGAAGAGGCGGCCTGGGCCAGCGTCGAGTCCGACACCAAGGAAGGCATCGCCTGCGATACCGGCAACGGCCCGTGCTCGGTCGGCCCGCCGGCCAAGCTGAAGCTGGTGATGCCGACGGACGCCGACCGCGCGCTGGTCAAGAAGGCGCTGAACGACGTCGTGCTGCCCGAATGGGCCAAGCGCTGCGGCGCCGAGTGCGCGGCCAAGTGGACCGAGATGGTCGGCAAGCGCTACGGCCTCGTCGCCAAGGCGAACTGAGCTTCGCTTCGCGACCGCCCTTCGGGGAGGGGAATAGATGGAACGTCTGTGGCGCGGCGCGTCGGCCCTCGCCCTCTGGGGGGCGTGGGCCGGCGGCGCCATGATCCTGCTGGCCGCCGTCGTGGTCACGGTCGAGGTGATCAGCCGCAAGCTGCTGGCCTTCGCCTTCTCGGGCTCCGACGAGATCGCGGCCTATCTCTTCGCGGTCGGGACCTCGTGGTCGCTGGCGCACGTGCTGGTGACGCGCGGCCATGTCCGCATCGACGTGCTCTATGGCCAGCTCGGACCGCGGATGCGCGCCGTGTTCGACCTGGTGGCGATCGTCTGTCTGGCGATCCTCGTCCTGGCCATCGTCGATCGCGCCGGCGAGATCTTCCTCGACAATCTGAGCGGCGGAAACCGCTCCAACACGCCGCTGCGCATTCCGCTCGCCTGGCCGCAGGCGCCGTGGTTCGCGGGCTTCGTGCTGTTCCTCGCCGTCACCGTGCTGGCCTTCCTGCGCAGCCTGCAGGCCCTGCTGCGCGGCGACGTCGGCACCGTCGCGGCCACGATCGGCGTGCCGTCGCAGGACGAGGAAGTGAAGGGCGAGCTGGGGTCGCTGGGAATCGGTACCTCGAACACGGCGGCCAAGAGGTAACGATGCTCGGCACCGCGCTCCTTCTCCTCGTCGCCCTGCTGGCGGTCAGCGTCCCGGTCGCCGCCGTCATGGGCGTGCTGGGCCTGGCGCTCAACCAGTTCTTCTCGTCGATCCCGCTCTATCTCGCGATGGGCGACATCGTTTGGAACGCCAGTTCCGAATACATCCTGATCGCCATCCCGATGTTCGTGATGCTGGGCGAGATCCTGCTGCGCTCGGGCATCGCCCATCGCGTCTATGCCGCGATCGCGACCTGGCTGTCGTGGCTGCCGGGCGGCCTGATGCACGCCAACATCGGCACCTGCGCGATGTTCGCGGCGACCTCGGGGTCGAGCGTCGCCACCGCCGCCACGGTCGGCGTCGTGGCCCTGCCGCAGGTCAGGATCCGCCGCTACGACGAGTCGCTGTTCCTCGGCACGCTGGCGGCCGGCGGCACGCTCGGCATCCTCATTCCGCCGTCGATCAACTTCATCCTCTACGGGCTCCTGACCCAGACCTCGGTGCCGCGGCTCTACCTCGCGGGCATGATCCCGGGCCTGCTGCTCACCGGCTTCTTCATGGCCATCATCCTGGTCTACTGCCTGGTCTGGCCGGCCAAGGGCGGCACGCCGGTGGAAAGCAGCTGGCGCGACCGGCTGCGCAGCCTGAAGGACCTCGGCGGGCCGCTGTTCATCTTCGCCGTCGTCGTCGGCTCGATCTACGCCGGCTGGGCCACGCCCACGGAAGCGGCGTCGATGGGCGTCTTCGCGGCGCTGGTGCTGGCCGCCTGGGAGCGCGCGCTGTCCTGGCCGATGCTCAAGGCGGTGTTCGAGGGCACGATGCGGACGACCGCGATGATCATGCTGATCATCATCGCCGCGCAGTTCCTGAACTTCGTGCTGGCCAATATCGGGGTCACCGACGGCGTGGCCAAGGCGATCGAGGCGCTGGGGCTGGGCAAGGTCGGCACCATGCTGCTGCTGATCGTGTTCTACCTGATCCTCGGCTGCTTCATGGAGACGATCTCCATGATGATCCTGACGACGCCGTTCGTGTTCCCGATCGTGGTCGGGCTGGGCTGGGACCCGATCTGGTGGGGGATCGTGCTCACCATCCTGATCGAGGCGGCGCTGGTGACGCCGCCGGTCGGCCTCAACCTCTACGTCGTGCAGAGCCTGCGCACGGGCGGCGCCATCGCCGACGTGATCCGCGGCGCGCTGCCGTTCGTGGCCTCGATGCTGGCCCTGATCCTGCTGCTCATGGCCTTCCCCGACATCGCGCTCGGCCTGCCGCGCCTGGTGATGGGCGGTTAGGCGTATGAGTTAAAGGTCCCTCGCTACGCTCGGGATGACAGCGATTTTTGATCCCAACACCATTGTCATCCCGAGCGCAGCGAGGGACCTTTCCCTTACGGCTTCAATACCTCGACCAGCTTCGCATTAAACGCATCCGCCGCCTCGTAGGCCACCCAATGCCCGGCGCCGGGGATGACGTTCATCTCGAAGCCGGGCTGCAGGGCGCGGAAGAGGTCGATGCGCTCCTGGATGTGCGGGTAGGTCGTCGAATCGAACTCGCCCCAGATGCCGGTGAGCGGCGTCTTCACCCGCGGCAGCACCTCGCTGAGCTTGAAGGCCTGGCCCATGATGCGGCTGCGCGTCCTGGCGCGCGTGGTGTTGAGGATCTGCATGTGGATCGCGATGCCGTCGACGTTCTTCGGGTCGTGCAGCATCAGGATCTCGAGATTGCGCCGCGCCTCGGCCGCCAGCGTCTCGGGCGGCATCTCGGGCAGCAGCTTGTGCAGCTTGGGCCCGGGCTTGCGCGTGGCCTTGAGGCCGCCGGCGCCGACCAGCGCGATGCGCCGGATGCGGTCCTCGAACAGCGTCGCGATGTGGCCGGAGACCATGCCGCCGAACGAGAAGCCTGCAATGGCGAAGGGCTTGTCCCCGGGCAGCAGTTCCGTCATCGCCACCTCGACGCAGTGCGTCACCGACCAGATGTCGTTCACGTTGTCGGGCGGATCGCTGTCGCCCAGCCCCGGCAGGTCGGCGGCGTAGACGCTGAAATGCTGCGAGAGCGGCAGCACGTTGCGGATCCAGTGGATCCACGAGCCCGAGCCGCCATGGAACAGCAGCAGGATCGGCTTGTCGGGCGCGGCGCCGAACACGTGCCACATCATCCTGCCAGTGCCGCCGGCGCTGCGGGGGCCCATCGGCACGCGCACGACGTCCGACTTCGCGGCGACCTCTTCGATGTGTTCGGCGGCGGTGCGGCCGTCCGACATGCGCGGGACGGCGGAGAAATCGAGACTCATTGCTTGATCGCACCCAGCAGGCGTTCGACGAATTCCGGCGCCTTCTTGCGGTCGATCCAGCGCAGCACCGTGACCAGGTCGTTCTCGGGATCGATCCAGACGATGTGGCTGCCCCAGCCCAGCGCGAAGTAGCTGCTCTCCGACGCGGCGGCGAACTGCCTGCGGCCGGTGTTGAGCCACCACATCAGCCCGTAGAAGGGCGCGACCGGGCAGGGCTTCACCAGCTCCGCCGTCCAGCCCTTGGGCAGGATCTGCTGCCCTTCCCACACGCCGCCCTGCGCGACGAGCCTTCCCATCAGCGACAGGTCGCGGGCCGAGATGACGATGCCGCCGCCCCAGTGGCCGCCGCCGGGCACCGACAGCATCTGCTTGCCGTCGATCGTGTCGTGGGAATTGCGGTAGCCGTCCCACTTCCAGGTCTGCGAGCCGCCGATCGGGTCCATGATGCGCCGCTTCAGCACCTGCGGCAGCGGCTCCCTGAAGACCTGCAGCAGCGAGCGCGACAGGCGATTCACGCGCACGTCGTTGTATTCGTAGAAGCTGCCGGGCTTCTTCATCGCGCGGCGCGTGCCCTTGGGCGCGTCGGCCACCGCGACCCCGACCACGCGATTGTGGTCGATCCGGTCTTCCTTGCCGAAGACGGTGCCCGACCATTCGCTGGTCTGGGTCAGCAGGTGGCGCCAGGTGACGTCGCGGTTCTGTTCGCTGGTGAAGCCGTCGTCGAGCGCATAGTCCGCGACCTTGTCGTCGAGGCTCCTGATCAGCCCGTCGCCCACCGCCAGTCCGGCCAGCAGGGCGAGGTAGCTCTTGGCCACGCTGAAGGTCATGTCGGCATGGTCGACATCGCCCCATTCGGCGATCTTGTGGCCGCCGCGGTAGACGAGGCCGGACGGCCCGCCGCGCGGCGTCACCGGCCCCAGCACCTCGTTGTCGGGTGCCGTTTCGCCCGAATCGTAGGTCATCACGAACTGCCCGTCGGGCATGTACATGCTGGCCGGCCAGTTGGACTGGGCGGCCAGGGCGAAGGCGACGGCATCGTTCAGGTCGTTCATGCCCGCAATCAACATTGGAGCCCGTCCGGGAGCAAGCGTAGAAAGCGCATCATGGCCACCGCAGATCCCTCTCCCTCGACCATCACCATCCGCCGTCCCGACGACTGGCACGTCCATCTGCGCGACGGCGCGATGCTGGCGGCCTGCGCCGTGCACACCGCCCGCCAGTTCGCCCGGGCCATCATCATGCCGAACCTGGTGCCGCCGGTGACCCGGGTCGCCGAGGCCAGCGCCTATCGCGAGCGCATCCGCGCCGCGGTGCCGGCGGCGCTGAAGTTCGAGCCGCTGATGACCTGCTACCTGACCGACGGCGCCGATCCGGCCGAGCTGGCGCGCGGAAAGGCGGAGGGCGTCTGGGTCGCGGCCAAGCTCTATCCGGCGCATGCGACGACCAATTCGGCGCATGGCGTGACCTCGATGGACCGGGTCGCCAAGGGGCTGGAGGCGATGGAGAAGGCCGGCATGCCGCTGCTGGTCCATGGCGAGGTGACCGATCCCGAGGTCGACATCTTCGACCGCGAGGCGGTGTTCCTCGACAAGGTGCTGGCGCCGCTGCTGAAGCGCCATGCCGGTCTCAAGATCGTATTGGAGCACATCACGACGCGCGAGGGCGTGGCCTTCGTCGAGGCCCATCCCGGCCGCATGGGCGGCACGATCACGCCGCATCACCTCAGCTACAACCGCAATGCGATCTTCAAGGGCGGCATCCGTCCGCACTTCTACTGTCTGCCGATCGCCAAGCGCGAGGAGCATCGTCTCGCTCTGCGGAGGGCGGCGACCTCGGGCAACGGTCTGTTCTTCCTCGGCACCGACACCGCACCGCACACGACCGACACCAAGGAGTGCGCCTGCGGCTGTGCCGGCGTGTTCAACGCCCCCGTGGCGATGCAGGTCTACACCCAGGTCTTTGCGGAAGAGGGCGCGCTCGCCCATCTCGAAGCCTTCGCCTCGCTGAACGGCCCGCGCTTCTACGGCCTCGCCCCAAACGAGGAGCGGATCACCCTGCATGCGAAGCCGCTCGACATCCCCGACGTCGTGCCGGTGCCGGGTGGCGGAAAAGACATCACCGTCTTCCGCCCCGACACGCCGGTGGAGTGGAGTTTTTAGGCTCCGGTCGAGACGCCGGGCTTATCAAATGCCGCTCGCGTTGGGCTGAACGACCCTTTAACTTTGCCGTCATGAGCAAGAGAGGCATTCCCGAGGGTGCCGTGGTCCGCGGCACCGACAAAGGCTACGACGATCCCCCCAAGGTTCCCCTGACGCCCGGCAGCGAGCGGCCGGTCGAGCAGATCGACAAGACCTATCCCTATATGCGGCCGCGCGATGCCGCGACGCTGATCCTGGTTCGCATGCGCGGCAACACGCCGGAGGTGCTGATGGGCTGCCGCGCCGCCGCCCATGCCTTCATGCCCAACCGCTACGTGTTCCCCGGCGGCCGGGTCGATCCCGACGATGCGCGCGTGCCGGTCGCGACCTCGCTCGATCCCTTCGTCAACGAGCGCCTGATGCGCGCCGCTTCGGCGCAGCGGGCGCGGGCGCTGGCCGTCGCCGCGGTGCGCGAGACCTTCGAGGAAAGCGGCCTGATGCTGGGCAAGCCGCTCGCGGGCGGCGCGCCGAAGAAGGACTATGGCGAGCACTGGAAGGGCTTCCTCGACCAGGGCATGGCGCCGGCGCTCGACTGTCTCGACCTGATCGCCCGCGCGGTGACGCCGCCCGGCCGCCCACGCCGCTTCAATGCCCGCTTCTTCATGGCGCGGGCCGAGGATGCATCCGGCGAGATCCGTCATTCGAGCGAGATGGGCGACATACGCTGGGTGCAGCTCGACGAGGCGCGCGAGCTGCCGCTGCCGACCATCACCGGGCTGATCCTGGGCGAGATCGGCCGGCTGGTGAAGGAACCGCCGGACCGCAAGGTGCAGCGCAGGATCCCGCTCTTCACCACGGTGCATCGCAAGCACCTGATGCTCGAGGAATAGGACCGTGGCGGTGCGTGACGACGACGCGCCCCGATCCCGAGACTCCTCGCTCGCCGCTCCCCGGCGGCCCAGCGCCGTGCCCGTGCTGCGCGGCGGCGTGCGCCTGCGCACCCTGGTCCTCATCCGCTGGGGCGCGGTGGCGGGCCAGGCGTTCACCGCCGCCGTCGTGCATTGGGGGCTGGGCTTCGGCATGCCGGTCCTGGCGGTCGGCGGCACGATCGCGCTGTCGGCGCTGCTCAACCTCACGGTCAGCATCGGCCGGCCGGGCTCGGCGCGCATCGACGACCGCGAGGCGGCGATCTTCCTCGCCTTCGACATCCTGCAGCTCGCCGTGCTGCTCTACCTCACGGGCGGTCTCACCAATCCGTTCTCGCTGCTGCTGCTGGCGCCGGTCGCCGTCGGCGCCTCCATCCTGTCGCTGGCGAGCAACGTCGCGCTCACCCTGCTCACGATCGCCAGCATCGCGGTGCTGGGCCTGTTCTATCAGCCGCTGCCCTGGAAGGGCCCGCCGCCCGAGCTGCCCGACATCTACCAGGTCGGCGTCTGGGCCGGCCTCTCGCTCACCACCATGCTGATCACCCTCTACGGCTGGCGGACGGCGGAGGAGGCGCGCCAGATGGCCGATGCGCTGGCCGCCGCCCAGGCCGCGCTGGCGCGCGAGCAGCAGCTCTCTGCCCTGGGCGCGCTCGCCGCCGCCGCCGCCCACGAGCTGGGCTCGCCGCTCTCGACCATCGCCGTCGTGACCAAGGAGATGCAGCGCGAGATCGAGTACGACGATCCCCTGCGCGAGGACGTGGAGCTGCTCGCCGCCGAGTCGGAGCGCTGCCGGTCGATCCTGGCGCGGCTCTCGACCGATCCGGCCGGCGACGTTTCCGATTCCTACACGCTGGTCCCGCTGCCGGCACTGATCGAGGCCGCGGCGCAGAACTATGCGCGCGAGGAGATCGCCATCGCCTTCGACGCCGGTCCGGTCGGGGAGGGCGTGCCGAAGACCGCGCCCATCCAGTTGCGCAGCCCTGAGATCATGCAGGGTATCGGAAACATCGTTCAGAACGCCGTTTCCTTCGCCCGGCGCGAGGTTCGGGTCACCACCCGCTGGACCCGGGAATGGTCGGAAGTCGAGGTCGTCGACGACGGGCCGGGCTTCTCCGAGGCGTTGCTCGACGAGCTCGGAACGCCGTTCATTTCGACCCGCCAGGGCCAGGAGGGCCACATGGGCCTGGGCGTCTTCATCGCCAAGACGCTGCTGGAGCGCACCGGCGCCAACGTGACCTTCGGCAATCGCAGCGCCGCGGGGGGCGGGGCCGCCGTTTCGGTGCGCTGGCCAAATCCGGTCTTCAAGGCTACATAGCGGCCGATGTCGAAGGAGTCGCCATGACCCAGGACAGCGGCGCCCCGCGCCCCTTGTCGCCTGTGATCGCCGGCACGACGAGCAACAAGGACCGTACCTTGCTGATCGCCGACGATGATGCAGCTTTCCGCAACCGTATTGCGCGTGCGCTCGAGCAACGCGGTTTCATCGTCACAGCCGTGGGATCGGTCGCCGAAGCGCTGGCCCAGACCGCCCGGCCGCCGGCCTTCGCCGTGCTCGACCTCAGGCTGGCCGACGGCAACGGGCTGGAGCTGGTCGGGCCGCTGCGCCAGGCGCGTCCCGACATCCGGATCGTCGTGCTGACCGGCTACGGCAACATCGCGACCGCGGTCGCGGCCGTGAAGGAAGGCGCCGTCGACTACCTCGCCAAGCCCGCCGACGCCGACGCGATCGAGCAGGCACTGACCGCGCACGGCCGCAAGCTGCCGCCGCCGCCGAGCAACCCGATGTCGGCCGACCGCGTGCGCTGGGAGCATATCCAGCGCGTGTTCGAGCAATGCGACCGCAACGTCTCGGAGACCGCGCGCCGCCTCAACATGCACCGCCGCACCCTGCAGCGCATCCTCGGCAAGCACGCCCCGCGCGAGCACTGATCGGAGAGCGCCGCTAGGCCCGGCGGCTCGCGGCGTTCCAGTACTGCTCCAGATTCGAGATCAGCGCCGGGCTGAAGTGGCACCAGGCCTGCTCGCGGGCGTAGAGCGCGGCGTAGCGGCGGAACGTGTCGAGCGGCTCCGCACCGAGCCGCAGGGCGCGGCGGTTGCCGATGGCGCCGACCGCGCCCGATCCGGTCA
>VFQN01002731.1_pt1 | contig 26569 bp, 27 predicted proteins | sample 3512371 | NCBI WGS metagenome assembly VFQN01 (sample SAMN10412370, study PRJNA504923) | tailings metagenome | isolation source: Replicate 2 from Balatoc abandoned mine | place: Philippines: Itogon, Benguet | collected 2017-08-28 | reverse complement strand
AACCGTTGCCGAAACGGCCGTCAAAATTATAATAATTCTGAAGACCGGGACACTGGCTGTGGCCCTTCTGCCCCACCTCCCTGCTCCGAAGTGCGTCCTTATGCCACCCAAACGTAGGTGCGCCCTGGTACATCTTACAGTAATGCCTTTGCGCTGCGTTGCGGTGCTGAGCTGGTAGCTGGACAGGGAAGCAACATGACTGATGAAGCACGGCAGCTGCCGATACCCAAGCACTGCGTGTGCATGATGACATGCTAAGGCAATAAGTAACTGGACCCTTGCTGCTCCGACATGTACCTGCGGCGGCAACCACTGCGCCCTGCAACAAACTGCTTCAAGATGGCACTCAGGGTCGGCCCCCTGTTGTTGCCAGAGGTTTAGTGCCCGTAGTCTACTGAAGATGCAGCAGGGAAAAGTGAGGCTCGGACCTGGCCAAGAAGATGCTACACAGCCAATGCAAAATGACCGACATTGAAAACCTGACGCTGACAGCTGCCCCTGATGATAATTAAAAGCGCACAGCATTCTGGCCTCAATATGCAGTCATACGGACAAGCACAAAGGCCCACGCACAGGCACCATACGGTAGCCAAGCGGTCGTCGGCCCGGAGGAGCTCCCTTAAACACCTCGCGCGTCCAGGTAAAAGCGGTTGTCGGTTTCAAGCTCGGACGAAGGCCACAACAGCCCCGACAAAGGATAATAGAAGGTAAGGGCCTGGCCGTAGAGCCTCAAGCCGCCACTGGCGCGTCCACAGTCACAGTGTGGGTCGCCTACGTCAAGCCCTACCAGCTGATCAATGGAGTTCTGCAGGCGTGCATACCAAAAGCGTTCAAGACAAACGGTGCGGGGTAATAACACTATTACCCCGCACAACGTACCAGGTCTCCGTCGGTGGGAGTGCCATGTGCTGTGCGGTGATGGAGTTCAGAGGGCGCAACGCAGGGTTTGCACGCGCACGGCACCGTGGATGAAAGCGTAGTAACTAGAGCTTTCAATCTTACGGATGCATTCACGAGGGATGCGAGATGCACCAACCAACTCCTACACTGTGCACAGGTATTACTCTACAAAAGCGGCCCAGCCCACCCATGTTGATACATGCTATTCGCGCCCGGGTCGCCATTCTTCCCTAGCCCACGAATGCTATTGCCCACGTTGCGGCCGACGTGCGCGAGAAACACGACGGCCATGGGGCGTGTCCAAGTGCTGGCCCCTCGTCAACCAGCCTCCCCCTGACGATGAATCTATGCTCCCTATTGTGGCCACCACCACCCGTTACCCGCGCTCGTTGCTCTTAATACACCTCTCGGCCCCCAACCGGGGCACCACGCCCCTCCGCTCCTCACCCCTCACCTACTGCCCTAGGCACCCGTAACCCACCGTGGCGCACGTCCAACGCCCGCGTGCTGACCTGCTGCATCCACCGCCCACGTGCCCATACGGCAGCCAGGACAGCTTAACCCCGACCCCCAACACTTCTCCGCAAGGCCCCTGAGGGCCAAAATGCGTCAGGCCCCACGCCTTGGCCCCGTGAGCGGGGTCCCCAACGCTCTCTCCAGCGCGCCGTGCTCTCATGCTCGCAAACACAGCGAGGTCTGCTCACGCGCTGTCCACGCTTTCGTGCGAGCCGTTGGCCTCCGCCTCCGCCGCCGGCCCGCTCAGCCCCAGCTTCGCCTCGTAGCACTCGGGCTTCAGCACGCCAATGTACGGCAGCGTCCGGTACTCCTCCGCGAAGTCCAGCCCGTACCCCACAACAAACTCGTTGGGGCACTGCGGGAGAGGCACAGAGCGAAAGTGTGCGGGTCAGGGGCCAGGTTGTCGTGTCAGGGGGTCGGCGCTGGGTGCCTTCCACTCGCCGCGTTCGTTTCGGCTCCCGGCCCCGCCCAGAGAATCCCCGAGGTGCGCCGCACACAACGGCTTAGGAACAACCAAAACCGAGATGTGCGCATGCCGGCTGATCGGTACAAACCCCCTCGCGTTTGTTCCACCTTAGAAAAGTAGCGATTGCACACTGGAGCGCACGCTAGCTCGCACTTCCACCATTCGGTTTTCCGCAACCTCCTGCCCAATACGCTAGCACTGCACAGGTGCTGGCCTGCTTACGACGCCACGCACCACGCAGCCGATGTACTGTGGCTTCAACAACGCCGGCAAGACCAAGTTCCGTGCAAGGCGCCTCGGCTTGTGTTTTTTCGTCTGGCGTAAACTGTGGCTTGTGTTTTTCGTCTGGTGTAAACTGTGGCTTGCTCTTAACAGCTGGACATGCCTCTGGCTTCGCCCTCCACTAGTATCTGCGACACAGGTTGCTACTGTTCCCCCGCAACTGCACCGCCACCCACCACGAAGCCGATGTACTCCGGCTTGTACGCCAGCTTGCGGCGCTCGTGCTTGTCCAGCAGGGTGGCGGTGGCCACGCTGGCGGCGCCGCACTGCTCCAGCAGGTAGCGCGACACGGTGGTGATGGTCAGCGCGGTGTCCACAATGTCCTCCACCTGGGGCGGGCGCGGAGAGGGGCGGGTGGGGTGAGTGGGGCGAGGCAAGGATGAGGACGGCAGGCAGTATCAGGCAGGTGGGTGCAGGGTGCGGGGCGTAGGATGGGCCAGGCTGAAGTGGTGCCATGGTGAGAGAGCGTCTGGAGTAGGCTTTGTGTGTGGGAGTGCTAACAGGCAGCGGGGAGGGCCGTATTTGCTGACATACTGTCACCCACCGTTTGCGCTGCGTTGCGAATGCCCCAAGCGTGGTCAGGCAGGGTTGTGTTCGGCCCCTAGACGATAGGGCCATGGCCTGCTACCCCGTTACCGCTGGTACGCAGCCCCGTAGCGACAATACACGGGCGCCCCCACGCACCAGCAGCACGTGTCGCCCCTTGACCTTGGCTGGGTTCAGGTCCGTCTTCAGCTGCACTTCCCCGCTGCTCTCCGTGGCGCTGCCGTAGGAGGAGGCGCGGATGAAGTCCAGTGTGGTGCCGCGGGGGCAGGGCTCCACGGCGCGGACCAGGTCGGACGCAAACATGAAGGAGCCTTTGAGCACCTGGGAGGTGGTCCGACGGTTGAGAGGGCGGCGGTGAGTTGGCGACTAGGTGTCCAGGTGTTGCACCAGCATAGCGGTGGGGCGTGGTGCAGGGTGACGGGCCCTGACGGCCCGGTGGCGCGGTAAGGCTGGATGGATGTGGGCAGCATGTGCTGTGTGTTGAGGCCGCATGTCCATGCGGCAAGTGCAAGCAGCCGCAAATGCTGACACGGATATATCTTGGCCCGTTGCATATCGGTTGTGGCCGGCTGTGGTGGAGTGGTGCTGGCCTGCGCACGGCAGTGCACCCTTCGTGGCCTGCGAGCCGCTGTGGCTTGGCTACCCCGCCCACGCGGCCTAGGCTGTACGCGGACCTACCCCAAGGACAAGCGGCGCCTTGTCCTTATAATCTTGCGCGATTTGCCTGGATACCACACATGGTGATGGTAGTAAGTTCATTGCTCAGTGAGGCCAGCGCTGGGCAATGTCGGCCCCAAGGCCATTCAGCCGCCGAGGCGGACTCCTTTCCGGCCGGCGCTGCAGCACAGCGACGCTGGGTAGCATCCTACAGGGACACTGAAAGGCTCCTTGTACAACTCTTACCTGCCAAGGACTGATATACGCGCGGCTATGGTCTTCTCACAATACAAAATTTTGGCCATGTCATCATGGTAGCTGCGTGTAACCTCTTCTGATGTTGCTGCAGCTTTTGTCCGAATAGCTGCGTTGGCCTGAGCGGTCTGTGTAAGGGTGACCATGGCTCTTGGTGTGGACCGGCGAAGGTGCCGCCTGCAGCGCGTGGCCACTAGCGTATTATTACAAGCAGGCAATATAAGAGACATTTAATGCAGTAGGTCCGCCAAGGGACATTGGCCCAGTCGTTTTTCAATCGGCGTGCATGGGCCATACAATTGCACAGTACAGTCTCCCTCGCGCTAGAACATGAAATGGAAAGACGTAACTTTAAAGATTTCTGTCAACGCCTGCATGTGAGGAACGGAGGGACATACTTACGAGTGCTTGGGTCTCCCCCGTGGGTCTCCCCTGGTCTCCCCCGTTGCAGGGCCTGCACACGCTGGATGGGTTTGTGTAGGCCGTGAAGGGGTCCGCGTGGAGGGAAACATATCCATAACAAATGCGATCAATGTGGGCAGTTCGCACCTGGTTCGCACCCCAGCACCCGCTCAGAAGCACTGGTACTCGACGGCGGGGGCAGCATGGGTCCGCCGCAGGGTACGGCAGGAGTCCAAGGGACTTCTGTCCCAGGCGCCACACCCTTGAGTATGAACACCACCAGACCAGAGGGACACAAGGTTTTGCGGATGGACCAGCTCCTGCTACCAGCCTGATGTCCATTCAGATGACATAGACTACCAAGGGAGACGCCTGACATGTGACAGCACCCCATGCAACCATGCTGGCAATATTGCATGTAGGGGTCGGGGCTTGACAGGATAAGCACTGCAAGGCGCACCGCAGCTAGTTAAAGGCTTAGCCAAGACCTTAGACCTAGCTCGATCACGCGTGCCTGCATCTGCGGGAGCGGTTCCAAGGGGGAATGAGCACACAGGAACAAGTAAACAGGAATGAGCATCCGGTACAGAGTTGGTGCCACGTCACAGACCAGTCGCAGACCGCGTTGTGTCCCATGGGAGAGCTGGGGAGAGCTCCCGCCCGGTCGGCTGTAGGAGGCTGTGGCTCCTGCGCGTGCAGAGAGAGGGTTGGGACCAGGGCTGGTTTCTTCCGCCAAGGCATTTTATTAGTTTTGATAAAACCCAGCGCCCAAAAGTCCCAGTATTTTATGAAAGGGTCTATGCCATGCAGTGCAGCACCTGAAATTTCGTAAACCGGATAAAATACCCCTGTCCAGCCCCGTTTTCTTTTATCATATTCGATAAAATCCTCTGATTTTGGCGCCGCTGCGCGGCCCGAAAGCGGCGGTATTTTGTGAAAATAAAATAAGATACCAGCCCTGGTTGGGACTTGGGAAACCCCGGCCGGAACCGGTCCTTTGTCCGTGTGAGTGGACAGGGCTCGACACTGGACGCCTAGAGGTGGAACTGTAAGGATACACACGGCTTCCGCTACTACACAGCTCCCGCCAGGCCCCTATTGCTGGTCAGCGCCAGCTGATGACAATGCACAGTGGCAGTCCTGCTAGATTGACGAAAGCTGCGTAGACCTTGAGCTTCGAATCGCGTCAAGGGCGGTTGGTGTCATCCCCCGTAGTACAGGGCCCCAGGCGGCCCTGCCTGCTCATCGTGTGTTGACCCCGCCGACTTGTGCATACGACATGCACACAAGGGGCTCCCCTGCCGTCGACGAGGCTAGAGCCACGAGCCACATGCCAATAAAGACGAAGATACTCGACACAACTTCATTTGCTGTAATATGTAGATGTGTCCTGTCAAGGTGGCGGTGGGTGGAAACTCAGGTTCTCGGCCGCTTACCCGACGCAACCACCGTTTTGTGCCAACTGACGGTGGAAATTAATGAGCGCAGTCCGAGGCGCCCTTTTCAATGTTTGCTTTCAAGGCTATACAAATTGCATTGCACCACCGGCCCAAAGCGGACTGTTGCTGCGAAGTTCAATGAGTGAGGCAGGAGGGTCTTGCCTCGACATTTTCGTTTCCAGTCGACAAGTGCCTGGTGCCATGTACAAAGAATCCTTCCAATAGCACACTTTCTCTACTGAACACCCTGCTTCACTATGGCACAGTCTGCGCCTGCCGCACGAGTTTCCACAGCTGTTAGAGGATCCATAGATTACGATTACAGCTAAACTGCTTTGATTAAAAAGGCGGGGTAGCGCATGTATGATGGCGGGTGGTTGTTGCAGAGGAGGGCGCGTCAGGGTCGGCACCATACAGCTGTTGCTGGCAGGCATTGCCAGCCTGCTCATCTACCAGCATAGCTGCCAAGCTGCAACGGAATGCCAGGTCTCCTTCGAGGCAACGAGCCCTCTTCCGGACGACCGCATTCTTGTGACAAAAAGCGTCATTTTCTGCACGGGGGATCCGGTTTTGTTCCAAGTAGGCTCTGACGTTGCAGCATACCTGGACTTGGAGACAGGCACAGGCAAGTGCGGGCGTTGGGGCAGTGCTGGGCTTAGGTTGGGCACCAGTTGGGCCTGTGTCGCCAGTTGGGGTTCCACGGGGCAACTGGGGCACTCGTAGACTAGGCCAACTTTGCATGGCGTAGCACCTCGCACGCTCTACGTGCTATGCGTGTGCACAATGATCTTGTGTACCTGTAAACTTCCTTCCTGGGTAGGTATGCCGTGTGGCCTGGCCCCCAACAAGCCAACCGCATGGGCCAGTACCCGGTGGGACACCTAGCCTAACCGGCGTCCCTCCTTCCACCCCATTAACGCCACACGTGCAGGCACGGCTCAAGTCGAGCAGATCACCGACGGGACTGGCCTCGAGTTCGGCCTCATCCGGCTGGTCGACGCTCAGGATGTCACGTTCACCAGCGTTTACCTGCGGTACTATGAGTACACGTCAGACGACGAACCCCTGCAGCTGGTCAACTGCACGGGCTGCACGGTGCAAAACCTGGACGCCGAGGACATTCTCCTGGACCGCGATAATGGCGCGGTGGTGTCTGTAGTTGGCGGCAGCAGCTTTACCCTCCGTAACGCCAGCGTGACCCAGCTGACGGGCAGCAACAACGGCTACTACACCTCCTGCACCGCCCTGCGCGCCACAGACACCACAGACGTGACGGTGGAGGGCCTCACAGCAGCGGACTCGTTCTGCCAGCAGCCCGCGGTCTGGGTCGAGCGCGCCGACAGCTTCTCGCTTTCGGGCAGCACCTTCCGCAACCTGTCCACCTGGTCGGACCCCGAGGCCATAGCTGCGGGCCAGGAAAGCAGCCCGTTTCAGAACCCCTCCGTGGCACCCACCGTGGCCCTGGGCGTGAGTTTGAACGGCGTACGCGCTGCAACCGTATCTGGGTGCGTCTTCGACACCTTGGACTGGCTGGACGCGTATGAAACCCAGGCGCTGGTGCTGGGCCCAGGGTCCGACCCAGATGGCAACGTGGGCGTAAGCGGCTCCCTCGTGCTCTCCGACACCAACTTCACCTCCATCCTTGGCGGGGGCACCGCGCTGAGGGCTGACGGGGCGGACCTGGACTTGCAGCGAGTGCGTTTTGCTGACATCAATCGGGCCGCGGCAGTCACGGCCCAGCGTCGCGCGGTGGTAGTCGTGGATGTGCTGAGCCGCCTGGCAGCTACAGACTGCACCTGGGAGCGGGTCCGCACGGGCAACAGCGACAGCGGTGGCGCCATCAGCGTGTCCGACGTGGGGGCGCTGTCGCTGACCCGCTGCCGCTTCACGGACGTGGCGTTCCCGGCGGTGCCAGCCGTGCAGGTGCTGCAGGGTGCGGGGGACGTGGCAGTTGAGGGCTGCACAGTGGTGCGTGGCAACGCGCAGGGATGGCTGCGCCTGGCCAGCCTGCGTGGGCAGCTCGTCGTGCGTGACAGCAGTTTCCAGCGCAACAACCAGTACAGCTCTGAGCCGCTGGTAGGCTTAACTGCGGGCGCCGTACAAATTCTCGAATGCCCGCCGGGAGGACAGCCGGGCGAGTTTCGCGTGCAGCTTCGCAACAGCAGCTTTAGCGGCTGGGTGGGACAGTCCGGCGGCGCGATCTTGGCGTGCACAAGTACGCTGGTGGAGGACTGCCGCTTTGATGGCAACGTGGGGGAGGCCTCCGGAGGTGCTATCTCGCACTCCGGGGGAGACCTGGACGTGCGCCGCACCACGTTCACGCGAAACACCGCTTACGGTTCCGGCGGCGCAATTACAGCTGTGCTCACCACCAACCGCACCACTGGCGGCCTCACTGCGTCCTTCAGCGACTGCACGTTTACAAACAACACCGCCAGCAAGGAGCGTAGCCTGAGTGCACTTGCCAGCGGCGGGGCCGTGTCGCTGACAGTGGAGGCCACGTCAGCATGGTATGGATTCCTCAACGTCACCCGCTGCAACTTTACCAACAACCGCGCAGACGCCACCGGGGGCGCCATCGCAACTGCCAAAATGGAGATGGAGCTGAGCGAGTCGCGCTTCATTAGCAACACAGCAGCGGCCGCAGCGGGCGCCGTGTCAGCCGGCACGTGTGCGACGTGTCAGCCGTACACCGCGCAGGGTGTGGCCCCCCAGGTCAACGTCGCTGGCTGTCTCTTCCAGGCCAACTCCGCCAACTCCCGTAGCGGCGCGCTCGAGGTTGTTGACGACGGTGACGAGTGCCGCTCCTTCTGCCCCGGCCTGTACCGCCGCCGGCTCTCATCGCCGCCAGCCTTCCCACCACCTCCCTCGTCCACGACACCCTCCAACGCCCCAAACTTCACCGTCTCCCCTGCCACACAGACGCCCTGGACTAATTCCATCGTGTTCGTTTACCCCTCCGCCGATGGCACCCCCACACGCTTCCTGTCCAACCGTGCCGGCCAGATCGCGGGAGCCATGTACGTCCAGCAGGCCCGCATGGGCCTCGAGGGCGCCATTGTGGAAGGTAATACGGCGCTTGGCGCGGGCGCCGTATTGCAGGTTGGCGGTTTGCCGTTGGGCCCAAGCGAGACGTACAGCTACGTCAGGGGCAGCACCTTCCGGAACAACAGCTGCTTCAAGGATACCCGGCAATCCAAGCGCTACTTTGGCGGCGCGCTGTCGGTGTCTAGCGTGGTGGTGTCGCTCGCATGCCCCACCGACCCGTTCGCGCCGGACGTGTCGGAGGACCTGTCGTACGCAGAGCCGTGGCGGTTCGCGGTTAGCGGAAGCGTCTTCGAGGACAACGAGTGCCAGTTTGGCGGTGCAATTGCCACGAGTACGATGGAGGGGCTGGTGCTGATCAACAGCAGCTTCACGCGCAACACGGCGCCAGCAGGGGGTGGCGCGTTGGCCCTGCCCAACCGGCAAGCGGATCTGTTCGAAGGTCTGGAGCAGAACCTGTACGTGGACGGCTGCAACTTCACGGCCAACACAGGGGGCGTCACCGGCGGCGCTATCTTGGTGGGTTGGCAAGGCCATGCGTGTTGCTTTGCGGTAGGTGTGGGAGCCGTTGCGGTCAGGCAGTGGCAGTGAGCGCAGGGTAATGAACTTGTGGAGTGAGCTGTGTGTGGGGGATGGGGTGCCTGCTACCTGCACAAACATTGCAGCCCCGCCTGCCAACTGAGTAGCTCTATGCTTTCCTGGTCACTGTTAATTGTCTTGACGCTTGACGCTCCTTGTCATGCTCTCCAACCAGGCCGCGGACGGTTGGTCGGCAGTCATACAGAATTCGCGCTTCACGGACAACGGCGACATCACACAGATCCAGAATGGCGGCGCTGTGTACTTCACTAACTGCCTGGGGCCTGCCGACAAGGGGGCCAGGCCGCCGCCTGGCACCAGCGCAGCCAACGTGCAGATTGCCAACGTCGACTTCATCGGGAACGCGGCCCGGACGTAGGTGTCGGCATTTGTATTGCTTTGGTAGCTGTCTTGGTATGGTGGGGACTACGACGGCGGCATGCGCCTCAGTAGCTCTGCCCTCTCCTGCCCCTTCACTGTGCTGTCCGTCAATGCCGCGTAGCCCTTACGGCTTACCCTATCCTCGAACTGCCTTCAGTGGCGGCGCTTTATCTCTATCCGCATGCAACGTGACGGTGTACAACACACGGCTGAGGGACAACCGCGCTTCCGTCTCGGGTGGTGCCATCTACCTCGACAACGTCCTGCAGGAGCGGCTTTCAGCACTGCTGGTAAGGCTCCGCATGGTCCAGGGGACTGCGGCTGGGGCTGGGTCATGGCCTGAAGGGCCCAGATCAATAACCTGTACCTGAAACGGGGGCTTTGCGGCAACGGCAGAAGTGCACCCAATTGTCACCTCCTAGTCGCTCTCCTCTCATTTCACGTCTTTATGCCTGCCCTGACCCTAACTACGCTGTGCCGATGTGTTGTGCACCATGCGAAGGTGACCGACTCGGTGCTGGTGGGCAACACTGCGGGCCTGGCAGGCGGTGGCGTGTACTCCCTAGGACAGGGGCTGCAAATCCTCGACACCAACTTCACTGGCAACGCCGCCGCAAGGGGCACGGGAGGGGCGGTTGCGGTAGGTGGGGCCACCCCCGGGGCCTAAGTTCAGCAAGTTGCCTGGAAAGGGCCGTACTTGCTGTTTCCTGAGGGTGCCAAGCCTGTTTACCCGCAGCGCAGGCGGGGTGGCTCATTGGGTGCACTCGTTCCTCGCAACAAAATAGGGTTTGCCCTTCGCATCCTGCCCTGCTGCAACCTGTGTTCGGGCTGCGCTCTTTTCCACAGGCTTTGCAAAATTCTCCCGTGGCCCTGGATGTGTTGGCAAGAACAAGTGTGCCACGGTACTCTCCGGAAGAGGCCAATATACTCAAGGTATGCTGGTCGCGGCAGCGGCCATTCTGGCTTCCCTGATGTGTACCGCTTACCAAACACATATGCCTCTTAGCAGCATGCCCTGCTAACGGTAACACTCGCCGCTCTGTGTTGTTGTTGACTGCTGTGTCACCTAGGAGTCTTACTGACTCGTTACACACTGCTGACATGACCTGAGTGGTGGGTTCAGGACCTGTGTAAGGCACCTGCTGATTGCCATACCACCTCATGGCGCTGGTGTGCTCCCTGTTTGGCAGGTGGTCATCTCCAAAGCCAACTTTATCGGCAACACAGGCGCAGGCATGGCGGGAGCCGTGTATGCGGATGAGTCCGCGTTGGAGATTGGGCAGTCCACGTTCACTGACAACGTGGGAGGCGACGGGTACCTTAACGATGACTGGTGGGTCATGGCATGGCGTCGATGGTCACCTGCCTTAGATCGCTGTTAATTGTAACACTGGTGCTATACAGCGGTGGCCCTGTGGACCTGCGTAATGCTGCTGTTTTAGGCATGCCTGCTCTAGTGGCCAAGGCTTTGGCCTACAAAGCAGGTTACATGCACGTCGCATAAGTTCGGCGTCATGACGGCGTTATGGTTCAGCGTGAAAGGATCCCCAAGGAGAGCTGGTGCTGACCGTCTTTTCGCCGTTTGTATTATTCCTTCCACGGACTCCAGGTCGGATGCAGGTGGTGCCATTGCGGGCGTGGCCTGCTGGGGAATCACGATGGTGCAGGGCTCCAACTTCACTCGCAACAGCGCCACCGGCCCTGGCGGAGCTATCACCCTCATATCCTGCGCCATGGCTCTCCAATCCTGCCGCTTCAATGGCAACGAGGCCCAGACGAACGGCGGCGCGGTTGCAGCTGCAGACCGCCGTACGCTCAACTCCACCTACCGTACGATCCCGAACCTCGTGGTGGCCAGTTGCCAGTTTGACAGCAACCGTGCGGTCAAGCGCGACGGAGGCGCGGTCTTCACGCAAGACATGAACGCGACGATGTTTGTGTCAAACTTCAGCCGTAACTCTGCTGGCAACTCTGGCGGCGCCATCGGCATGCGCAGCAACCTGGACGCGGGCATCCGCGGCTGTCGCTTTGCCAACAACACCGCTGCGGCCGTCGGCGGCGCTGCCTACGTGACTACGACTCTGAACGCGCGCATCCGCGACAGCACGTTTGAGTACAACCGTGCGCAGCGCACCGCCGGTGCACTCAGCGTGACTCAGAGCAACTGCTTGTTGCTGCTGAACGTAGACCTCAACGGCAACCGCGCCGACGGCCGCGGTGGAGCACTTCAGCTACAGCCCATCGGCGTCGACGGCGACAATGCCTTTGCGGCACAAGGGCTGTGCGTTGGCAACTTCACGGAGGAGATCCGGGCCTACATGTCCCCCGCGGGCCAGAGCCTGCTCGGTACTGTGTACGAGCAACTGCCGCCGTACAACGCGACCGTCGTGTACGACGGCGGATACATGTACGACAACGCCTCCAACGCCTACATCGAAACCACCGCGCTCTTCCAGCGCGGAGGCGTGCAGACGCCTGTCATTGAAGCTACGGGGCCGCAGCAGCTGCTGGCGATTACAGGCGCAATGCAGCTCGCAACTGGCAGCTCTGTGAGGTTCACGGCCGGCAGCGAACAGCGTCGCCGCGGCTCTAGTGCACAGGGGATATCCCCTGGCACCGAGCTGCGCACCAACACCAGCCGCATGGTGCTTGTACCCAGCCGCGACGGCACGCTGCTTTTCGACAACGTCCTCGACAGCACAGCCATGTTCCAGTTCACCAGCTACTACTTGCTTGGTGATGGCACCGAGGTTCAGGCGGCAGCAGGCTCTGTGGTAACGTTACCGTCGGCGGATGGCAGCGCCGGCGGTGGTTCCGAGACGCTGAGCGCGGCGACACGTGTCACTGTCCGCGGCACGCAGTGGCAGCTGGCGAACGGCACGGTACTGCAGCCGGGCAATGGGACCGTCCGCAACGCGGACAGTGAGATGGTGCTGCACGTGGGAAGCTATGCGAAGCTGCCAGGGGAGGTGGGCCGGCTGTGCCGTACGTCCTTCAGCGGGGCGCTGTACCGGGCCGACCCCTACGCCTACGACCCGGTCCGCTTCCAGGTGGGTACTTGGGAGCGTGGGGCTTGCATAGCGCAACTCCCGGCCATGCCGAGGGCCTTAATCAGTGACTAGATGGATGTCTGGGCGGATTCAAGGCACCATAATCTTGCGATTCTGCCTGACTGCCACGTGAGCCATGGTGCATGCGGTGTGGTGCACGCCTGACCTCCTCCTGTGCCCCCCTCCCCCCAGGCGCTGTTCCGCAACCGCACGCAGGAGGCGTTCTGGACCACCAACGTCGCCCCCCAGGCGGCGGCAGCGCTGTACAACCTAACGCCCGCCGCCGCCGCCGGCTTCAACGCAAGCCTGCTGGTCCCAGGCCCGCAGCTGGGGCCGTGGGACAGCGCAGGGCGGCCGGTTGGCGTGCTGGTGGAGTGCGTGGCGGTGCTGACGCCCCCGGGCACCTTTGCGCTGGGCGTGAGCACGGTGGCCATGGGGGTCAGGGCGCGCAACAACACGGCGCGGCTGCGGGGCGGTGCGGTGGCACTGGACGGGGGTTACGGCCGCGTGGTGCTGGACAGTGTGCAGGTGGGTTGTGGGGGCTCGTGTGTGGAGTGACCGGTTTGGTCTGAGCGTACCAGCTGCGTGCAACGACCATATTCATGTATTTTGGTTCCCTCGCGTGTGGTAGGTAGTGAGCCTCTGGCACAGCTGCTTGTGTGGAGGCTTGCTCCTCTGCGCAGCGGCGATTGCCAGTGCTTGTGGACCCTATGGGGCACAGACGTCATGCCTGTTCCTGCGCCCCGCATCTTCCACCGCCAGCTGCTCGGCGACACGGTGAAGGCACAGCGTTACTCACCACCGCATGGTGTGCATAGTGTAACGCTGTACAGTATCCTGCGCCTTGCCCTCCCAGCTGCTCGGCAGCACGGTGACGGAGGGCACGGGCGGCGGCCTGGCGCTGTACCAAGACGACGACCAGGAGGCCATGCAGCTGGAGGTGGGCAACGGGTGGGGTCACGTGGCTGATGCACTGTGCATTTGCATGGTTTCGGCATAGCAGTTTGCAGCTAGGGGGCGTGTCGTGTAGCTACGTTGTCCAGGCGGGGCGCAGTTGCGGCAGCGTGATTGGCGGACTTGCCTTATCCACAACCCTCGATTCTGCTCCAAAGGAGCCCAACAGCCGAGACCAGATTTATTTCCTATGCATGTTGCTGACAGGTGTACATGATTAGCAGCACCCTGGCTGACAACGAGGCCACTGCCGGGCGCGGCGGTGCGATGGACCTGGAGGCGGACAACTTGCACCAGCAGGTGGGCGTGGCCGGTGTGTATAAGCGCACAGCGGTTAGCTTGTAGGTCCCGAATGTCGGGCTTTCGCAGCATTTGCGGAAGACGAACCGCAGAAGGGGTGGGGGCTCAACTGTAAGTTTGTGGTGTGGGCGTGCTGGTCCGCGCGTTGTGACGAGCTTTTGACAAACGCATGCTTTTCCGGGCTCTACGGTGCCGTTATGTGCGGCAGCTTCCTCACCAGACGCATTTGCTGCCTTCCCCAGTCCCAGCTCCCTTCCCTGTTGGCCCCCCCCGCCCCTCAGGTCGCCCTGCACAACACCTCTGTGGCCGCCAACCGCGCACCCAGCGGCGGTGGCCTGGCCATCACCAGCAGCGTGTCGGTGCTGGTCAGCACAAGCACCTTTGAGCGGAATGAAGCCTTTGCAGGCTCGGGCGGAGCGATTGAGGTAGGCTCGCCTGGTGGCGACGCCGTACTTGCTTAGTCCCGCGGTCAAGGCAGCGCCCAAGTAGGCATAAGTAGGCAAAAGCCATCAGCTCTCGCAACCCAACTCGCCGCAAATACCCTCCGACACGTACCTGCGTGGCCAATCTCCACACAACCAGAGCCTTCCACTCGCCCTTTTTTGCCTTTCCTACCCTCCCACCCCGCACAGGCCGTCGGCGCCAACGAGCTGCAGCTGACCGACAGCACGCTGGTCCTCAACACCGCCTCTGACACGGGTGGCGCCCTGGACGCCGCCGCCTGCGCGCTGGTGGTCATCAACGCCTCCCGCGTGGACAACAACACGGCGCCCAGCGGCGGCGGCGCCCACCTGTGGAACGCCAACGATGCGTACGGCACGGCGTACGGCAAGGGGCAGCCGGTGGGCGGCAGCATTGCCATTGTGGCTAAGAGCACCTTCAACAACAACGCGGCGGTGCGCACGCTGGTGCCCGCGGATGAGACCACGGGGCAGGAGGCGGTGCTGACGGTGAGGCAGCAGGGGGGCCTGTTAGGGTGCGGCGCGCTGCTTCAGCGGTGTGCGGTGCGTTGTAGGCCATGTAGGCGGAGGAGGGGCACGCGTGCAGGAAGCGGGCAAGCTAGCATGCCGCGTAACAGTCTGGGTGTTGCGGTGGGGCGCAACTTGATGCGCTGTGCCGACACGGCGCGTCTTGATGTAGGCATAATGCCTGCGTTGCAGCTGTCCTCCTCCTAGTCCAACATGTGTTAAACAGATGTTATACATGCGTATTCTTTTCCATGCGCAGAACGGCTTCGGCGGCGGCATCTGGGTGCAGGGCCGCATCAGCACACTGCTGGCAGACTCGGCGTTCGACCACAACACGGCGGGCGAGCAGGGCGGCTCCATCCTCATCGAGTCCATCCAGGACCTGGTGCGTGCGTATTGCCGGGCCCAAATGGACAGACAAACGAACGTCTGTTGTGGCAAGACTTGATCCTGTAGGCCGCAACCCCGATCCCTGAACTAACCCCCGGCTCGCCCTCCCCCCTCTCCACCGTCCGGTCCCAACTCCCCACCCTCCGACGGAGCCGTTGCCCCACAGAACAGCACCGCCAGGTTCCTGGTCAACTCCGCACCCCGGCCCACCGCCTTCGTCAGCGGCACCGTGCTGTTCAACACCACTGTGCGCAGCCTGCAGTACCCCCGGCCCAAGAAGTGCTGGGGAACCGTGGTCTACCTGTGAGTTCCCTCGGCATCACACTCCACGATCGCACTCCCTGTCTTGCACCTCGCAACACGCTTGTGTACACGCCGCTACCGCCGCACATTCTCCAGCGGGCCGCACTGCACGCTCACCAGCCCGATGCAGGGGAGCGGTACGCTAGCAAGCATGTTAGCGCAGTCTGCCAACCTCATGTGCACATTGAATGTCAATGCTTATTCCCAGACTTTCTGTCGTCCTATGACCATGTTCCTCTCCTCGTCTGCCCCCAGACCCAAGTTCTCCAACAACGAGGCGCGCCGCAGCGGCGGCGCCCTCTACGCGTCGCACCCCGAGGCGCTGTCGCTGGTGTGCGAGGGGAGCAACAACAACAGCAGCACCCCGCCCCTCAACAAGCCCATCGACTACGCGGCTGGGTTCGACGAGCCCTACCTGGGGGCACGCGTGCTGGAGGCCATGCAGAAGGGTAAGTGGGACGAAGTTCTCGGCATGGTTGGCGGTAGTGGCCCCGCATGCACTGTACTGCCGGGCGCGTAGGTGTGCTCCCATGGGCGGGGGCAGTCCTGGCATGGTAACCACACGCAGCTCGAGTGTGTGGGGCAGGAACGCAGTGCACCTTGGGGTTCTTCACACCACTGACGTCATCTGGCTCTGGGGGCGCGTGTGCTGGAGGCCATGCAGAAGGGTGGGCGGAACAAAGAAGTCCTTAGCGTAGCCGAGTGTCTGGTCTTGCAGAAGGGTAGCCGGGTCTGCTCAAGGAGGAGTGTTTGCATGGGCGGGGGCTGCCCTAACCTTGTGCCCGCACGCAGCTGGTGTCCAGCGTGCGGGCAGGAATGCGGTGACTCGTAACGTACTCCTTTGTGTTTTTCCCACCACCTGCGTCACCCGGCTCTTTTGGTGGCTGCCAAACCGACATCCTCCCCCTGCCCTTCGCCGTGTCACCCAACCAAAACCCCATGCAGCTTCCTTCCAGCTGCTGGACCGCAGCGTGGTGCAGACGTGCTACCGCGACGACATCCGCCGCCTGCTTAACGCCAGCAGCACGCAGGCGGTGGACGACATCGACTTCTTTGGCGCGCTCACGGGGGACACGTTGTCCACGCTCTCCATCAGCAACAACCAGGCGCGGGTAAGCGGTGAACCGTACTTAGAGCGGCGCGTATACCCCCTTGTACATCGCGCTTTGCTATCCCCTACAGCCCAAAAGCCCAAGACGTATTGTGGCAGAAAGAATTGTTTGTGATTGTTTTGCAGGGCTACGGCTACCTCATCGCCATGGTGCCCAGCAAGATCCGCGTCACACGAGTCATCTGGACAGGTGAGAAAGGCGAAGGGGGCGGGCCAGGGTGTCTTGCTTGTCCTGGCCACACCCGGCTGTCATCAGCAGCGCACATCCAACAGGCACATGGTACCGATCTTTGTGGTTGGTGCGCGGCTAAAGCCTCCTGGAGGGCAGGCGGACGTTGATGCGCCCTCGCCCGTATGTTAGGCGGCCCAGGCCGCCTACCGTCAGCGCTCGTGCTTCGCAGCGTTTGCCTGGCAGTGTTCCTGTCCACCTAGCCGCTGGTCCACATGGTCCCCTGTATTCGCCACCCCGCCCGCCGCCATCTCCAGGCGTGACCTCGAACGTCGCTGGCGTGAGCAACACCGACCTCCTCGCCGCCTCCGCCGGCCGCGTCCTGCCGCAAGACGACGGCGCCGACACCCCCGCCTCCGCCGCCACCGACCCCTCCTTCGGCCTGCCCGTGGACATGTCCGCCCTCAACAGCTCGGCGAATTCCCTGTCGCTGCTGGCCGGTGGCGGCCTGACGCTCGACAACCGGCCCTTCTTCAGGTGCAGCCTGCTATGTGGTCCACGGCACCGCACGACTCTAGTCCTCAACTGTGACAAACGGTGGTTAGGGCCAGAGCGACGAGGAACCCTGGTTTGTTGTAGTAAGCACTTTAAGGGAGTGCTCTGCCTGGCAGTTCCCGCTGGCCGTGACGGAACACCGGCACCTTCGGTCTCACCTCTGTCTCCGCCTCCCCGCCCTCCAGGTTCGACCCGCTGCGCGTGCTTGACGCGGAGACGGAGCTGATGCGCACGGTGCTGTCGTACGGCATCACGGCGGTTTCGGGGCGGGCCATGGACATACGGGTGGACCTGCTGGACGCGCTGGACCAGGTCACGGCCGGTGAGCTGCCTGTGTGGGTGTGTAATGCTTGTGGTTTGAAGGAGGAGTTCCGGCGGAAAGTGAGGTGTAAGCGGGAGGGGCGGGGCTGTGGTCGGGCGTGGGCTGACTGCTCCGGTGCACAGCGTCCAGACCAATGTTTACCCCTGTCTACAACACGTATATTCAAGGGCTGGCTGCTCCCGTCTGTCCTCCCAGACAACACCACCGACATCATGGGCCGGGTCCGTGGCCGCCTCGTGGCCTCCGCCAACGGCTGCAAGGCGGAGCTGCTGGGCGGCATCGAGGGCAACGCCCGCAACGGCACAACCGTCATGGAGTCACTGCGCCTGCGGGCGGTCAAGGTGGGGAGGGCGGGGCGGCAGGCAACGGGGGCCGCCCGACGGCCGGCTCTTGGTATGGTGGTGCTCGCGGGAGCAGGCCGGCGCAGGGTGGCATACTGGCGACCCGGGATACATCTTGAACTCGTCCTCCTACCTCCATGCCCTCGCCCCAGGGTGACAACTACACGGTGGAGTTCTCGCTGGAGGGCACCCCCATCGCCGGAACGGTGGGTCAACGGGATAGCGTGGGCGCAAGTGCGAGCTTTACGTCCCTCGCTGCTGTACTGGTGTTAGGCACCGGCTTCTCCGTGGCCGAATCGCCCCTCCACTCCTGCTCCCCACCTTTTTTTCCGGTCGCTCCTGCTCCCTCTCTTCCTTACTCCTCTTTCCATACTAATCTTCCAGGTCGAGCCCACGCGCGTCCACATCTCAATCCCTCCCTGCAACATCGGCGAGGTGCCCCGCGACAACGGCTACCTGTGCACGCGCTGCGACCCGCGCTCCTTCAGCCTGTGGCAGGACACGGAGCCGCTGGTCGACTGTGCATACCCCGACCTGCAGGCAAGGCCCCTGCCTTTATAAACGCACTGCCTCACACCCTGCCGAAATACGGTACGCTTAGAACCACAAGCTGCTGCTTCGGCATTATGCACGGCGTCATGTGCTGCAAGGCTGTCCACCTCCCACTCGCCGTGTTACTCTCTTCCATGCGCTTTCCTTTCCCCACTCGCCGTGTTACTCTCTTCCATGCGCTTTCCTTTCCCCTTTTGCCCACCCCTGGCCCCGCAGGACATCACCTGCTGGCCCTGCCCTGAAGCCGCCGACTGCCCCGGCGGCGCGGTGGTGGTGCCGCAGCAGGGCTCGTGGCACAGCGCCGCCAACAGCAGCTTCATGAACGGATGCCCCAACCCGCAGGCGTGCAGGGACGACGACGACGAGGCGCAGGTGGGGGTACGCGTGAAGCGAGAGAAAACCGTGTGACGCGTCAGGGAGTTACGGATGCGTGGGGGAAAAGGTTGAGGGGTTTGGCGGTAGGAAGGTCAATAGACGTATGGAATCTGTAAGTTGATGTGCTTGGTGACAAGGTGTGTGGGGCCTAGGGGTACGACACGGCCACGTGTGTCCTGCGCCACGCTCACCAAACTGGGATGCCCGTGCCATGCCGCGCTGCTTTTCCCGTCGCGCAACGCGCCTGACTCCGCCTGCGCTGACTGCACCTGTGCCTCTGCCCCTGCCTGTTGCCCCCAGGACCTGCTGATCCAGTGCCAGCAGTGGTGGTACTCGCGGCCGCAGGGCTTCGACTACCAAGCCTATGTGGACAGGTGCGGAGGGGGTGGGGATGGCGATGGGCGAAGGGGCGGGGCAGGGGAGGAAGTACGCGGTACCCAACGAAAGCCAGCTACGGGGCTTTGCAGGAGCGAGGGTGCATGCATGTGCGGCACTAGGGCGGATGAAGCTAGACCTATGGCCTTCGGGGCCGGCTCGGTCTGGGGACTATGCTAGGTGGAAGCCGCCGTGTAGGGGACGAGCTGGTAAATGCCACTGCCTTTTCGTTCCGCTCCCCCACACCCCCGCTTGCCCCATGCCCGGCGACCCCCGCAGCGTCCTGGCCAACAACTCAACGCTCTTCCCCGACACGCCCGGCGCCGTCAACGGCACGTACGACACGTCCGACCCCTCCCTGTGCGTGCTGTGGGGCCTGCCGTACGACCACCCCGCGTCGTACATGAAGAAGCAGTGCGGCGAGGGCTACGGCGGCAACCTGTGCGGCGTGTGCGTGGAGGTGGACGGCAGGCTGTACGCGGGGAAGGGCGAGTTCGAGTGCAACGAGTGCTTCAGCCGCGGCGTGTCGATCACGATTGCCGTGCTGGCGTTCGTGGCCAACGTGATCGTGGTCATCGGCGCGCTGGTGCTCACCTTCTTGGCCGACTACACGGAGGAGGAGGAGATGGCGATTGGAGACATGCTCAAGGTGCTCATCGTGCACATCCAGTGAGTGGGATGGGGCATGGGAGGAAGCACGGGAGGCGAGGGCGAAGGGGCACAGGGATGGGCAATAGGACCACAGTAACTGGCGGGCGGGGACCCTTTCCTCCATGCGTGTTCCCCACGCCGCAACCACGGACGGCCACGGCGTACAACATGCGCTTCTTTGTTTCCTCGCGCTCCCAGGTACTTTGTCATCATCACGCGCCTCAACATCGACTGGCCGCCCTCCATTGAAGGCTTCACCTCCGTCCTGTCAGCCGCCACCGGCGCGGTGCAGCAGGTTAGTTCATACTCCACATACCCACTGCCCGACAGGCTGCGAAGCGCCGCAAGTCCGGTACTGCTAGACAGTGTCTGCTGTAGGCGCTGCAGAAGGTTCAGTGAACACCGTTACAGGACGCTCCCAGCTGGATGGAGCAGTTGGATCCCGCGCGTCGCCACGTTGCCGGCCAAGTAGGACCTTTGCTTGACAGCATGTCCAGCCACTTGATACTGTTGACATCAGACGCAGCGGCGTAGTCTCTCATGCACTACCGCCCCTTGCACCCTCCACCCCCTCGCTGCCCAGGTGTACAGCCCCGCCTGCATCCTGGGCGCCGGGGCGTCCCCATCCGAGGCCGCCACCACAACTCAGACCATGCAGCTCGTCGCGCCCCTGCTGTGCATTGTGGTGGTGGCGGCGCTGTGGATCATAAGGTGGGGATGGGGCGGTCAGCCTCTAGGGCTGCAGTGGCATGTGTAGGCTTAGACGATGGTGGCGGTACAGTCTAAACGGTACGGGGTAGTACTACAGTGCGGGGGGCCGCGGGTGTTACTGGGCCGGGAAGGACGCAGTGCATCTGGTGCCAGAGAATGGTGGCGGTTGGAGTGCATTTCCTTTCAGGGCTTGGCTGGTAGCATGTGCGAGTGCAGTTTGGGTGGCATCCGGTAAAAACACAAAAGGGCGGCCGCTGCCCCTTGATCGGGCAACGCGGGACGGACCGGTGTGGGTAGAGCGCAATAGAACTGCATTAGTGTGGCCGGGCAACATGCGTGCATTGCAGTGCAGCCACACGGAAGGACATTTTACCCTGCGTATGCGTCGCCTCCTGCTCCCAAACCTGGATCAGATGTCGGTCCTCGCCTCCCCCTCGCCTTCCCTTCGACACAGGCAAGGTGCACTGCTGCCTGTCGCACATGCTGGCCCCGGCCCTGCCCCTGACCCTGACGCCCCGCCACCTCGCCGTCCGTGCACGTGCAGGTACTGGGCCTTCAGCTTCAACCACCAAGGACACGTAAGTCACCTGGCGGCCCCAACCGCCTAGCCCCCACGCATGTCACCTCATCGTTTGCTCTTGCTCCATGCTCCCAGGCATCAGCCTCCGTGACGTGCTGCAGCTGCCCATATCCACTTGCCAACGTGATGCGGTAGACCCAGAGCTCTGATGCCCCGGCCCCTGCCTGCCCTGCCTCGGCCGCGCATGCACCTTACCTTCACGCCCACCAACACGTAATACACAACGCGCCACACTGAGGAGCACATGCGCCTTGCCGTCTATCAACCACCACTCTTCCGTTACGACCACGCGCACGAACCCACAGCGGCAGAAGGAGAAGGACATGCGCACCATTGAGGAGTACAAGGCGGAGCAGGAGGCGCGCAGGGTGGCGCGCAGGATGGTGCGTGGGTGGAAACAAGGGAAACGAAACCAGTTGGTCTCGGTGCCATCCGCCATGGCTGTGGGTCTTTGTTGTTCTCGGAGCAATATGCGCCCCCATGGCTCATTAGGCGTATGGCTGGCATCACGGGCGCAGAGCGTGGGGCGGGAGAGGGTTTGGGGCTGAGAGCCACAGCCAACTAGGAGCACTGTGTCTGCCGTCAGCTGCCTGCATGTAGCACACGCATGGCTTCCGCTTGACGCCATGTCCTCGACATGTGACAACCCTCCGCTTTGCTCGCCCCTCCTCATGCCCACCCTACGTTACGACCGTGTACACGACAGGCTGCTCGGAAGCTGATGGTGAGTCATCCTTATGCTTGGGGCCTCAAAGCACACTTGCAGCTGCCCAACACGAGCAGCGAACGAGCAGATTGACAGCTTGCATGTCTGACCTGCCAACACCCGCGGCATAATGTACCAGCTCACGTGCGTGGCGCACGTCTAGTCTCCATTAGTCGCGAGCTCGCGACTGCATGACGTCTTGTCGGCATCGTCAGGGACCACAGTGTGCACGGCTGCGCGCGTTGTTGCACTTCACTCCTTGCAAGTGGTTAACCAGCTGTGGTCACATGCACGCGGGTGCTGTGTATGTGTCACGCAGGAGGAGGATGACGATGATGTCGAGACCGAGGACCACAACCACCTGCCCATTCACGATGAGGAGATGGGGCTGGGGGCGAGCGGCCGCAACGGGAGCAGCGGAGGGGAGTTGGGCGGCAAGATGCACAGCGTGGTGAAGGAGGAGCCGGAGGAAGAGGAGGAGGACGGGAGCGGCGGCGCAGGCAGCAGTGGCCCCCAGGACCGTGCAGAAGTGGACGCGGGCGAGGGGCATGCTGGTCTGGACCTGTGTGGTGCGCGCATGAGGCCTGGCCTCGAGGAGCTCAAGCACGCCAAGGAGAGGTGCGTGGACGGAGGCGTGTGGTCAAAGAAGGTATTGTTAGCGCACGGACAGTGCGCGGCGTGCACGCGGCGTTGGCTTCGCGGTGCTGCTGCACGGTACTGCTGAAGTGTTCGGTCTTCTTACGGCACTTGGCCCGGGGCACCCCGGCCCCGCACGTAGAACGAGGCCGATGCTCGCCTGACGCGCCATGCCTGAACCCCATGGCCAAACCCCGTGTTAACCCGCAGGGACAGCGGCGGCGCGGCCAGCAGCTCCGGCCCCGCCCCCGCCGGCCCCGCCCCCGCCGCCCTGGTAGGCGTGTTGGTGGAGGCAGACGGCCGTCACACTGATGACGCCGCAATGCAGCTGCCACACCCGCCCGCCGCGCCCCTGCCGCCGCCGGCAGCGCCGCCGCCAGCGCCGCCGCCGCTGCCCATGCCGCCGCTCCAGCCCGTCGCCCTGCGCCCTCCGGCCGGCCGCCCGCCGCTCCCACCAAGCGGCTCCCCCTCCGGCTCCCCCCTCAAGTCGTCCATCAAGCCGTCCGGCCCAAGCCGCAACATGAGGGTCAGCCAATCGCGCGTCTCCTTCGACGAGCAGTCCGCCCCCGTCAGCGCCGCCGCCGTCGCCGCCGCAGCCCTGGACCGCGCCGCCAGCAGCGGCTCTTCTGGCGCCGCCGCCGCGCCCGCCGCCGCCGCCAACCCGCCGCCGGACTCGTACGACGCACCAGCGGCTGCAGTCCCGGACAGGACCAGCGCGCCGGCCCGCTCCAGCGGCGTCGTGTCCCCCTTCGCGCTTGCTAGCTCGCAGGGGCAGGCCTCAAAGCGCAGCATGTACGACAATGACTCCCCCGGTCCGGCTCGCATCTCCATGGGGCCCCGGCGGGCCATCTCAGCCAACGGCCGCGGCGGGGTGTCCGGCAACAGCCGCAGCGCGTTCCGGAGCATCACAGGCGCGGGGCCCGGCGGCGCGGGGCCCGGGCGCAAGGGCAGCGAGGGTCAGGTTTCGGAGGCGGGCAGCACGGGGGCGGGCGGCATGGAGGGGGGCTCGCGGAAGTCCATGACACAGAGCATGCGCCGCATGATGACGGCGGGGAACCAGTACGTCAAGCGCTTCTTCACCTACGATGAGGACGTGGACGAGGGGGAGGTGCGTACGGTTGGCAGTGAATCGGCTAGCTGGCTGGTGAAAAGTTGCACTTGCGCGGCTGGCTCGTTCGGCCTTGGTGTGTTGGGGCCGTGGTATGGGCGCAAATGGCCATAAGGTTAGCAGGGCGAAGCATATCCTGCTCATTTGTTCATTGGCAGAGGACTGTCATCCCCCAACCGTCCCATAACCCTGGTGTGCACCGCTGCTTACACCCCTGCCGCAGGTTCGCTGGGCCTCGCTGGTCAACATCGACCGCACCATGACTTGGTGGCGGCAGGAGCTGCTGGTGGTCATGATCGCCTGCTTCATCCTGTACCCCGCGTGGGCGCAGGCCACGCTGCAGGTCTTCGCCTGCTACGTGCTGGACGACGGCTCCGAGCCCTACCCCGACCACCAGCTGGCGCAGTGGAAGCGCGGCTACTGGATCCTCAACATGAACCAGGAGTGCTACAGCGGTAAGAGCGACACAGCGGGAAGGCACTGTTTGCGCTGTTGCGCCTGGATGCACAGCGCGACAGCAGTGGGGTAGACTTTGAGGGAAAGCGCTGCGCCAGTTATGCCCGCACGCGCGGCGCAGGGCAGCGTGCGGCGTTCCACCAACCTCTCTTGCAACTCACGCCTTTTTGCTACCCTTTCGCGGCTGTGCTGTGAGGATTCAGGAGGCTTACGTGTGTCACTTACAAGCGGTTTGCCATACCGTTACATGCCCCGCAGGCGAGCACGCGCGCTTGTGGCTGCCCATCGGCATTGTGGGCGTGTTCGTGGTGTGCCTGGGCATCCCCGCCCTCACCTTCCTGATCACGTGGGCGCACCGCACCGCGCTGCACACCGTGCACACGGCGCAGACGTACGGCTTCCTGTACAGGCGGTACACGTGAGTACGGCAACAGGGCAGCCGGGCCCAGGGCTGCAGCGCAGCCCGCCGTGGCTGGGTGACATTGCAATGTGCGCAGGTGCTCACAGCCCGCATGGACTATAGACCGTCCATTTCACTGTGGCACAGCTAGTGCGCATGCTTTTAGTCCACTACAGTCCGCGTTTCCGCCTCTCATCCCACTCCCACGCCCTCCCTCCTTCCCTGCCCCTTGCCCCACCCTGTACCACATCAGCACCCCCATGTACTGGTGGGAGAGCAGCATGCAGATGCAGACGCTGCTGCTGGTGGTGGTGGACGTGTTCGGCCGCGTGCTGCCCGTGTACCAGCAGGCCGTGCTGCAGATGGTGGGTTAGCCACAGGGTGTGCGCACGTGGCCGCGGGCAGAGTGTGTATTAACGGCTGGGTGGGTGCATGCGTGCTGCCCGTGTACCACCAGGCCGTGATGTAGATGGTGAGCACCCAGGGGCATGCGTGCTGGCCAGCTGATCAAGAACTGCGTCGTCTGGCGTCTCGCGGTTTAGGCGGGGTTGCCAATCGGAAGCATGTGCATGCGCTTACCCCCGCTGACCGCAACGCCCGCTCCACACCCTAACCCACACCCCTAACCCACGCCCTCCACCCCGCAGCTGGTGCTGGTGTTCATCATGTGGTCCAACATGTACTTCCAGCCTCTGCGCTTCCCGCTGCTGGAGCGCATGCAGTCCCTGTCCCTGGCCGCCCTCTCCTTCACCGTGGCGCTGGGCCTCTTCTTCGTGCCGCCCTCGGACCGAAAGGACCCCGTCACGCCCGCCGCCTCCACCGCCATTGGCGTCATCATCATGGTGCTCAACGTGGCGCTGGTGCTCTACTTTGTGTTCGTGGCGGTAACCCACGGCCGCGAGGCCATCCAGCGTGGCGTGACGGTGGCCAAGGAGCAGCTCACGGCGGCCAGGGGCAAGGTGGCGTCGGGCATCCGGGCGGTGGAGCGGCGCATTGCATCAAGTGGGTTACGGGTAGCGATGGGTGCGGGATGAGGGAGGGAAGCTGGGTGGTAGGGGGTAGGGGTTAACGTCGGATGTGATGGAACGCTGTGGGGAGAACAGCTTCTGGCGGGCGTCCTTACCATCCTGCAGCTGCCCGGGGCGGTGGGATAAGGGAAGTGGCGCGGTGCGGAAGGTGGCAGCCTTTGAGGTGTGCACACGGTGACACGCCTGCTCGCACCCCTTCCATCAACCCGCTTGCTCCAACCAGGGCCTCGCCCCTCACCTTACCCACGCCTTGCGTCCCGCCTTGCCCCCGCCCACTCGCCCCCCTTCCCCAGGCACACTCACGGTGCGCTCCATCACCGCCAACCAGTTCGCCTCCATCCGCAAGCGCGTGTCGCACGGCGGGCCGTCTATGAACCGGCGGGCGACGCTGGCCCGCGGGGCCACTCTGTCCAATGCGCACTCCATCCCCCTCAACCCACTGCAACGTAACCACTCCAACGCCGGCTCGGCAACCAGCCAGGGGCAGGGACAGGCGCGGGAGCCGGCACGGGAGCAGGAGCAGGCACAGGGTGCTGCGCACAGCCCTGCACAATTGCAGACGCAGACGACGGTGCAGCGGTCTCCGCCCCAGAGAAGCCCCGGTGAGAGGCGGATTGCGGAGATGGGCCTGGGGAGCAGGGTGGGGCGGTGGAGGTTCCAGGTGCCGGAGGAGTGAGGCGGGGTGTGAGGAGGTCGCGGAGGAGGGGGGACACGAGTGTGTTAGCGGCAGCGCGTTGGGGGCGCTGGGCGGTGTGTCGGCTGGCGGCTGTAGCGGTGTGGTGCGTGTGAAAGCAAGAGTGCTCGCAGGAGTGGTTTGGGAGCGGTTGGCTGCGGCGTGGGGGCTGGAGGGCATGTAAGCGCCCCACATGGTTGCGTGACATTGTGCAGACGGTTGTGGCAAAGCGCATTGTGTTGCTTGACGGACAGTAGTATGGTACGTCCTGTCAGTGGAAGGGTTGGGTTTGCAGGCTGGTGCCTTCGTGTGTGGCTTGGTACCGTAGCAGGAACTCGTGGTGACATGCTAAAACTGGAAGGTTAAGGGGGTGGTATTGGTCGTGTT
>VFQN01002730.1_pt1 | contig 26573 bp, 40 predicted proteins | sample 3512371 | NCBI WGS metagenome assembly VFQN01 (sample SAMN10412370, study PRJNA504923) | tailings metagenome | isolation source: Replicate 2 from Balatoc abandoned mine | place: Philippines: Itogon, Benguet | collected 2017-08-28 | reverse complement strand
GGCAAGGTTCGCTCTTCACATGTATGCGCCATGCTGAGCGACAAGAGAGCACAGCGAGGCCCGCAAGCCCCGCTGATTGCTCCATCATTCCTACAGATGATCACATGTCCCTCGCAGGGTCTCTTCATAGGCTAAAGCGCAGGATGCGGGCAGTTCGCGTGTGAAATGGGCCTTGTACTATCGCATCACAGGCGATTACAGCACGCGTACAGATTCATATTAATACAGTGCGCATTACAAACGTTTTGCAATGCAGTCAAGGCCGTTTGGACGTTGGACCACTTGCGCAGTATGGCACGTGCCCAGGTGAGACCGGGTTGGCTGCGTCGCCGACGTCCCAAGGGGGGAGCCATGTGGCCGAAATCAATTTCAAAACCCGCCACCCTCTCCTCCGCCGCATAGTCAATGACTACGTACGCTCGGAACTTGTCACTATAGGTCATCAGGTCCTCGCTGTGGCTGATGTCTTCTCCGAAGGAGAAGTCGAGGTAGTTGATGTCAGGCGACGGCTTCGCGGTCCACCTGCGTGACATCGTGAACTAACTTCTATTCTGCGTCGTGCGCTAGATGGTCTTACAAGTACCAAAGCCCTGCGCTTGAGCTTTCCAACGCCACGCCAGCAACCGAAGCGCGATGGCCGATGGAGTCAGCGTACGGCGCATGCTCGGCGGGCCAAGGGGGCCCAGAACCGTTGTAATCATGTGCCTCATGGTGTACGCGGCTCTACGTCCCTCTTGTAGGGTCGGTGGAAAGCCCGGCTGTCTGTCTCGCAACTTGGGGCTTCCTTAGCTTGCAGATTGCATTTCACAGGTGACCATATTACAGGTGCATGCCCCCGTTTGAGTTGAGTTGGGTGTCCATGCATGATGCACGGCGCCCTAAGGGGCAGGGATGTTCTGCCTGTGCCATGGTTTGTGTACATGGACTTTGCATGACTACACCCTGGCCCTCCTGTAATTCTAGCTTCCTCCCCTGGTACCTGCCGACCCTGCACAACGACACGGGGCTGGTCTCTACGCATCCTGCAAGCCATGCTCGCACAATAAAACACTACACTACGGTACCCCTCGCCTGACCCCGACTCGCTGACTCAGCGCAGAGTACCTCCCGACTCCCCAGCTCCGCGCCAAGCATCACTGGCCGCCCCCAGCACCGATACACCCATGCACCACATGCGCACAAATGAAAAAGCCATGCTCCCCACGCCACGCGCCCCACACCACCCCATGCATCAGCCCCCGCGCCTCCCCACTGGCCACTCCCCTTCCCTGCCCCTGCCCTCCCTAGAATCCCTACCCTTCCTTCCCCACTACCCTCCCTCACGCCGCCGCCGCCCCGTAGGTCTCCTGCACCCACCGCACCGCCCCCATCACGTCATAGTTCCCCGGCGGCTTCACCAGGCACCTCTGCAGGATGTGCCTCCCCACATCCTCCACATGCACCACCAAGTCACTAGGCACCACCAGCCCCGCTCCCCCACCTGCCCCCTCCCCCTCCCCGTCCCCTCCCGACCCACCACCGTCCTCCACCGCCATCCCCAGCGCCGTTAACACACACCGCATGGCCTTGGGGCCCGGCAACACGATCCCCAGCTTCTCAACCACGGCCGCCACCCCCACACCCGCCCCCTCGCGCCCGGCCTCCTCCACATCTGCCATCTGCGACGCCAGCTCCATGCATACCGCCTGGACCTCATCAATATGCTGCCCTAGCAGGGTCGACAGCAGCGGCGGCAGCGCTGCCGCGTCCCCCTGCAGTACATCTGCGCTGTACCGCGCCTCCCGCCGCGTGGCGGCGGCGGCGGAGTACGGCGGCGGCTGCAGGCCGTACGGCTGCAGTAACGCCAGCAGCTGGTCCAGGGGCAGGGACTCCCCTGGGAATTGCGCGTGCAGCGCGTCCCGCAGCTTGTTGACCCGGAAGGAGGGGCGGTTGGGAAACATCCGCTCCAGGGCGTCTGCCACATCTGCTGTTCGAATCCGGGCCGGCTCCGGCTGCTGCTGCTGCCGCTGGTTCAGCTTTGGCGACGCGGCCGATCCCGCCGCAGACGCCTCCGCCTCCAGCCCCTCCTCCTCACCTTCTGGGGCCCCGGACACAGACCCCTCCGCCTGCGGCGCTTCCCCACCACCTTCCTCCGCCTCCTCCTCGTCCTCTTCGTCCCCGGCAGCCGCATCAGCATCGGCCGCATCGCCTTTCGGCGAGCCAGCTGACCCCCCGCCGGTGGTTGGAAGCCCGGCCAGTACGGCACACAGCCCCGAGACCATGGCCTGCTGGTCCAGCCGCGCCTCCTCGCTGACCTGTCCTGTGAGCGCCAGCCAGAACGTACGGACCAGCGGGCTGGCTTTCGCGTGTGTCGTACAGGCGTTGTACAGGCTGTACGACAGGCGGGCGCTGTCTTGCGTGGCCAGGCCCGACGGGTTGAAGTAGTAGTACAGAAAGGACTGGAGGGTGCCTGCCGTCGCGAAGGTGGCCATGGCCTGCTTGGCCTGCAGGATAGGGAGGCGGGGGAGGTTGCGACGCAGGGCAGGGTTAGGCTCCCGTTGAGGAGTGGTAGGCATTTACCCAGTCGTGCCCGCGGCGTACGCGTTGAGTCTACGTATGGGTCAAACAGGCTCTCGGCTTTCAGCTTCGTTCTGCCCCCCGAAACCAGTAGAACGCAAGCCGCCCCCGGCGCCCAGCTTCAACGGGCAGTGCACGCTGGCTGCTGCGCTCTCCGCCCCCACCGCACCTTCCATATGGCGGCCACCAGCGCCTCCGTGTGCTCCAGGGTCAGGTGCTGCAGCGGCACGCGGTGCGGCCAGCGCAGCACGCGCGGCACGCTGGCGGCCAGGCCGCACGGCTCGGCGGTGGCGGCGGCGGCCGCCCCGCCCTCCCCGGCGCCGTCGCCGCCCTCCGTCAGGAAGTCTGTGGGGCACAGAGCACATAAGGCAGGGTCAGCAGCGAGGAGGCATTGGCAGAGTTCCGAAAGGGTGCGCAGGCGCAGGGTGCACAGCAGGAGTGGGCGTTGCGCCCGTTGCCCGCACCCTCCTAACCCAACCGCCGCGTCCGCGACCAACCGTCCGCGACCAACGTGGTATGGAATCCATGTGTCTTTTAGGGGTTGTTTGCTTCCCCCTTTCCAAACAGTATCTCACATGAGGATGCATCCGTGACCAGCGTGAGCTGCACCTCCGTGGGCGCGGGGTCTGGCTGCAGCAGTGCCGCCGCCAGCGCCAAGCGCCCCTTGAGCTCCTCCAGCTCGTTGGCGTAGCGCCCCAGCTTCTCCTCAACGCGGTGCACCAGCTCAGCCGTGCGTTTGCCGCCCTGCAGCGGGGTAATGGAAGTGGTCGGGATACGTTTGAGTGAGGCTCTGTGTTGCGAGTGGGTGTAGCGACCCTCAACGCGGTGCACCAGCTCGGCCGTGCGCTTGCCGCCCTGCAGGGATATAGCAGGAGAAAGATAGAAGGCTAGACCGCCGGTGCAGATTCATGACGTGGATACCAGTATGGGGGCTTTCCATCTCGGCGGCGCATCTGTCGCTCCAAAGCCGGCAATTTTGCCGGCCATTGCACGTGGACAATGGTCAACGGTAATGGGGCCAGCGACCCCGCACGTACTCAACCAGGTTGGTTGTACGGACCAGGAACAGAGTGGACCCATCGCCACATGCCCTCCCCCCTCCTCCCGTGCCCCACCTGCAGCCCGTGGTCCGCAAGGAAAACTGTGCAGGATTTTTAGGATTGTAAAAGGTATAAATATCATTAATCAACAATCATTGCAATGCCCCTGCCCCACCTGCAGTCCGTGGTCCGCCAGTTTCCTCCACATGGGCCGGGGGGTCATGATGTCCAGCCGGTGCGCCAGCTTGGAGTTGACCTGGTGGAGGCCAAGCAAAGGAATGGCAGCCAGTGCAATCGTGCTCAAGCCGAGAATTTCAGCCCACCGTTTTCGTCAAGGCAGCAACGCTACGGTATGGCACACACGGGACAGCCATTCGCCGTCCCATGTCGCTCCAAGGTCCTCACATGCTTCATGCTTCGCCTCTGGGTGCCTCGGCCACCTGTCCCACCCCCACCAGTGTGCATGCCAACCCACCTGCTCCAGGTCCTTGTTCCGCGCCTCCGAGCCCTCCAGCTCCGCCTGAGTGGCCGCCAGCCTCTCCTTGAGCTTCTCGAACTGCGAGAGAGGGAGCGTCAATAGGGAGCCATGTTGGTTCCTGTTTGCAATCCGAATATAGTGGCGTTTGCAGGGCTTCTGTGACCCAGCCCCAGCCCTGCACCTGGCCACCTTGGCGGGGTAAGCTGCTTGGGCGGCATGCGGCTGTCGCCATGCCCAGCCCTGTGCCCTCCCCCCCGTGCCCTTTCCCCAGCCCCGCCTGCACAGGCGGCATGCGGCTGTCCGCAAAGCCCCTCACACTGCCCCAGTCATCAGTGCCCTTGATCCAGTGCCCGGCTCTCATCCGCAATAACAGTACTTTGTTCCCCCAACCCACACCTGCTCTGGCGGCATGCGACTGTCGGCCAGCCGCCGGGCGGCCTCGGCGTCGGCGGCCGCGGTGTCCGCAGCTGCGCCCAGCTCCCGGATGCGGGCGGCGCTGGAGTTGGACAGCTCCACGTACTTGGCCTGAGGGGGGGAGAGCAAAGGGTGAGGTAGGGAACTGTTATGTAGCAATGTGCAGGGATGTCGTGCTCCTGCGTGCGGGCGGCGCTGGAGTCGGGTAGCTCCACGTACTTGGTCCGTGGCAGGTGTTATTTGTTTGACAGCTGGAAGCCTCCATTGGGCCTACTGACGAAGTCAGGATACTTGTTATTTTGCAGAGCAGGGCACGGTGTGACCTGGTGTGACGTTCACTGTCTGACTGCAGGCTACCAGGTGCCAATGACGGCCATGCAAGGGGGTCCCAAGGGCAAGTGCGCCGGTTGTGATAAAGGCCGTGGGCAAGACAAAGCAAGACAAACCCACGGGCTGGTGCACGTGCAACCTCTTGACGAACATGTGTACGCTCCCATTCCGCATACCAGCGGTATGTACCCCGAACCCGCAAACTGCATCACCGCGGCACCCACCTGCAGCGTGCTGTGCGCCCCCCGCTCCGCCTCCAGCTCGTCCTTTATCCGCAGGTACTCCTTGCGCAGCTTCTTAAGCTCCTCGCGACCCGTCTTGGCCTGCACGGGGACCCAATGGCCAGTATGTCCGTCCTTGGTAGTACTGCGTTTCTATGCGGCGGCTGGGGTTCGAGCTTTGCTGGTTCACACGCGCCCGTGTCTCCGCCACCCTCACCGCCACGTGCGACACACGGTACGGTACCCCAATGCCCGCACTCCCAGGTTTCCCGTCCCGCACCTCCGGGCGCGCCGATTCCGCGCTGACCGACAGGCGCTCCAGGGTCACCTCAAGACCTCCAAGCGCCATGCCCTTTCCCTATTGCCTCCCCTCCCTTCCCCAGACCCCACGTCCCGCACCTCCAGGCGTGCTGACTCCTCGCTGACCGACAGGCGCTCCAGGTGGGTCCGCAGCGCCGCTGCCTCCAGCTGAGATGCATCCGTGGAGCGCTTCAGCGTCTGCGGGATGGTCGTGCGGGCAGAGGGCGAAATACCGTAAATTGTTCAGTCTGTGTCGCGCAGGGGGCGCGTGTCACCAAAGCATCAATGCACCACGCACACCGGGGTAACCAAGCATCCTCAATCCGGCCGCAGCGTGCTGTAAACGCTGCTGTCGGCCCCATAGCAGCTGCCGGTCCATTTCGCTACCACCGCCTTGTACTCGCCCTGCCCTGCCCCCACCTGCATCTGCTCCTCTATGCGCGCCACCACCTCCGCCTGCAGCGCCATCTGCGCGCGCACGCCCTCCCGCTCCGCCGTCAGCGCCTCCTTCTCGCGCTCCAGCCGCTCCGCCACCGAGAACCAGGGCAGCTGGTCAAAGGCAAGCTGGCCGCGGTCCGACACGTAGTACCAGCTGTTCGGGGGCGGACAAGCATGCAATGCGTGTTGATGGTGGGTTAGTGGCCAAGCAGGATCGGTGCAACTGGATGGTGCAACACCTCATGCAAGCTGTGTGCGTATGCTAGAGGTGAATTGCGATGCATGGGATTCTCGAAGGGTTTCCACCAACAGGGCTGGAGGGCTGGTGGCAGCTGTGTGTGTGTGTGGGGGGGGGGGGGGGGGGAACGGGCTCTTGTACAAGGGGGCTTGTTGGGCTTGTCGCTGTACATCACAAACTAACAAGCCGGTGCAGCCACACCACGAGCTTTATGCGCCACACAGAAAGGTTGTCCAGACACCCATCACCTGGCCATATACCTCAGGGCGCACATGTTGGACAACTGCTCCCACCTGTAGATGGCTTTGACCATCTCGTCCCGCAGCGTGGTCAGCACGCCCGAGAAGGGGCCGCACAGCTCCGCAAACTCGCCCAGCAGCTGCGGCACAAGAGGCAAACGGAAAGCCCGGTGTCAGCGCACACCTTTCACAAATACAGCCCCCGCCAACCATTCCCCGCCCCCCGGTCCCCACGTGGCACGACCCCCACCACCCACCATCCTGCCCCCGCTCCCGGCCTGCACCCGCCGACAGCCTCCCGCGGTCCCCACCTGGCACGCCACCGCCGTGCGCAGCTTGTTGGGCTTCTCCTCCCCCGCCGGCGTGCGCGCCAGCGGGCTGACCCGCTCGCAGCGCTCCAGCGCCTCCGCCAGCTTCACCTCGGCGTGCAGCGCAAGGCTCTTATACTTGTCGCTGGCGGTCAGGTCGGTGGTGATGTCGCGGGCCTGGGGGGAAAGGGCAGTGACCCGCGGGTCGGTGGTGCCACTTCACTGAAGGTGCGGGGGCGTTGGTGCGTAATGCTCTAAAAGTAGGGGTGCGGCATGTGGGCGCGGTGCGGCGGTCAGGATGTCGCGCGCCTGAGCGGGCCGGGCACGGGGGTGCGTGCGGGATGTCTGCGAGCTTAAGACACGACCCCATTGTGGCGCTTGTGTGCTGGTAGCGGTGTGCTGGTGCGGGTGGCTTGTGGTGGCCGCGTAAGTGTGCGGCATGGGCGCGCCATGGATTTGGTATCCCGTGTGGCATTGCCCCCCATGGCCTTCACCCCTTGGCAACCGTGGATGTTACCGGCTATGGATTGGTGTGGAGCACGGCTGGACAGCCGTGTGTTGCGGATGTGCCTGTCCGGGCTGCCGTGTTGTGCAGGTGCAGCTGCGTGCGTTGCTGGTGCGTACTGCTGGGCGCAGCCGTTGGCCTTCGGGCCAGGAGGCCCACTGGGCATAAAGGCCGCCTGCATATCCAGTTATCACCAATATATGGCCCACTGGCTCCCGCCCACCTGTCTGGACCATGAGCGCACGTCAAAGGTGGCGGTCTGCGCCGCTGCGACAGCTGCAGCCAAGTCAGACTCCTTGCCGGACCTGCAGGCAAAGGAGCATTTGTCTTGTCATGCCCATTTTAACGCTATTAGTTTTGGAGCAGCGGCTGAACAGGTTGCCCAGCCTGGCCCAGGTTGCATGGCTGCGTAACCTGGTCGGGATGTTGCAACATGAGCGTGCCTGACCACGGCCGGTGTCAAAATTTCAGGGTCCGCTCCCAGCAGGTTGCTCACTTGCTTCCCGAAGAGGCAAAGGGCGCCATGACAGACTGGCTGTCCTTCTTCTCCACGCCATTTGGGCCCGTGAGGTTTGGCTGGAGCAATGGAAGCTGTGCAGGGGAGAGCCAGAGGGGGGACTGGGTGACACAGCTGCACTGGAGCGCTGCCGCCCCGGCAGTTGTAGCTTAGCCCAAAGGAGGTGCTTGCCTTGAACATGTTCCTAGCTGCCGCGAGGGGCCTCGCGTTTAGAGCGCTGGAAGGGTTGCAGACCGGGCAGCACGCTGCCTAGCGCCCCGAAGGGCCCATGCCTCCAAGCAGTCCGCTTTTACGTCAAGTCTATTATGGACGCGCATGTGTTGATTGGCAGTGGACCTGCGTTCGTTCGCCTGAGTCCCTGTGGCACCCCGCCCGCAGGGTTTAGCAGTGTAGAGTATGTTTACAAGAAGTATTGTTACGGTATTGCCCTGAAAACAGTTGGCAAGGCAACCTCTGCCTCTGTCGCAAGAGAATTGCCGCGTGTATGATACGGCTTAGAGAGGAACCTGGCAAGACCGAACCAGTACTCCCATAATCATCAAGGATATAGGCATAGTGTAAACAACATATCCGCATTACTGCTTCATCAAATACTTAACACGAGGTCTTCAACACTGTATTCCATGGCCTTTATACAGGACTCCTAGCAATGGGAACGGACAACGGGCAGCAGGAGCAAGCTAGGCAGCCGGTATGTTTAGCGAGGATGTGCGGCAGTCAAGAAGCCTTTGGCTCTCATCGCTGACCATGCCGGTTGCACCTGTCACAGGGGCAGCTGCCTGGCCAGGCGAGCCCGTTGAAGAGTCAACTTTACTTACAGCCCAAAGCAGCCTCTGGATCGTATGCGCCAAAGGCAGCAAAGAAGTATGCCCAGGCGCAGGCAGCGGCTCAAGTGGTACGCGCATGACCGGGGGAGGTCCCGTTCCGATATAGCGCGGTTGTACGCGCGTCCTTGGGACATAGCAACACGCAGACTTGCTGTATGCTGTCTGCAGGCTGCAACGCGGTCTCTCGCGCCTCTGGAGGCTACCGCGGGATACGAGAAGGCGCAGCAAATACGCAGCACGCTGAACGCCCTTGGGGCGAAAAAGGTCAGCGTCAACGGCATGGGTATGCTGCCGGGTGCAGGGTGCTGTCGCGGGGGAATGATAGGGCGGGGGTGGCATGCCAGGTGCCAGTCCACGACGTGGAGGGAGTCTCCACGTGGTCTGGTCTGCATGCCGCCCTCTGCTCCACCATGGCCCAACGCCTTGGCCACGCAAGCGCCGAACGCTAACGCCGACACCACCTGCTCCCTACCTTGTTGTCAGGCGCCCGTGCTTGATAAGATCAAGCAGACGCCGCAGTCCCCCAGGACTGATGTGCCCCCGCTGGACAAGCCGATGGCCGCTGCACCGCCCCTGCGCGGCTCGGCGCGCCGGGCAGGGGATGAGCAAACCGGCAGTGGCGCAGGGTCCCCGCCAGCGCCAGCAGGGCAAGGCGGCAGGGCGACCGGGGACGGGGCCAGCAGCCGTGCACCTACTAAGCAGGAGCTCGGGGAGACCCTGCCGTACGTCAAGTGAGTCCGCAAAAAAGGGGGGGAGGGGGAGGGGGAGGGAAGATGCGGCAAGATGCGCAGTGGCACGATGCTTGTCGCCGAGGGAGTGTCGGGGTGGGGGTTGGATACATGCTTCTTGGGACGCCTTGCTCGTCATGGCGAGGCGCTGAGGCACACAACTGCTGATGCTCAATTGGAGAGCTTTGCTTTCGTGGCGGCAAGCTGGCGGACGGGAGCAGCTGTGAAGCAGCACAGCAGCAGCCGAGCAGGATCCTGGTGCACGCCAGACCACCCGAAGGCCAACGAGTCCAATGGTCCCGGAGGCTTTGGCGTGCCAATGGCGCGCTGTATGCGGGATGATTGCCTCGGATGGTCTCAGTACGCGGCTGCTCGCCAGCCACGACAGCAGCTGCTGCTGGTAATGGGCGCGCCTGGACCCGCAGGCCAGTGGCGGCTCTCGGCGAGCAGTGCAGCGGTGCAGGGGCTGATACCCTACGAAGGCGGGGCGGCTGTGGCGACGCGCAGCTTTGTAATACGGCACGGCAGACCAGGACGGGCAGGGGTCAGAACCAGGCCCGATGTCGGCCATGGAGGCTGCTGCCCAACTGGACAGGGCCAAAAGGGCGGGGGAAAGGGAAGGGGCACTATCAGCAGCCCCAGGCCAGCGGCCGGGTTGCAGCGTCATCACGCTGGCTGCCCGTGTCGTGCTGCTCCCCTGCATGCAGGCTCATCTGCACGCTCCGGGAGTACCCCAACACGGAGGGCTGCAGGGTGACCGCGTCTTCACCTTGCTGCTCAAGTAATGCTGCTCCCACGTGCTGCTCCCCTGCCTGCAGGCTCATCTACACGCTGCGCGAGTACCCCAACACGGAGGACTTTGTGTACCTCCGCCGTATGGACCGCAACCCCTCGGAGTACGACCCGTACGCCCTGGAGGTACGCACCAGGCACCACCCAGCTCTGACGCTGGTCTGGCATCAGCAACTACCAATAGGCTGCTGCATGTGATGCTACGTGGTCGCCAGGTCCTGTAAGCGACGGCGTGGAGCTGTAGTAGCGTTTTGACAGCCTCTTGCTTGTCCTGATGTTTACGGCACGGCTGCAGCAACGCGCCCTTCCCACCACACCTTTGCGGTCAATAACCAGCGGGCTCATGGTAGCGACCTGACTGCCTTTTGTTTGTCCAATCGCACACGGCACGGCCTTCGGAACCCCCTTCCCGCCACCCCACGTTGTGCCCTTCGCCCTATCCCGCCACTCCAGGTTGTGCCCTTTGCGGTGATCGACCAACGTGACTTCTACACCATGTCGGTGCGCGGCATCACGCACTACCTGGACGGGACCTCGTCGGACTACGCAAGTAAGCAGGAGCAGCAAACGCAGCACTCGGAACGGGGCCCGCCGAAACATCGTGCCACTAGGGGAAGAGCCCACAGCGCGTGTGCCGCACGCTTGAGTGCTGTCGCTGGGGCACTGAACACCTAGGAGTTGGAAACAGGCGCCAAACTCCACCTATTGCTGTGGTGCTCAGCGCAGCCACCATCAGGCCTCTACCTGCCCGGCTCCTCTCAACGCTCATGCCCCCCGTGATCCTCCCACAGCCCTGGACCGTTGGGAGCGCGAGCTACACCTGTTCACGCGCCTGAAGCAGCTGAAGCTGTTCCGGCTGTACAAGCTGTGGAAGGCGTTCCGGCTGTGGAAGCGCGCCGTGAACCAGCACAAGTTCCACAAGGCGCGCTCGGCGCTGGAGCACAACCTGTTCCAGCTGTCGCCCGTGTTCCAGGCCCCGCTGCGCCGCTTCCACGGCCTGTGCTACGAGCTAAGCCACGTGCGCATGCACAACGTGCAGCCCGAGACGGTGAGCAGCCCGACCCCTGCGCAGCCCATGGTTCCCATGGCTCAGCAGTGGTCAGCATGGTAGCTAGCTCCTGTCCATGTTTATATGGGTTGCAGCCGTGCTCACCTACCTCAGTTTTGCGCGGCTAAATGGCGGGGTTTGCGCGGCGCAGTGCAGCAAACGGCAGCGCAGCCCAGCGTGGACCCACATGCACCACCTGGCGCACGCCCCCATCCCAGGTGTTTCCACTGGTTGCCGGTCCTCCTACTTTTCCGCTGTGCGGTTGCCCCCGCCCCAGGTGTACACGCTGGACGACTTCGTGGCGCACCAGGCGGACCACAAGGCGGAGGTGGAGGGCAGGCTGGCGCAGTTCCACCAGGACACCTTCGGCACCGTGCTGCAGGCATGCAGGTCCGTAGCGTGCTGCACGACATGCCGTCTGTGGGTTAAAGGGGAGTGCGAGGGAACAGGCTCACGCGGCTGCTGGCGGGTATGAGCCGATGGACCGCAGGGGTTGGCCGGGCGGGGCAGCCGGTCCTTGCCAACGTGCGGCCCTTGCCGACGTGTGGTGCGCTACCCTGCTAAACCTCCATGCTTTCCTGCGACGGCGCCAGGCAGGCAATCGGCAGAGCACCAAGAGCGCACCAAGCATGGCACGGTGACCTTGGCACGCATTGTACGCCCTAAGAGCCATGCTGATGTAGGCCTTGCTAATACACCTCGTTTAATGTACACCCAGGGACGACCTGGACAAGCTGGAGGAGCGGCTGGCGGAGTTCAACAAGAAGCACGACGAGGGGGAGACGCTGCGCGCGGGGGAGGCCTCCAAGACGCAGCACGTGTCGTTCCTGGCCAAGGCGGAGGCGGAGAAGGACCGCGAGCAGTCCACCTCGGACTTTGCGTACACCATTGCGGCGGCGCGGCGCAGCGAGCAGCGGCGCCTGCTGTCCTTCATCCGCCTCTCGGACTACATGGTGTGCGACACGCTGCATTCCGTGCTGCTGGAATCGCTCCGCGAGCTGCACGACGCCACGCGGCCGAAGCGCGCCGTGCTGCTCACGTTCGAGGAGATGGACGCAGCGGCGGCGGCGGAGGCGGCGGCGCAGGCGGAAGCGGCGGCGGCGGCGGCCGCCGCCGCCAAGGAGGCGGCGGCGAAGGAAGCCGCCGCTGGCGGCGACGGGGGCAGCGCGGCGGCGGCGGAGGCGGGCAAGGGGCCGGCGGCGGGGGCGGGGGCGGTGGTGGTGCCCACGGACGCGCTGTTTGAGTTGGAGCTGCTGCTTGCGGAGAACCAGGAGGAGCTGCTGTACGACCCGCACCCGGAGGAGTTCTTCGAGGAGCTGCAGCGCATCATGGCCAACTACCTGGAGAGCCTGTGCAGCATCTCGCGGCTGTACGGCGACGGCACGCTGATGGGCGTGGTCATGGGCGACAAGGCGGGCGAGGTGGAGCCGGGGACGGAGCTGCAGGAGCTCATCACCAACGAAAACTACGACGAGCTGGTGGGTGCCAGGGGGCATGGGTTGCATGCTTACCCCACTATCTCTCTGCTTAGTACGTACCAGTACTGCAAAGTAGGTTGCCGGTCTCACAGGCCACAAGCTACCAGCTGAACTCTTGCCCCCGCTGTATCTAGCCGGCTCCTAATTAGTACGTAATTCAGGGACACTTGGTTCGTTTGGAATGTCCTGAGCATCTCGGCTATGCCATCCTGGTTTCCTCCCCCTCCCCTCAGGTTGCCGCCGTGCGCGACAGCGTGGTGGAGGCGTTCCAGTTCGCGGAGGAGCACAAGGCCTGCTACCTGCCGTACCGCGACATGGTGCTGCTGCACAACACGCTGGACATCTACGGCCTGGCGCCCGCGTTCCGAACTAAGGGAGACCCGCTGCCCGCAGAGGACAGCAGCATGGACCCGAGTGAGTGGCTAATTGTGTTGCTGCTTGGCTACACGGGTTTTTCCTGGGGTACGACAACCCCTCCATCCTGTGATGGCTGTCCCTGTGCCTTTCTCCTCACAATGCTTTTACCCTGTGCTGATATGGTAATGGTTTTTGCTTCTGCCAACGCAGACGCCCAGCAGCAGCAGCAGCAGCAGCAGGGCGGCACGGCGGACGGCACCGAGCCAGGCAGCGAGGGCGGGCAGGTGCAGCAGCAGCAGGTTGAGCGCGTCACGCTGGCCACCTTCCGGCAGCTGCTGGACATGCTGGCGGCGCAGAAGGCGGAGATGGAGGCGCTGGCGGCGCACCGCGACGTGTCCATCGTGCGCGTGGTGGCGGGCCCCTTCAAGGGCGCCATCATCCCCTCGCCCACCGCCTGCCTGGAGCAGATGCACGAAATGCTGCCCGCGCTGGCCGCCGACCTGTTCCACGACTTCATGAGCACCGTGCAGAACGCGCTCAGCAGGCTGCAGGTGCGGCGCGCTGCCGGGCGCCAGGGTGACTGTCCAAGAGACAGCTAGCCAGGAAACGACCTATGACTTGCCGCTGATGGTCCACGGCGGACGCAATGGTGCAGGGGCGAAAACAGAGGCTGCCTGCTCCCAACCATGGTTGACCCTCGTTGCACTCGCCTTGCTTGTAACTCCTCAGGTCCCCAGCGCAGCTGCGGAGCACTACGTGGACAAGCTGCAATTCCTGCCTACACAATTTGCAAAAATAAACAGTGCCTAACTGTTATGAATGTGCCGTATTGCCCTCTCAGGCCCCCAGCTCCGCGGTGGAGGACTACGTGGACAAGCTGCAGTTCCTGGGCGAGGTGCGCGAGGCGGAGAAGCGGCTGGACGGCGCGTGCAACGAGATCCACGACCTGTACAACCTGATTGACGACTACGGCATCGGCGTGAGCCCCATGGACCGCGCCGCGTACGCCACCATGGACAGCACCTACAACACGCTCAAGACCACCATGGAGGAGGTGGAGGGCGCGCGGGACGACCACGTGGCCAAGTACTCGGCCAACCTGGAGCAAGGTGCGGCGAGGGTGTGTGTGTGTGAGCTATGCACACCGGCTGCTCTACGACAGCGCCTATGTCTGCAAGTCCAGTGCTCAAGTCCAGGGAGTGGGCTGCATGACAGACTTGAGTAAGTACTGCAAGTGGCGGTGTAGGGGCCGGGCCTCAAGGGAATGCTGTGTTGCTGGTGTGCAGGCATCGAGTCGATCAGCAAGGAGGTGACGGAGATCCGCAACGAGGCGCAGCACGAGATGGTGCTGAGCGAGGAGAGCGAGCACGACAAGGTGGTGGCCTACCTGCAGCAGCTCAAGGAGGCGGTCGACAGGCTCACGGTGGGTGGTGCAGGGTGGTTTCGGATAAGCAGCGGCATGGAACCAAGGATTTTCATAGCGGGTGCGCTGGGCGGGGGCCAAGGGTCCAGGTACGGTACTGCGGTGGGAACAGTTGCAGGCCCTCTTAAGGTGCTGCAGGGAGCTGACACGCGCTACAGAAATGGTTGCCGGCGTGAAGGTGTCGTTAACAAAGACTCTGACGCTATCCTCCCTGCCCTGGACCCTGCACCTGCAGACCGAGTCGGCGCGGATCAACAAGTACCAGCGGCTGTTCAAGGTGAGCGGGAACGGGCAATCCTCCAAGACCCCCGTAATCGCGATGCTCTCAAACCCGCTTCTAGCAGCGGGCACGGGCCCCGTCCCCATAATCGCTATGCTCCCAGGCTAGCTACCAGCAAAGACGCCAAAGGGCCATGACCTGCCGTAGAGCCCCATTCTTTTACCTGCAGCTAATGCCCTTTCTCAATACCCCTGCAGGTGCCGGAGACCAAGTCGGAGGACCTGGGCGACACGGCGGACGAGGTGGCGCTCAAGCTGGGCCTGTGGCAGGGCAGGGCGGAGTGGGAGGCCATCACCGACACGTGGTGCGCCACGCACTTCGACTCGCTGGACATGACGGTGCTGGAGGACACCACCAACCGCTTCCACAAGCAGGTGCGCGCAAACAGCACGGAGCGCACGGTCGCCCTTTCCTGCTCCGTGTACTTGTGTGTCGCTGCTTGTATGTGGCTGACGGCAGCTGCCTTACAAGGCCTATCAAAGCAGTGGCGCTGCCTGCACACCCTGGCAATCGCACTCATGCAACAACCCGCATCCGTACACCCTGCAGGTGTACAAGATGGAGCGCGGGCTGCCGCCCAACAAGCTGGTGCCCAAGTTCCGCGCCGCCGTGGACGACTTCCGCAACCTGCTGCCCGTGGTGGCGGCGCTGCGCAACCGCGCCCTCAAGGAGCGGCACTGGGCCAAGATCTTCGAGGTCATCGGCCAGCAGATTGTGCGCGACAACAGCTTCACGCTGCAGGTGCGTTTCGCGCCCGCCTTGTGACGCGCCAGGCCACGCCTTACTCCACGCTGCTGCAGGTTCACCGTGCGTTCCCGGTAGGGTGCCAGGACGCCGACTGCCTTATAAGCCGCGTACACCTCTTGCTCATGCGGCCAGCGAGCATGACCATAAGAATAATCAACAAATAGTCCCAAATCCTGAACCTGTTCCGTCGTGTTTTATGCCCTCCTGCAGGTGCTGCTGGACGCGCGCGTGCAGGCGTGGAAGGACTCGATCTCCACCATCTCCACCGAGGCCACGCAGGAGATGGCGCTGGAGGAGCTGCTGGCCAAGGTGTCCAACAAGTGGGTGGACCTGGAGTTCAACGTCATCCCCTACAAGGAGTCCAAGGACGTCTTCATACTGGGCGGCATCGAGGACATCCAGGTGCGTGCCCCTGCCTCCCTCCGCCACTGCCCCCGCTCACAGTACCTCTCCTTCGTAATACCCCTTGAGCAGCTTCATGAATGCACCCCTTCTCCACCTCCGGCGCATCGCCTCACACCGTCACTTACTCCCTGACCCTGCGTTGCCTCCATACCAGCTCTTGCTCTGGCCACTGCCACTGCCTTTTTTGCAGACATCAGACCCCCTGACGCCTTTGCGACTGTTCACTCTCTTCCCTCCATACATGCAGATCGCGCTGGAGGACAGCATGGTCACCATGTCCACCATCCTGGCCTCGCGCTTCGTGACCGGCATCCGGCCCGACGTGGAGAAGGTGGAGCGCCAGCTCAACCTGTTTGCGGACACGCTGGACGAGTGGGTGGGCGTGCAGAAGGCGTGGATGTACCTGGAGCCCATCTTCTCGGCGGTGGACATCCAGCGGCAGCTGCCGGTGGAGGCCAAGGCGTTCTTTGCGGTGGACAAGCAGCTGCGGGAGGTCATGCGGCGCACCAAGGACCGGCCCAATGCGCTCATGGCGGGCACCTTCCCAGGTGGGCAAGCAATCTTCTGCAGCCTGTGCGTGTTTTGATCGCTCACGCCTGGGGGGCACCTTCCCGGGTGCGCAAGGCGCTGCTGGCCTGCGCGTGTTTTGAGTGCTCACAGCTGGCTGTGAGTGGAGAGCGAAGTGCGTTCAGCGTGCCGTACAAGGCAGCTGAGCTTGGTGCCCCTATGCGTGTAATGGCTGCACTCACTTGGATGAAAGTGACAGCAAGGGGCGCTGAGTTCTCTGTGGGTGGCGGCTGAGCTTTGATGCTGCTGTGTTGCTGTCAGGCATACTGGAGCTGTTCCAGAAGGCCAACGAGACGCTGGAGAAGATCCAGAAGAACCTGGAGGACTACCTGGAGACCAAGCGCATGGCCTTCCCGCGCTTCTACTTCCTGTCCAACGACGAGCTGCTGGAGATCCTGGCGCAGACCAAGAACGTGCAGGTGGGCCCCCTTCGTGTTTCATCACTGCGCTGCATCGTTCCGCACACTGCGTGCTGCTTTGCGGCCGCTTGCACACAGCCTGAGTCCCCGTCGCTTCGCCCTGGAGACGATTCGCCCGTGTGCCGTACGCTTGGACCCGACCTTGCCGGCGCGCAGGTGGTGCAGCCGCACATGGGCAATGCGCAAACCTTTTCCCCTGTACTTGATTGTATGCCATGCGGCATGGCGCTTAGGGCATGACAACCTACTGTTCTTGTTGGGCATGGCAGGCCGAGGTGCCCGTGTGAACCCACGCCCTTGCTGCTGCGGTACCGGTATTCCTTCGCAGGTCGTGTAGCTAAACATGGGTTATACGTGTACATTGCTATGGAGGTGTACCAACCACGCCCTTGGATGCTATGGTGTGCGGTGTACGTTCGCAGGCCGTGCAGCCGCACATGGGAAAGTGCTTCGACGGCATCCGGCGGCTGGACTTCGGCGACGACCCCCGCTCCATCGACATCTTCGCCATGGTGTCGGGCGAGGGCGAGCGAGTGAGCCTGGGCAAGAACACCAAGGCGCGAGGCAACGTGGAGAAGTGGCTGGGGGACGTGGAGAGCTCCATGATCGGTGGGTCTGGGTATCAACAGCACGACCTGATATGGGTGTCGAACTATTGACCGGTGCGGGGGCGAAGCCGGTGGCATGGGCAGTTAGTCAAAATGGGGAGACGTGAAGAGCTCCATGTTTGGTGGGCGTCTGTACCAGTGGGCCCGGCACCAGCACGAGTGCCTAGATACCAGTGCGGGCGGGCTTGGCCCAAAGCGCTGTTGCCGACGCATGGCCTGCCGGAATGTAGCCTCTCCGGCTACCGCAAAGTGGGATGTACTAAGCAGCTGTATTGCTGTCTCGTTCCGTGCAGCGAGCCTCAAGAAGATGGCCAAGTACGGCTGGCAGTCGTACCCCGAGGAGCAGCGCTCGTCCTGGGTGCTCAAGCAGCCCGCGCAGCTGGTCATCGCCATCAGCCAGGTGGGCCGGGTACACGTGCCGTGTATCCTGTTTCAACACTTGACCTCAACCTGTGCCCTCACACACGCTGCGCTAGGCATGCGCGAAAGGGTGGTCTGCAGCTTCGCCCGGGTGTCGCCTCAGCCTCCATGTTCCTGACCCTGCTCCTTAACCCTAATCCTGCCACCCTCTCACCCGTGCTACTACCACACACTGGCGCCAGGTGTACTGGTGCCACGGCGTGGAGGAGGCGCTGCGCAGCTACGACCCCGCGCAGGCACTGGCAGACTACCGCTCGGTGAGTACGGCACCGAGACGCAGTAGCCGTACATAGCCCTAACCCACACCTCTTGCCACCCTCGCCCCGCTGGTGCACTTGCATGCTGCCGTATCCCGTCCGCAGCCTGCCCGCCACAGCTACCGGCCCGCCTGCTGCCTCTGCTCGCAACCACACGCCACCGCACTGCCCTTGACCTTCCTCACCTTCAGCCTGCCTCAACCCCAAACCCTGCCCTACCTGCCCTACCCACAACGACCCGCTGAACCCACCCTATCCCAGGTCAACGTGCGGCAGCTGGCGGACCTGACCCGCCTGGTGCGTGGCGAGCTGTCCCCGCTGCACCGCCGCATCATCGCGGCGCTCATCACCATCGACGTGCACGCGCGCGACATTGTGGACTCGCTGCACAGCGGCAGCGTGGCCGACCTGAACGACTTCCAGTGGCAGATGCAGCTGAGGTACTACTTCGAGAACGAGGACGTGGTGGTGCGACAGGTGCGTGCATGCGAGGTGCCTAGCGGACCCATGACGGTAGTAATCATTGTAACTGACTCGCCTGCCGTTCACCGCCGCCTTTGCTACCATGCCACCGTGTTGGTCTGCCGCCATGTTGAACTGCTGCGTGCTGCCCAAGTTCCGCTTGCAACTGCTGACATGGTAAAACCTTCACTGTTGTCGGTGCATCCCCCACCAGGTCAACGCGCGCTTCAACTACGCGTACGAGTACCTGGGCGCGCAGCCGCGGCTGGTGGTGACGCCCATGACCGACCGCTGCTACCTGACGCTCACTGGCGCGCTGCACCTCAAGTTGGGCGGCGCGCCGGCGGGCCCTGCAGGTACGGCACGCTCACGTTTCGCAATCATGTGTTTTTGCGCGTTTGCAGCAACCTATGCCTCGTTTATAATGCACGGATCGCTCAACTGGGAAGTGTTGGGACCCTTACCGTTGGGAGCGTTGTGAAGGTGCACGCATCCTCACGACCCCTACCCTGCAGGCACCGGCAAGACGGAGACCACCAAGGACCTGGGCAAGGCGCTGGGCGTCAACTGCGTGGTTTTCAACTGCGGGGACAACCTGGACTACAAGTAGGATACTGTGGGGCGGGTTGCGACTCTGCCTTTACCCTTGCACGAGATACGGGTGCGGATGTAGCGTGGCAACCGCAGCTTCGTGTCCACAGCCATCATGCATGTGTAGAGGCCTCTCCTCAAAGCGTTCCGTGCGCATGTGCAAAACCAGTGCCGATGAGAAGCAGAGTAGGTTGCTTATTGAAGGGTTCTGCCTTGGTACCTGATGCGTGCAGGTTCATGGGCAAGTTCTTCAGCGGCCTGGCGCAGTGCGGCGCGTGGGCGTGCTTCGACGAGTTCAACCGCATCGACATCGAGGTGCTGTCGGTGGTGGCGCAGCAGCTGCTGACCATCCAGAACGCGCTCAAGGCCAGCATGTCCGCCTTCAACTTCGAGGGCCGCATGATACGGCTGGTGCCCACGTGCGGCGTGTTCATCACCATGAACCCGGGCTACGCTGGCCGCACGGAGCTGCCCGACAACCTCAAGGTACGGCGTGACCACAAGTGCGCTCAGCTGTTACCCGGGCCTCGAGACCGATGACGCCTACGGCGGCTTTGTGTTACCCTCTCGCGTGGTCGAAGAGCGTGACCCCTGGTCCCGGCTGACCCCACCCTCTTGGACGGGTAGGCACAGACCTTCAACATACTCTCCTATTGTTAGGGAGGAGTTCTCCTGCAGAACGCGGTCGCATACACGGCTGGAGGATTTAACCCTTGCCTTGAATCCTCCGCCACTAGGTGTCATATGTAATTGCCTTCTCACATGCAGGCGCTGTTCCGGCCCATGGCCATGATGATCCCCGACTACGCGCTGGTGGCGGAGGTGATGCTGTTCTCCGAGGGCTTCGAGGACTCCAAGACGCTCAGCCGCAAGATGGTCAAGCTGTACAAGCTGTCCAGCGAGCAGCTGTCGCAGCAGGACCACTACGACTTCGGTGGGTTAACACACACACGCGCACACGCAAATAGACGGCCTGTACCCCACACCCTGCGCAGGCATTGCAACGTGCCAGGTGACGTTTCTGTGCAACGTATGCCACGCGGCGGCCATGTCCACGGACCCGAACGTCGTCTCCTTGACTGTGAATCCACCGCCACCCTGTACGCAGGCATGCGCGTAGCAAAGTCTGTGCAGGTAGCGGGCAGCCTCAAGCCATCCAAATCCCCTTCCCTAGACCACCCCCTTCCGGCACCCCTGCCACGCAGGCATGCGCGCCGTCAAGAGTGTGCTGGTCATGGCCGGCAGCCTCAAGCGCGCCAACCCCGACCTGTCGGAGGACGTGGTGCTCATCCGCGCCATGCGCGACTCCAACCTGCCCAAGTTCCTGGTGGACGACGTGGAGCTGTTCCAGAACATCATATCCGACCTGTTCCCGGGCGTGCACGTGCCGGACCAGGTGCGGCTGGGGGGTGGCTAGCCGTTAGGGAATGCGGAGGACGGATGCATTGCTGTGGGGTGCAGCTTATCCTTATAGATGCTGTGCGAGGTGCAGCACGTTTCAGCTGCGTTTCTGCCTGTGCGGAGGTCAGATGCTGTGCGCTCTGTCATCTGAGGCTGCAGCCTGTGTAGTCAAGTATGCCGCACGGTTAGCTCTTGATGCTGATGCGCCGTGTGTGTGCATTGGCGGGGCCCCTGCGTAGGACTTCGGCGAGCTGGAGCAGTCTATCCGCGCGGTGCTGTCCCACGGCGGGCTGCAGCAGCCCGGCTCGTTCGTGACCAAGGTCATCCAGCTGTACGACACCATGAACGTGCGCTTCGGGGTCATGCTGGTGGGCCCCACGGGCGGCGGCAAGACGGAGTGCTACCGCACCCTGCAGGTGAGCGTTCCCACCGACAGGATATGCCAACCCACCGGACAGCCCCGCAGCACCTGCAGTCACACGCTGTGCATCACATGCTCGTTAGAGCCCCAAGCATTTGGCCGCTGACATGTGCCCTTTCCTCGCACCACCACCCCCAGGGCGCCTGCACGCGGCTCCGCTCGGAGGTGCGCCACCCGTCCGACAAGTACCAGGTCACCCACACCTACACGTTCAACCCCAAGTGCATCAAGATGGGCGAGCTGTACGGCGAGTACAACCTGCTCACCAACGAGTGGTCGGACGGCCTGGGCTCCACGCTCATCCGCTCCGCGGTCAATGACACCTCGCCCGACCGCAAATGGGTGGTCTTCGACGGGCCCGTGGACGCCATCTGGATCGAGAACATGAACACCGTGCTGGACGACAACTGCACGCTCTGCTTGCCCAACGGCGAGCGCATCAAGCTCAACCCCGTCACCATGCGCATGCTGTTCGAGGTGCAGGACCTCGCGGTGGCCTCCCCTGCCACGGTTTCGCGCTGCGGGATGGTGTACATTGCGTTGGAGGAGCTGGGCTGGCGGCCGGCCATCCAGACGTGGGCGCAGAAGACGCTGCCGGCGGCCATTTCGCAGACGGCGGGCGAGATTGCGAACACAATCTACACCATGTTTGACACGTATGTGGACGGGGGGCTGGAGTGGCTGCGCAAGCGCGGCAAGGAGTACATCCCCGCCGTGGAGAACAACCTCACCACCAGCCTGGCGCTCATGCTGCAGGTGGGTTAGAGACACCCGACAGCATGCGGGTAAAGGAGGTTGGCGGGGTAGTGCCAGGGATGCCGTGGAGGAACACGCTCACGTACAGGGAAAGGCGGAACAGGGTAATGCAGGTGCGGTAGTGGTAGGGGTGCATGTGGCTGCCAGGCCTGCTGTACATGGCTGCGGAAGCAGGAAAGCGGGGGCCATGCTATGTGTCAGGACGTCTAGCAGTGAGGTGAGGTTCCTGTCCTGAGCTTGCTTGCGCGACTGATGATGGGTTCTTAAACTGATCGCCCACCGTCCAACAGAGCATGCTGCTGCCGGCCCGCGGCTTCAAGTGGGGCGCCAAGCCCGAGGAGCTGTCCATCGCGCTGTCCAAGCTCTTCGCCTTCTGCTACGTGTGGGCCCTGGGCGGCAACCTGGTGCACAGCAGCAAGGAGGACTTTGACGAGTAAGCAGCCTGAGCAAGTTGCTCTTTGCTTGGTATGTCTGTTAGACTACGGCCTCGTTGCACACCAGAGAGCGAACTAGCTGCCCCGGAACACGCACAACACCCCCGCCGTGCCAGTTCGTGCCCAGCGGCTGAACGGTGCTATTCCCCACGGTTCCGCCGCAGGTTTGTGCGCGAGCACATCCAGACGCTGTGCGCCTTCCCCGGCAACGGCACCGTCTTCGACTACCACCTGGACTGCAACAAGGTGAGCAGCAGCAGCAGCATGAGCCAGTTGGCATGCAAGCTGCTGCCGGCACAGCAGAGTCGCCCCGCCCTTTTGGCAGCATGTTGGGCCAACTATATATTGCGCTCATGCTTTGGAGGACGGTATCATTCCCGCCCGGTCCGTGGCGACTTGAAAATAACTGGTACCCCTACCGGCCCTGCCCGCAGGCCTTCCCGCCCGAGTTCAAGCAGTGGACGGACGTGGTCCCCGCCTTCGCCTACAAGCGCGAGCTGCCCTACTTCCAGATGATGGTGCCCACAGTGGACACCGTGCGCTTCTCATACCTGCTGGAGGCGTGCCTGGACGTGCAGCGATCCGTGCTGTTCACGGGTGGGTCACCCACGGGCCCAGGGTTGGGGGTCGGGGGCAGCGGTGGCGCGTCATTGCGCTGATGATCCCAATCTACCCTCGCGGCGCTTCCTGGTGCTTAGTGACATGGCTTACACTTCCTTACGTGTGCGTGCTGGTGGGTGCTCCACACAATGCTAATACACAGGTGTCACGGGCGTGGGTAAGTCGGTCATCACGGTGGCCGCCCTGGAGGACCTCCGCGAGCGCAAGCACGTGGTGCCGTACACCATCAACTTCTCGGCGCAGACGCAGGCCGTCGACACGCAGCTGCTCATCGAGAGCAAGCTGGAGAAGAAGCGCAAGACGCGCTACGGCGCGCCCGTGAACAAGCGCATCGTGTTCTTTGTGGATGACGTCAACATGCCCGCGCGCGAGAAGTACGGCGCGCAGCCGCCCATGGAGCTGCTGCGCCAGTTCCAGGACTTCAAGTGAGCACCAGGGGAGCTCTGCTTGCTACACCGGCTTGCCAATGGGACCTGCTTGCCAAACTCAAGTACTTGACCCTGGGGGAGCACAGCCGTTCAGCCCACATGCCCTTTACCATACCGGTACCGATATAACTAGTGCATACCGGTAATTGCACCTGCTTGTATGCATCACCTGACAGGGGCTTCTACGACCGCAAGAAGCTATTCTGGAAGGACGTGGAGGACACGACGCTGTGCGCCGCCTGCGCGCCGCCCGGCGGCGGCCGGCAGGAGATCACGCCTCGCTTCGTGCGGCACTTCACCATGCTGTGTGTGCCGCCGCCGTCGGACGCCGCCACCAAGACCATCCTCATGTCCATCTTCAACGGCTTCCTGGCCGACTTCCCCAAGGACATGGCCACCATCGCGGGGCCCATCGTCAACTGCTCGGTGGAGGCGTACAACAGGTACGGCATGGGGGGAGGGGTTCGTCGGGGCTGTGGGCGCCACCAAACGTCCATGCCAAGTAGGAAGGGCATGCTACTGCGACCCACAGATGAGAGCACTTGATAGTGAAGAGCCGTTGTCCACTTCCCGGTGATGAAAGTGGGCGTGTGTGTGTGGCGCTTGGGCACGTGCGCAACAGGCATGGCATGCTAGTGCTACCTGCGGATGGGCGGGCGGTACCGGACACTCTAGATACTTATTGCTTCACACTTCAGTGTCCTCGTGCATGCGTAGTAACTGCAAGCCCGCCTCCCTCATCCGCGGCCAGGATCTCCGAGGAGCTGCTGCCCACGCCCGCCAAGTCGCACTACACCTTCAACCTGCGCGACCTGTCCAAGGTGTTCCAGGGGCTGCTCATGATCACGTCGGGCTCCTGCCCCAACCGCGACGTCATGATGCGGCTGTGGATGCACGAGGCGTGCCGCGTGTTCCACGACCGGTGAGCAGCACGGCGTTGTGCGCATATGGTGCCCCATGTCTGATACCGTGTGCGGCTGCGGATGCACGAGGCGTGCCAGGAGCGGGACAGGCCTGATGGGCCCATGGTGTCCTGTGCTGTCAAGCGAACAAAGCTTTCCAACACGTTTGGAGGCCAGCTCCTGGACTGTGGGATAACAGCGGAGGCGGTTTTGCAGGCCATGGGTACTGAAGGTGCTTTCTTGTCCCTGTGTATTAACCTCCCTGCAGCCTGATCAACAATGAGGACAAGACGTACTTCAAGAAGATGCTGGTGGAGCTGGCCAACAAGCACGGCGTGGGATCCTCCTGCACCTACGACGAGGTGTTCGGGCCGGGGAGGTACATCATGTTCGGGGACTGGATCAAGGTGCGTCCCGGCCTGGCCTCACGCTCCTGCACGCCGCAACCTTTCGTTGATACCCCTCGACAACGGATCCTGCCCGCAGCACTGACTACTAGTCCACCTACGCCTGCCGCTCTCCTCCTTGCTGCCGCTATCACACTCTGCCAGAGCACGCCCGAGCGCCCGAGCCCAACACCTCGCTTGCCTACATTTTCGGCCCTGGTATCGGTACGTGAATTAATGATGTCTTGAACACATTCCACGTTTTCCTGCTGCTGTGCGCAGATGGGCCTGGACCGCGAGGAGCGGCGCTACGAGGAGATCGGCTCCGACGTGTCCAAGGTGGTGTCGGTGCTGGAGGAGTACCTGGACGAGTACAACCTCACCAACACAAACACGCTGAACCTGGGTGAGTAAACAGCTCCTCCTTAGTACCATGCCCCCATGCCCCGGACAACTCAGGTCCCCGGCCATGCTGTGCTTTGGGGTGCCGACTTGCAGGCGAGGGTGAGGGTGAGGGGGATGAGATGGGGGAGTGGACGAGAAGCATCAAGGGGGCAGGAGCAAGGGGGCGGTGCAAGTCGGCATCAGTGTTCTTCATGGACGCCGTTGAGCACTGCTCCTCTTCTCCCCACACCATAGTGCTCCTCAACCCCCCAACGCCGCTCCCCGCCCCCGTCCCCCTCCCCTGAATACTATTTCCTCGCGTTACTAACATTGTATCCCCCTCCCCCTCACCCAGTGTTCTTCATGGACGCGGTGGAGCACATCACGCGCATCGCGCGCATCCTGCGCCAGCCGCGCGGCAACGCCATGCTGGTGGGCGTGGGCGGCAGCGGCAAGCAGAGCCTCACGCGCTTCGCCACCTTCATGGGCGGCTTCAAGATCTTCAGCGTGGAGCTGACCAGGGGGTACGGCGCCAACGAGTTCCGGGAGGACCTCAAAAAGCTGTACCGCACCGCAGGTGGGTCCAACCACACCCTGTTCCACGGAACAAACACGGCAACGCACGCGGCGTGTGGCGAGCGAGGGAGATCACATCGCTACTCAACCCGGAAGCTTACGTAGCCACGTCAACCCACTTTGCGTGCCTCTCCCCACATCTCCCACAGGCATTGACGGCGAGCCGGTGGTGTTCCTGTTCAGCGACACGCAGATCGTGCAGGAGGGCTTCCTGGAGGACATCAACAACATGCTCAACAGCGGCGAGGTGCCAGGCATGTTTGCGCAGGTGCGGCAGCAAACAGCGCTGTGCACGATGTTCATGCACGTGCAGCAGCACATCCTGCACACCCTGCGCTGGGCTCAGGCATGTTCGTACAGGCGCGGTAGCACCAGGTAGCACACAGTGCACGCCCTGCTCTGGTGCCCGCTGCCGGCGAAGCCGCCTCCACATGGCCCCCCTTACAACCCTTCTACACTTGATGTCTCTTGGCATCCATGAATACGACCACGGCGCACACCCATTGCCAGCTGACGCACCCCTCTCCTGTTGCCAACTCCGGTGCCCCGCCCTTTTCCTCTGCAGGACGAGAAGGACCGCATCGTGAACGACATCCGCGAGTGGGTGACGGCCACGGGCGGCAACCCCACCAAGGACGGCTGCTACGCCGCCTTCGTCAACCGCGTGCGCGACAACCTGCACCTGGTGCTGGCCATGAGCCCCGTGGGGGAGGCCTTCCGCTCGCGCTGCAGGCAGTTCCCGTCGCTCATCAACTGCACCACCATCGACTGGTTCAGCGCATGGCCGGAGGTGCGTCGGCACAGCGGCGGTGCTGTTGCAAATGCTTGTGCCCTGGAGCTGTAATTACGTTTTGTATTCACTTGTCCTGACGCCTGGCATATGGCACTTCCGTACCATCCACAACACTGGCAGTCATGATACATCCTTACGGATAGCGAACCTGTAACCTGTAACTGCCTGTGTTTTCTTGCCCACAGGACGCGCTGCTGAGCGTGAGCCAGAAGTTCCTGGCGGGCACGGACCTGGGCGGGGACGCGGTGCGGGACGGGCTGGCCGCCATGTGTGTTACGGTGAGTCGGGACGTGCGCCAAGTGCCTCGCAACCGTCACAATCGCTACAATACAATACCTGCTACGGCACATCAATGGATGCCCCTCCATCACCACTCGCGTCCACCCCTGCCCCCATGCGCTACTCTTGTGCTGCCCTGCCTCACCCCCCCCCCCCCCTCGCCCCCCCCCCCCCCCCCCCCCCCCCCCCCCCCCCCCCC
>VFQN01002729.1_pt1 | contig 26573 bp, 37 predicted proteins | sample 3512371 | NCBI WGS metagenome assembly VFQN01 (sample SAMN10412370, study PRJNA504923) | tailings metagenome | isolation source: Replicate 2 from Balatoc abandoned mine | place: Philippines: Itogon, Benguet | collected 2017-08-28 | reverse complement strand
ACGGTGGGGGTGGCGGGGGTTAATCGGTAGGACGACAGACGAAGTCTGTAGATCGACGAGGTGTGTGTGTTAAGCTGGGTGCTCGGCGTATCGATGCAATAGCTGGGATCTCAGCAGCATCCTTGGCATGTGTTCAACACTCGTAGCACAGGGCAGCCAGGTGCTACGTGACTCGGTGGGTGCACAGGGTGCATCAGCTCGGGGGGCTCCAGCCCGTAGTGCAGGCCCGGCGGTAAATTTTGCGGTGCTGAATGCAGCAGGGCGGCTGGTGGTGCGGTGCAACGTGTGCAAGTTGTGGGTCACGGCAGGTGCATGTGCAAAGGCCGGGTAGGCGTATGGTTAGAGACCCGTGGGTCACGCCAGGGGCACAACACCAGCGTGGGAAAAGTAGAGGCCGAGACATGTTTGGCGCGGTGATACTGCAATTTCCCAGTAGCAGTCAGTGATGTGTAGCGCGGATGGCGTGCACCCATCACTGGGTATCATGAAGCCCACGTGCTAATGGTGTCACGTGTGAAGGTCAGCCAAGTGCATGCACTGCCGTTCGAGCGTGCCTGCAAACCTGGTCGGATCAGGAGGTACCTTTTCGATGGTGGTAACATAACGTAGTTGACGGTGGAGGACGGGAAGCCCATCGGGCGCGAGCTGTCGCTGCGCTACCGCAGCGCTCAGTGGTGCCTGGTACGCTGCCAGTGCCATGTGGGGTCGTGCGATTTGCAAATGCACATCCATTTGCAGTGAGCCCCCTATGCTGACCCTTGGCGTTGATACTGTTCCAGATGCCGACCCAATCGCACCTTGCTGCCGTGCATGTAGGTGTGCGTATGCAAACACACCCGAGTGTGCAGTGGCACCCACCCTGAGAGCTCGCTGTGCCAGAGCTGTGGAGTCCTTGGCCGTGCGCACCGCTGTGTCCACCAGTTGCCGATTCGTTTGCTGCTCCAAGGGTATAGCTGTCGGGTCGATCACGATGTCTTCCCCTTGTCCTCCAAACAGCTCGTTGCGTTGCTCCATTTCAGTGTAGGGCGGAGGCATCGTCCCTGCAGCTGCCGAGCTTTGAAACGCAAGAGCAGGTGAGCTCTGTTGCCGATGTAGCTGCTAAGTTGAGCTATAAAGCCTTCTGGCCTTCTCCGCGGTGAGGAGTTACACGCAGGTGTTGCAGGCGAGCGAGTATTTAGGCCTATGTATGGTCTGCAAGAGTTAGCTGCATGCGTGTGTAAGCAGTGTGTTACTGGAGAAGTGATAGTTGCAACTGTGTTGGCTCTCAGGGAGGACCAGGGCATGCATCCCAGGTTGGTTTCCTGGTTGCATCGCAGGCACCTGGAGGCCAAACCAGAAACACAGTATCAAGTGTCTTGAAGGCGCGCTTTATCTTACCTATCACCGTATTTACAGCAGCTCCAGGCGTCTGCTGAGCCCTTCACGACAATGGCGCTCCGGGCCTTGGGCCGGCAGCTGCGTTCTCTGAACCTCGCGCCCGCTGTACAGCAGACTACTCGTTACTTTGGATCTGCTAGTCACCACGATGAGGAGGAGCACGAGCACGGTCCCGCGACCACCCCCACTGTTTTCGACAAGCTCGTTGAAGTCAGCGTCGTTGACATGAACGGCGTGCGTCACAAGGTCCGGGGGCTTGAAGGGCAGAGCCTGGCGCAGGCTCTTATCGAGTATGGCTTCCCGGAGACCTACTTCTTCCCAAACATGGGCTTCTACACCCAGCACATCCCGGACGCGCACGTCTTCGTGCCAAAGGAGTACTGGGACAAGATGCCCAACATTGACCCCGGCAGCGATGAAGGCGGCGCTGTGAAACGCATGTTCAGGGATATCGTGCAGGACTACCAGCGTGACACCTCCTACTTCGCGTCCTACATCACGCTGAGCCAGGAGCTCAATGGCATAACGGTGGGCATCGGCCCCATCAAGCCCTGGATCCTGCACTCGGAGTGGGCGTTCGCGGGTGTGCACGACAGCAAGGCGAAGCAGTTCGACAAGCCCACGGTGGAGATTTGGGGCTGAGCCATGGGCGCAGCTTGGATGCAGGCTTAACATCTTGACAGCAGGACTGGTATTGCATAAGAGCGAGTCGCCCGTGGGTCCCTTTGACGAAAGGGTTTGGCGGGGGGAGGGTTGAATGGAGCGAAGGAGCTGGAGGGGGTGTTTCGGGTGCAGGGCAGGGCAGCGTCCCAGCTCATCGTGAGGGGCGTGTGTACCCCCTGTAGGATTGCGGCCTCGGGAGTTCCCCCGTACCGCAGCCAGAATACGCATGAGGCAACTGCTGGCAAGCTATGGGGCACGAGTGCGGTGGTTGCGTATTCCTGCTGGTCTCGCCGCCATCATCGGGGTGGCTTGTGGCTGTCAGTACGGTGTGCCGCCGCGCACGTGCACAGATAATCGGGTACGCCAGCTTAAGTTTCGGGCATTGTGCTTCAGGGTTTGAAAGCACATGTCTTCCTGGCCGCTCACTGACAGTGAAGGGGCGGTTTGGTTGACGGTAGGCGTGTGTCTGTGTTACATGGCAGGCCCGGGTGGTGGCGTGGCCTCAGCTGCCGGCATTGCGCCTTTTAGGGGCGCTCATCAAGTATCTAGCTGGGATTGGGCATAATGACGCTGCCATGACGGTTCATGCATGGTTGTAATCAGCTGCGAGATGTGCCGTACCTTGACACGCATCCAGTGGTGGCACCAGGTTCCATGGAAGTTGGGATTGTCCTGCGGTGCAGTGCCAAAGCAACACGATGCATGTGGTCGTGGCACATGTAGTGAGCGTACAGGACGTTCCAGGGGCTTGCGCAGTGGTCCACGGGGCCATGCATAAAGAGGGGACTGACACTGCAGTATCCGGGTGCCTCGCACCACAGCCGCACCGCAAGTGCGTACCAGCCTGACGCTCGGCCAGCTGCCGTTGCAAACCACGGGAATTCAATGCGCACAGGCACAGCGATAGCTGCAGCCAGGATGCAGGGAACTTCGGGAGCCGCAGGAGCACGCAGGAGCAGCCTGAAACAGCAGCAGTGCGCCGGTCGAATGCCTACATATTTGGCACAGCACCAGGCAGGGAGAACGGGGGTGTGGCGGCTTTGCACTGGCTTTCACGATAAGTTTCTGCGTTAGGTCATATAGGGTTGTAGCTCCCGTGCCTTGTTCACCATGCCCGGTAGACACTAGGCGTGGCGGTTGCCAACCAGACCTGCGTTGAGCCCCGAACAGGGACAACATTGGGGGTGGAACAGGCAGGACTGGTGGGCAAAGGCAGAAGGAGAGCCAGGCCAGGCCAGGCCAAGCGCTACCATGCGCTACACACCAATGTCCTGCATTACGATGTGTTACCGGTTGCATGCAGCAGGGGGGCCAAGGGGCGCACACCTGGGAAGCTCCCCTCGCCATGGTGTATCACGCAATGCCTACAGCCCTACACCCCTGCTGGCAGTGAGCAGGTGGTTGTGGGTTACACTCGTTTGATTACGCAATACTTGGGAGTAACCGTACAGGTACAAGGTTCGCCCCCTCTGTCCACAAGAACTGACGGAGCCGCAGGCAGCGAGTTCAGCTTCATGGGCAGGACGCTGCCGGCAGCCGCCGCCTGCTCGCTATCGCCCGACCCAGATGCCTGGTAGCAGAACACGGGGTGCCGTGCGCGCACCAGCACGCTGGTGGGCACGCGGGCCCAGCGGTCGTGGTCGAGCAGGTAGGCAGCTACCTCGCGAATAGCGGCCTCGCCCACGCGCACGGCGGGCTTCCAGCCGGGGTCCCCCAGCTGCCGCACTACTCGTCGCCGCGCTTGAGGATGGTATCCCCTGGGCCGCCTTTTACCTGTCCGCCCACATGTGCTTGCCAAGCACGAATTCCTAGCCCCTGTAACCTTCTCACTGCTTCTCACGAAGAAAAAAAATCTGTCGTAGTGCCTGTTCCTTCCTGCCGCCTGTTGCTGTCCACAACTACATGCTGAGTGAGTCGAGTGAGCCTGAGTGAGCCGGGATGAAGCTATCAGGCATCGTACCATCACCTCAGTCCCATGCTCAAGTGCACTGCAGCAGCCGCTGGTGTTGCTGTCCCTCGTGACCCATGGGGCCTCGGGGAGTCGGGCATCTCCGCGGACAGGGCACTGGAAAGCTCCTGAGGCCAGCACGCCGAGCAGCTCCAGGGCCTTTGGGGCTTTGGGCGTTTGGGGCTGCAGGGCTCACCCTCGCCTACGGTAGGTTTGCCAGGAAGGCGTGGCATTCAGCAGAAGGCGGTCGTACAACGGTCACACCCAAGTTTCTTGCATGCAGCCAAGAAGCGCAGGGAAGCCGGCGACGGAGGAGGATGACAAGCTGCTGCAGCGCGGGGTGACGGCTGAGCGGCTGGAGCAGCTGCAGAACGGAGACACAGTAGTGCTGGGCACCCGGAGCAGTCGGTGAACCAGTTTTCGACAAACTTTGTTACAGCACAATAGCGTACAGGCAGATGTCAAGTTGCACGTCGTGTTGCTGTCCAACAATCATGTGCGACAGAACCCTATGACGTGGTGAAAAACAGATTGTACAAGAGCTTCAGTTGGTCAACATACTTCAACACCGGCATTCTACACCGAACATTCCAAACCCCGCGCTTCGCCCGCACCAATAAATGCTTGGTGCTCTAACCCTAATAGTACAACGGCCGCCAGCAGGCGCCTAAACGAAACGCCAAGGGAAAGAATGGGATGCATACGCCATGACTGTACCAGAACCTGTTATCGGCCTCCGCTGTGACCACCCCTTCCCCAAACGTACGACGCGGCAGCCCTTCATCTCATCAACCAGGCGATGCACCCGCAGTGAAACGAGAGGACATACGTCAGATCGACCAGACTAACAAGCCGACGCCACCAACACGTGCGTGCACACAATTTGGAACGAACGAGCACCATGTACGGTGCTCAAGACTTGCTGGTGTTCTGCCGCAACAGGACACTAACCAACACCACGCACGGCACGATTAAAGTATCTTCGAGTCGTGGCCGAAGCTTCATTACTTGCAATGCCGCCCAAAGCTCAACCGGGAACGAGGGCTGGCAGAGCGAACGACGCTTGACCACCCACGAACACAGCACCTTGTTACGGATCACTGGCAGGGAACGCGCTACTCAGGCTCCCTCCAGTCAAAACGTGGTAACGTGCAACAGGCAGCAACAACAGTCTCTGCCCCAAGCAACCACACTCAGTCTGGCACCTAGGTGCATGCAGCCAGCACAGCGGAGCTATGCAATGCAACGTCAGTAAGTGCGTGTCTGCTTTGCTTTACCTTGTCACACTGACTGTACGCCTGTGAACTTACTGACCTGCTCAAACTGCGCGTAACCGTTAGGACCACCGTAGCTTCACTGATGCTACCATTCCCATACTACGTCGACACCGTTCGCCAACCATATGCACAGCACGTCAAGCCCACTGCACATCCATGCATGCGCAGTGTTTTCAATTCGCAACAGCGCTCGGCATCGCGGAGGTCGCCATGATCGTACATAGCAGCTCTACTAATATGGTCCAAAACCTGGGCGCTACCTTAGTAGTAGGGCACATGCAGCCTCTCGGCAGCACCAGCAGAAACACAACGGCCAAAACATCCCCCTTGCGGTGCAAGCACTTGGCGGGTTGCCACCTAATAACCTAGCCCCAACCAACCGCGCACCTTGCAACACACACACCCACTGCTCGCATCCGTGCGTTCGTTCGTCCATCCAGCATAGGGTCAGGGTCAAGACAGACATGCATCGCGCATACTCGTCAAGTTAGATGATGCAACCTTAGAAGCGGGGGCAGGAGACAGCCATGCCGGCGCTCACGTCAGCCTGCTGCTGCGACCAGCTGCCCTTCTCCAGCGCCCCGTCGATCTGCTCCACCAGCACACCCATGAACTGCTGCCACTCCTCCTCGTCCATGCCGCTGAAGCAGCGGCTCATGCGCTCGGGGCTGAAGGCCGCCACCGGGGGCGGGTAGGCCTGCGGCGCCATGCGGCTACGCTTGGCGCAGCCCTTGCCCGCCCGCCGGGTCGCCTGCTGCATCTTCATCTTGCGCCACAGGAAGCCATCGCCTGTCACGTGCACGGAGCTTGCCAGGGGCGCCTGGCGCAGCTCACCGCCAGCCGCCTCGGCCGGAGAGCCAGCACCTGCCGCGGCGATGCCCATCGAGGCAATGGACCCCATGGGCAGCGCCAGGCCCTCGCTCAGCGACAGGCTGGAGGAGCGCGAGGCCCCAGGGCTGGACTCGTCGCTGTCGTACGCGCGCTCGGGCAGCTGGCCGCCCCTGCCGCGCGGCGACGCCTCGCCCTCCTGGTCGGAAAGCTCAAACAGCAGGGCGTCCTCGCCCTCCGCCTCCTCGCGGATGCTCGAGATGGTCATGCCGCGGCGCACGGGCGAGCGCGGGCCCGCGTGCAGCTGCGTCTGCTCCTCGTCGCACTCACTCTCGCCGTCGCACTCGCTCAGCATCTCCTGCGTAAACTGCAAGGCAGAACCAGCGGGGCGCGTATTGAGTCAGTCAACGATTGTATTCACTACTCATACAGAAGGCCCACACGTCCTGACCCAAAGACTTGCAACCCAATGGAGTGCAGCCGATCGCCAACCAATCTACCACCACCCGTTGAAGCCACGCTGGAACCCCAGAAGGCTGACGTCTTACCTCAACACACTGCCGCGCGTAAGCACACATGCGCTCAAGCTCGCTCGGCTCCTCGTCGCCGTCCACGAACGGGCGGCTCATCACGGTAGCAATGTCGTACAGCGTCAGGCCGGCCTCGGCGCACTTCTTCAGCAGCGTGGTGCACACCTCCAGCACGCGCAGGCACTCCGGGCGCAGCATGGGCAGCTCCTGGCGCAGAATCGCCTTGTCCTTCTGCAGGTTGCAAGCACGGCAGCGAGGAGAAGACCTCAAAACAGTGTTTGCGAAACACTGAGCGTGGCAGGGCCTGACCCAGATCGCACCAGTACGTGTGCGCCTGCCGTGACACTCCAAGGCGCACTTGGAATGCCATTTGCCAAAGAAGCTCTGTTGCGGCCACCGTGCAAGAAGCTAATCGGGACCAACCAATGCGGGAAGCTGTAACGCTGTTGTGCAACAACATAGCAATGTGCATCAAGGTATGAATTGCACTTCCTGCCGCACCCACCTCCACGTCCAGGTCGCGGATGTAGGCCAGCTCCTCGTCGCTGAAGGGCAGCACGGTCTGCGGCCAGTGCTGCCACTCGAAGTACGGCGCCTCTAGCGTCTCGGGCAGGCAGAAGCCGTGGTCAATGGGGATCAGCTCGTACTGCCCGTCCGCCGCCATGCGGGACTTCATGTCGGCCGTGGAGGAGCGGTCCACGGTGCGGGCGGGCCGCACGAGCATGTTGCCGGCGTGGCGGTCGGTGTTGAACAGCCGCACGTCCAGAATGCCGATGCGGTGCACGTCGCGCACCGAGAAGCGCCCCGGGCCCATCTCGCTGGTGTCGCAGTCGTGCGCCACAAACTCCTGCAGTGAGCCCAGCTTCATGGGCAGGGCGCTGCCGGCAGCCGCCGCCTGCTCGCTGTCGCCCGACCCAGATGCCTGGTAGCAGAACACGGGGTGCCGTGCGCGCACCAGCACGCTGGTGGGCACGCGGGCCCAGCGGTCGTGGTCGAGCAGGTAGGCAGCTACCTCGCGAATAGCGGCCTCGCCTACGCGTACGGTGGGCTTCCAACCGGGGTCCCCCAGCTGCCGGCCAACGTAGCCCTTGGGGTTGTTGGGCGCGAGGCACTCCTCGTCGCAGGGCTTGAGGATGGCAACCTTGGCGCCGCCCTCGTTCGAGAAAAAATAGGTGCCGCCCATGCCGTCGGAGGCCTTGTCCGGCTCCTGGCATGCGCGCAGGCCGCGGATGACGGACTTGACCAGGCGCTTGACGGCGGGGGTAGAGTGAGCAGTGCAGCATACTTCAATCTTGCAGTCGCGGTTGAGCTCATCGAGGTTGTCGGCCTGCAGCAGCAGGTGGGCAGGAACGTGGGTCAGGCGCGAGGGATCCTGGACGATGTGGGTCTGCTGAGTGAACGGTACAGGTTGCTGTTGGGCGGCCAACCCACATCAAGACAACGAGTCAACGCGTGCAACTACATGTAAATACCCAGAATTTTGACTAAACAAAGATGGCAGGCTCTTACCATAACATCAGTCCCAAGCACGCCGCAGCAGCCGCTGGTGTTGCTGTACTCGAGCAGACCCTGGTAACCCACGGGGCCCGGGGAGTCGGGCATCCCCGCGGACAGGGCGCTGGAGAGCTCCTGAGGCCAGCACGCCGCCTTCGCAGGCACGCTGTACGACAGGAAACGCTGCTGCGGCACCACCACAGTCAGCTGCTCAGCACCCGGTGTGGGCACGCCGTGCAGCTCGTGGAGGGCTCCCAAGTCCAGGCCTGACGCACAGACCGGCAGGAGGGTGGAAGGCGACGAGGTTTCCGTGGGCATGCTGCGGACATCAAAGCCCCCTTGGACCTTGAAGCCGACGGTGGTAGGGAAGTCCCGCATGGCATGCCCGAGAGGACGCTCGACGGCAACGGTGGACTGCGACACAGGAGCACCAGTCAGGGTTTAGTTCTAACTTGGGCACAGCGTAATTTTAATGTAACAGACAACGCGATGACCTTATAGGCCACTACGAGCTCGCACCACACCCTCGGCGCGCGGAGCAAACGTCGGCAAAACTCACCATTCTTGCGTCGCTGCTTGCGCGTACCGACGAACGTAGGTTTTGCGCTGAGCGAGTCCCGACCTGCACGGCCAGCAACAAATCGAGGCTAAATCAGGCAACAAATCAGGCAACAAATCGAGGAGGACGTTCCATGCTATCGGCTCGGACGGACAGGCAACAACTCGCTACAACTGCCATTGCCACGGTGCGGCATCATTCCCACGGTTTAAAACAGCAAATTGGATGGTAACCAGCGGCACGGAAACGTGCCATGCGTTTTGTTGCAAATGGGCGTTAGGGTCTTGCGCTGGCTGACATAACTGGCACTACGAGGCCCGGCGTTGAACGGCTGACAGGGACTAGCTACAGAAGCGTGCAAATGTCCACCGCGAGCGCGAGCTACACCCCTGCGCACCCCGAGCCCCAGCTTCTCGCTGCATCTCTGCAACGCACCGTTCCTTTCGCCCGGAGGAGGAGCGCGCGTGGATGCTGGAGCCCTCAATCATGCAGACATCCAATAGCCTTGTGGTAAGCAAGCGTAGGACGTCTACGGACCGAGAGTCGGAGTGGGGGATTTGCGTTTGCGTGAGGCTCTTTTCGCCTCGAGCAGCGGTGGGAGGAAATGGCAACCAAACAGCAACCCAAACGACCGTATGTTATTATTGAAGCATGGCGAAACAATGTGGAAGCATCACGCGCTGCGTATGGCCTTTGTTTCACCTGGAACCTCTGCCGTACGAAAGGAAGGGCCCTGGAGGACACCTCAGGCCCCCTCTTCGCTGTCTACCTGTGGCAGAAATTTTTTTGCGCTTCCGTTTGCTGCTGTGGTTGTCAGTGTCTTCCTGCATGAACAAGCTCATGCTACAAGACACCGTTGGAGGAGATAAGGGGTGGCACGTTTTGTGCTCCGTTGGAGCACCCTTCTCGGCAACACATGCACTGCTGTTGTCCTTCAAGACGCTGCTGTGAATTTCGCCTTCTGTCCTTCGTTTACCCGTGTATGCTCGCGCTCTGTATTGCGACCCGATCTTACGACGCACCTGATGCGCGGAACTGAGTGCCGGAAAGCTTGCAGCCACAGTAGGCAGCGTTTGCGATCAGCTGCAACTGGTGATTACTGGATACGTCAAGGGACATGTTGCCATGCTCCCCAAGTGTGCGCGAACCACAACCCAGATCGCACCTACCATTCGTAGACCCGCACCCTCCTCATCAGCCTGTTTCCCTAGTGCAGCTGCGAATGCGCACGTCAATTAACTGTAGGGATGCAGGCAGGGTGAGAAGGGTCGCGGCACGGCAGCGCACCAGCGACCGGGGTAGACCTTTCACCACCACGTGTCACTGGGTTGCAACAGTGTCCTCCCAGTGCCAGTGCCACATAGCAGGCCCCATAGCTCATACAGTACGCATCATGCGGAACACCTGCCTCCCCTGCTGCTTACACACGACAAGTTAACACGTGACATCCTTACCCCTGCTTTTAACTGCGTAGCCTGGCCTAACCGCTGCAACAGCTGTACACCATATGGCGATGCTCCTTGACCACCTAACCTCACATACTGCCTGCCATGACCGCCTGCCACTCCGGGGCGCGGTGATCGAGCGCCAGCAGCTGCGACGGGCAGGGTGGGGAGTAAGGACCGATGACGGCCGTCAAGCTTACTCTGGCTTACTTCGGACCTGTCGCCCATGCTGTCCCCCCACACGTACCCTCGCGCGCCCTGATCCCATCGAGCATGGCCCAACATGTCACCCCCAGACGTAACCTCGCGTGCCCTGATCCCACTCCCTTGCGCCGTGTTAGTACTATCAGATTAGCAACCGGCCTTGCCAACCCGTACGTATCCCCCTCATATATCGGTCTCGACACACGCTTTGAGTCACTGCAGCGCATCCTAGTAACACTCCGAGCGCAGCGCTAGGGCTGCGGAGGGCTGGCAGACACCCCAAACAGCACGTCCCCTGTCCTGCACGTATTCCCCAGCATGCCGTCAGCCCCTGCACGGCCGCGCAGGGCACGCGCGGCCGCCACCACCCCGCCCCGCCCCGCCCCACCTGCACCAGCCAGTGTGCCACCAGGTCGCTCTCGCCCCGCCGCATGTGCGCCGTCAGCACCAAGCGCACCAGCTCGCCCCACAGCTCGGGTGCGGTGGGGCAGCGGCCAAGCGCTGAGTCGGGCTGGGCAGCACGGGCGGAGCGACAGGCACACGCATCAGCGGGGGCGCGACAGACGCAGCTTTGGAGAGTGCCCGGTAACAAGACGAGTAACTCGAGGTGTGGTGCAGTAGCGAACGCTGCTCCTGATGTAAGGAGTGCGAGAGCGAGGTGACTGTGGTGGCAAGGGCTGCGATGCGGCATGTGGGGTCTGGCGAGCAAAGCTCGGGCGCAACAGGAAGAGACGAGTGCCGTACGAAAATAGCCGTAACTGGACGGCGCACGGAGCAGCAAGGCCAAGCCGGCAGGCCGACCAGCACACCGAACTCACCAGCATGTCCCTGTACCTCGCCCTCGCCTGCTCCACGCTCAGCACCGCGCCCTTGCGGCCAACGTCCACCAGCAGCATCTCCTCCTCGTGCCCCCGTCCCGCGCTGCGCCCAGCCGGCCCCATGCCGGGCCCTCGCCCCTTGCCGTCGTCCCCTTCGGTCCCGATGACGCCGTGGCCATACCCAGATGCTGCCCTCACGACGGCGGGTCCCGTTTCTTGCAGCTGTTCGAAGGAGGCGTGTGGGGCCGGCGGCAGTGGCACGGCCGCCACCAGCCACGTGTCCTGCGGCGGCGCCAGGGCGGCGGTGCGGCCAGCCTGGCGCGCGGCCACCTCGGGAGGCAGGCTGTGCAGCGTGGCAGGGCCTGAGGGGTTATGGTAAAAGGGGGATCGTGGGGGTACGTAGGCCGGGTGGGATTGTGAGGGTGGACGCGGTATGCAGTCTACATTCAGTTTCTTTCTACGACGGCCAAGCTGCCGTGACGCAAGGCGGAGAAATTTACCATATTTGATACCAGCGCAGTGGGCAAAGCCTTGGGGTTCAAGGGGTATACTCTGTTTGCATAATACACCGTCTATCACTACCACCGCATGCGGACATCGGGGCCGCGGCACGTGGCCAGCAGTGACCAGCAGCGACAAAGCAGGCGTGCGATGCGTGTAACGGTTCTGTCCAAGGGAGGCAGGCTCCCTGCAATCGACCACCTGAACCGCTTACCGGTACCCTCCCACCCAACCACCGTCACCGCGCTTCACCACGCTCCATGACTTCAGCTCACAGCACCCAACCAGCCCCTTGGTCCTGCAAGTCCCGCAACACCCGCGGTCGAGATTGCATGCGCACACATCCACGCCCCAGGTGTCCTCTGCACCAAAACCAGCCGGCTCATCGCCCTCCAACCCATCCCCCTAGAGCCCACCCCAAGCCACTGCATCCCGCGTCACTACCGCCCCTACATACCGCAGGGCTGCAGATGCGCGTACACGTCCCGTCCCTGGCGTCCTCTCCGTTCCTCCGCCACCCCTTTCCTCCCACCCTCTCCGACTCACCCTCCGCCACGCTGCCTCCCCCCTGCTCCTGCCCGCTGGCCGCCCGCACCGGCCGCACGCCCAGCCCCAGGCGGGCCGCCACGCAGCAGTACAGCACCGCCAGGGACAGCGGCACGCCGCGGCGGCGCCGCAGCAGCTGGAATAGCCGGACAGGGTGGGGTAGGGTGCAGATGACGGGCGTAGAGGAAGGGAAGGGAAAGGGTTGGTGTAGGGCGGGGCACACGCAGCTTGGGGGGATCGTGCGGCAGGGGGAGGCTGAGCTCTGTTGGGATGCAGCTCTGTTGGACGCAAGAATACGTCACACAGTAGCGTCGCAGCGGTTCGGGAAGGAACGGAGAGAACAACGAAGGACGAGAGGTGTCTGGTATGGTGGGTGCGATGCCTCGGCGGTCTGGCGCAGGGGCGGGGGAGGGGTAACAGCCCGCTCTGCATGGCAGCGTTCGCAGCTTCAAGTTTATGCCAGCGGTGTCACTGTGCGTGAAGGCCGTACAGCCACACTGCCGTACTGCCGTACCTGGGGCAGCAGGGCGGGGCCCAATCCGTCGTACACCCACTCCACAGGGTCGTTGCGGAAGCGCCGCTCGCCGGGGGCATGAAACAGCACCTGTGTGGGCACAGTGGCAGCTCCGTTACGTACATAAAACTTGTCGACCGGACAAGACGAGTCACCAGGGCACGAGTAGGGCATGCATGCACGCAGGCCCCCGGCACCGCCTTGCCGCGCGTGCAGCCCACAGCAGGAGACGGGTGGCAAGGGATCGGGCCAGCTGGCCTGGCAGTCCGGGAGCAGAAGCCTCCGCCAGCGTTTGGCAGAAGCGTACCGCATGGCACCATGTCCCGTCTTACCTGGCTGATGGCCTCCAGTTGCTCCTGCAGCAGCGTCGTCGCCTTCCCGCCAGCTTCCAGTGGCTGGTCGGGAGGCGAGGGAGTCCCCGAGCTGCCTAGCTCTGCAATAAAAGGCACGTGGTTGTCGACCGCATTTATTCAATGTGGATGGGTGCGTGGTGGAATGGATGCGTCGCCTGGGCCCCTGGTGCGGAGCTTTTTCCTCGGGCGTCTGTCCATGCCTTTGAGCTTGCCGCTCGCACCGTTGCGAACTAAATGACCGTTTTCGTATAAGACGGGGACCCTACAACACATCTGCACTATCACTCTCCACATATTGCAGCTTGCTGCTACACTAGGCCCCGTGACAACCCACCTCCTTCCCCCAAAGCCTCCACGCCTGCGAACAGCCCCGGCCGGCTGCCAGCTGCCACCTCCGCTGCAAGCTCGTCCAGCTGCCTCCGTACGGCAGCCACCTCCCGTACGGCAAGCATCGGAAGCAGGGCACGTGCCCTGCTCGCGCCTCCGCCCCATCGAAGAGCCTGGCCCTGGGCAGCGGTTGGTCCGTTACCCTCAGGGTGCCAGCTCGAACCCTCTTTCCCCGCCTGCTGCTGTGGCTGCTGTTGCGCCACGCCACTAGCGACATCGTCTCCTTCCAAGTCGTCGTCCAAGATGGGGTCTGTACGGCAGACGGCCGACAGTCTGTCCACCAGCAGGGAGCCATCCTCTAGGGCGCCGCACAGCTGCTGCAGTTGCTGGTGGTGCTGCAGGTGTGGGTTAGCAGCAGCAGAATGGGCCTCCTGCTTCGAGGGAAGACTGCCGGCTGCTGGTAGTACTGCTGGCACTGCTGCTGCTGCTGCTGCAGCTTGTGTAGTTGGTGGTGGGGTCGCTGGTGCGCTCGAACCTGTCAAGAGCGCTTGCGCCGGAGCTGCCACATGGGACGTGGACCATGCCCTCCCGAGCTGGTGCCACGAAGCAAGAGCCTGCGGCGGAGCGACCTCATTACAATACCTCTGTGCGCAACGGCAACTCATGAATTAGCGCAACGGTGAGAGTTTGAGAAAAAGTACTAAATGGTGCATGGCAGCATTTCCCACAGCTGTCTGGCATTGCTGTCTGTCCATGGCCGTGGTAACGTGCAGGTGACGAAGCACGGCTAGGAGGTCTCCCCTGGCCAGTGCCCCTGGCTGCCGCAGCGTTCTTGCATGCGCAGCGCTGAACAGTGCACTCACGTCTCGGGTATCCTCCTCAGAGCCGCGGAGCACCTCCAACTGGTGCTGGATTTGACGCAGCGCCCTGAACGCTTCACCCGTGTAATGCCCGGCTTCACCTGGTAACACTGGCTCCCTGAACAACGACGCCAGCTGCGACCGAACTACCAGATTTGGTGTCGACTCAAAGCCAACAATGCCGACAAGGGGAATGTGTGCGCGAGTGTATTCCCGCGCTGCGTGTTGAAGCAGACGGTAGAGTTTTGCCGCGACGCCCATCGGCTACATATGGGTCATTTCAGGTTACTATGCAGCATGTGTAACACTGCTGCACGCGTTGCACTGCGCGGTGCACTGCGCGGCGCACTGCTCTGTCGTGCATGCTGGCACAACACACACTGGGCATGGAGAGTCTCTGAACAGCAACCCACCACACACACTGGGCATACGAAGAGTGTAACGAATTCCAAGTACCCATATCCGCCGACAGGACGAAGGACGCGAAGTGAGGATCGACCCCGGTCCATCAGCCTTCGCAGCAGGCTATGTCATACTTCCAACGGTTCTGCCAGGTAACCACAATTGCTACTAGGTCATGTGCCAGCACTTACGCCAGATCAATCGGTGAACACTCGGTGACCCTACTCTCTCTGCCGACATCGCCCCGACACTGCAGTCGTCCGGCCTGCGCCAAGCGGCTGCTTCATGGCGAGCAGGTGCGTATGGCATAATAATGAACTCCTCCGCGGCTCGCGTTGGTCAGCTTCTGCCCTAGCCCACGTGGCATCCTTATGCGCCATCAACCCCAGCCCGGCCGCGCTGTTCTACGCAGGCGTCACCCAGCTGCAGGCTGCGAGAGTAGCAATGGCGGCCTCACAACGCCTGGTGGCCGCGCCTAGCTTCAGCGCGCCAGCTGCACCGTCCTACACGGCGGGGTTCACCAGCGCCCCCAGCATGCCGGGGTCGTTTGCTGCGTCAGGCCTGCTGTCCGGCTCATCCTCCTCAGGTGAGCTGCATTATCAGGTGGTCCAGCAGGGACTGCGTTATGCAGTTTGTGTGCAGGCTATGTTAAGCGTCTTGTGGCTGCAAGCACGGGTGAACAACTTTGCATGTCGTTCCGGAGAGGTGTGGTACGGCGGACGAGCCGTCCACGACCGTGCCATTAGGCCGGTGCTGCACGCGGAGTACGTTTGCAAGGCTTTACGTACTTGTTACGACATTGGACTTAGCAAGGAGAGGTTGAGGGCATGAATCGGTGTTTCCACAAGCTGCCACTGCTCACTGCACTTCGAATCTCCAGACTCCAACACCCACACGGCCTTTGTTTGTCTTACTGGCTTGTGGTCAGCGCTGACAGCGTGTTAAATGGATGACGTATGCTGGTTGTTTCTCCCTACGCGCCATGGGCCACTCCCCGCAGGAGGCGCTGTGGAGGGCGCTGACAGCAGCGAGGGCAACAGCCTTGGAGCCTCCAGCTCTGGAACTTTAAGTCATGGCGTCAGAAGGATGAAACGTCGCCGCAAACGCTTTTAGCACCGGCTTAACCACATTATTCGCAGTGACAAGGACCTCGACGTGAGTGCTGGTGCGCAATGTGTTTGGGGGGAGCAGGAAGCGAGGGTGCGAGGTGTGGGGCGTTTGCGTGCTCGGCGCAGGCTGAGGAAGGGGGGGCTCGCGCTCGCGCTTTGCCGTTGAGGCCGAGGGACTGCTTGTGCTGATTGCCGTGTGTACCATTGCGGATTGCACTGCGAGTGAGAGCGGCCTGACGGGGTGAGTGCGAGGCTGATGGGGCTGAGCGGCCTTGCGGAGCGAACGAGAGGCTGCTGTCGTACCATTGCCGCGGCGCTTTGTAGGTGGGAACCGGTGGCCTGCTGCGTGGTGCTGGGAGCCAGAGACAGCGCACCTGGGGAACCAGTCAATGCGGGCAAGGCGCGCAGCTTAGGCTCACGCTGTCCTGAACGGCACAGTGCGGGAGTGAGTATGTGGGTACAGGCTGTGGTGGTCCTGCAATGGGATGCGCTTCGGAAAAGCTTTGGACATCGGGGCCATACGAGGAAAGCAGCGGGGCTTCCGGCGTAAATGCATGGCCTCCGTGGGCTGCCGGCCCTGGTGCACGTGTGTCCGGTGCGGCGGTTAGGAGCGCTGTGCTGGAGAGGCTGTGGCGCGTTTGGGGACCGCTTGGCCAACTCGATATTGCATGGCGATGGCAGCTTGTGTTGCTTGTTGGGCCGTAGACAGACGGGCAGCAGTGGGCGAGGAGTAAGCGTGGAGAAGGTGGTCCCGTCAAGTCAGGTTCCGTGGTCGGCCGGTCTACGGCTGTGGCTACACGGACGACCTTGCTAGCCAACAGCTACCTTGCTAGCCAACAGCTCTGGCGTGCATGTGCCGCGTGGTGAGGCGGTGGCAAGCTGTGGCTGTCACGCTAGGCACTGCGATGCATGTGTGTGCAGCCGACGGCAACGTTGGTGTGAACGGGATGTGAATTGTGAGTTGTGTACGTGCAATGGTCGCAGCGAGCCGTTGCCCACGTGGCACTTGGAGCGGGTTAGCTGACACTGGCTGACAGTGTCTGGCAGGTGAGGGCGGAAGTGCGATCAGTGCTTACTTGCAGGTTCGGCGGACTAAGTCAGGGTGGCGTTGCGGTCTTGTGGATGTCGAGGGTGTGGGGGAGGCTGGCTCCTGGCTGTACGCACGGTGCCTGCTGGGCAATGCGGCTGTCTTGCGCCGGACGGGCGGGTGCGGCTGTTGTTGGCCTCCGCTCGCCTGCTGCAGCCGGCGCGGAAATGTCTGTAACCCTGGCGCGTGTCTTCATGCCGTTGCCCGTCCTGCGCCCACCGCATGCCGTGCACACGGGTCTGGCGCCCTTGGCTGGCAGTGGAGCAGCTGAGTTTCCCTGCTATCTACAGTCTACCTCAGTCCGCTCTCAGTCCCAGACAAAGGCTGCATAATTTCAATTAGCTTTAATGGTCAGTCGCACATTAATACATACGGGTCTGAGCCAGAGCGGGTTGAGGCGAGATGTGGGCCCAACAGTTGGCACAGCACACCTGGGATGCGGGCGCAAGGCGCGTACGGCATTACTACACCCTGGTGGTCTGGTGGTCCTTCTATCGCTCCAGGCGCCATGTCACCTAGCAATTATCAGTAGCTTTTACCAAAGAGCTATCCTGACAGTCCAGCAGCTCTTGACGCTGTTGGTCAACGGAGCTGCGAGCACTTGTAGCAGGGCTTCGCAAGGCTTCTCCCACTTGACATCGCTGCTTCACCATCAAGGCTCTACACAATTAAGTAATTGTACAGTATGGCCCGCACTCGGAGCTCAGCGTGCCCCCCGCGTCCCAGGGTGCCGCGACACCCGAGGAAAACAGCATAGCAACGCAGGACGCATAGACAGGACTGGTGAATCCCTAAAACACATACCTTAAAACTAAACTGATCAAATGTACCAGCCCAAACTAGACCGGGTCAAGGAGGCCCTCGGTGGACCCTCAGCCCTCACAACCACCCTCGACCGGAAGGTGGGAGGGGCACGGCGTTGCCCCGGGCTGCGGGCCCGCTCAGCTGCAACCACACGAAGCCCCTTAACCTCGGTTGTTCAGGAAGGAGGACATGCCTTTCACGCCAGTGCTGGATGTGCGAGCTTGTTACTCCTTGAACCTTCAAGCTTAACCCACAAACAACTGAATTGGGTCTGCTCCCGTCGTCACCCCCAGGCCGCCGAACGAGCAGTGAAGGCTGCCTATGCAGCGGAGCTTCAGGCCCAGATGCGGGCGGCTGAAGAGGCTCGCCTCAGGGACAAGATGGCCCGCATGGGGCTGTCGCCCTCCCACTCCTCAGCCGCCACACCCAGCCGCGGGGCCAACCCGATCCCTGCGGCAAGGCTTGACCGGGAGCCCGAGTACCCAGCGCCATCGGTGGCAGCAGGAGCTGCTGACTACGGCGCTGGGTATGGCGCTGGTGTCGGCTACAGGAGGCCGACTGCCGGTACGTCCTCGGCATGAGCACTTTTTCCTTCTGGCTTTCGTTCAGACTGGCCAGTCTACATGAGCACTGCTACAGCACTCAACGGGCCAACATGAACGTGCTGCCAAGACGCCGTGTCGCGGAACACACGGCTACTGCAACCCACCTGCCGACCGCACAATACCGCTATATGAACCCATTGTGACTCGTTTTCTGGACTGTCCGTTCTGCGCAGGCCTGCCACCCCTGCAGAACCCGCCCACACCGCCCAGCCCTCCTCCGGACAGGGACTACCTGTACCACCAGCCCGCGCCTCCGCCGCGCGCACTGCCGCCGCTGCAGCCGTCCCCCTTCCAACCCGACCCATATCAGGACGACGCACCAGCGCCAGCGCCGTCAGGACTGCAAGCACCTGCGTACCGCCAGAGTGCCTACGGCGGCGGCGACCGCTTCGATGTCGGCGCTAGGCCCCTGGGCCCGTACGGCGCAGCAGGCGCGCCGGGGGCAGGCGGCGCGGCAAACCATTACCAACAACAGCACGCACTGCAGCAGCCGGAGCCCTTCCTGCCGGCTGGGTTTGGGGTTTCTGCCTCTCCATTGGGCCCCGCCCCTGGAGCCTTCACGCTGCAGCGTCGTGCCGATGCGCACAGCAAGAAGGAGGAGTACCGGCGGGCGCTGGAGGAGCAGATGCGCGCCAAGGAGCAGCAAAAACAGCAGGAGAAAGTGGAGCAGCGGCAGGTGGAGGCCAAGAAGAAGGCGGAGGCGGACGAGCTGGCCATGCGCAGCATCATGGGGGGAGGAGGCGCCCCCCATCGCGACGCGTCGGGGCACGTGGTCGCCGATCTGGGTCAGCTGCAGCGCTCCAGCAGCACGGGGCCGGGCAGCCCAGGGCCGCTCCCTGGCCCCCAAGCCTCACCTTCTGCGAACTTTTACGCTGGGCTGGGGGCACAGACACCAGCGCCTGCCAACGGCTACGGCGGCGGCTATGGTGCCGCACCTGGGCCCTCTTTTGCTCCCAAGGGGTCGCCAGCCGCTGGGGCGGGAAGCCCGGGGTACGGCCTGGGCTCCGTTGGAGCCGGCCCCTCCATTGCTGCGCCCGCGGCTCCGCTTGGAGATGTGGAGGCTGGGTATGGCGGGTTGGGGTTGGGGCTGGGCCGGGGCGGTTATGGTGGCGGGGCAGCTGCCGGCGGCCCGCTAGGACGCCTGGGGCAGGGGCAGCTTGGTTTGGGCGACGGGCTGGGGCTGCAAGGCCATGGTCTGTCACCCGGGGGACCAGCAGGGATGGGTGGGGCACAGTGGGGAAGCTCGCCAGCAGCTGCGGCGGCGGCGGCGGCGGCACAGAGCCCCATTGCCTCGGGCCCTGGGCAGCTCACGCTGCAGCGCCGTGCCGATGCGCACAACAAAAAGGAGGAGTACCGGCGGGCGCTGGAGGAGCAGATGCGCGCCAAGGAGCAGCAGAAGCAGCAGGAGAAAGTGGAGCAGCGGCAGGTGGAGGCTAAGAAGAAGGCGGAGGCGGACGAGCTGGCCATGCGCAGCATCATGGGGGGAGGCGGCGCCCCCCTCCGCGACGCGTCGGGGCACGTGGTCGCCGATCTGGGTCAGCTGCAGCGCTCCAGCAGCACGGGGCCGGGCAGCCCAGGGCCGGTGCCCGGCCTTGCATCCCCTTCCGCGGCGCAGTACGCAGGAGCTGGGGCGCTACCACCGAGGCCCTCTGCAAATGGGCTCGCAGGCGGCTACGGCGCTGGATACGCAGGAGCTGCTGCAGGGGCGGGCGGCTTGGGTATGGGGGTATCCCCTGCTGCTGCGCCGCTGCAGCATCCGCCCTCAGGGCTTGGGTACGGCTTGGGCCTGGGCGTTGCGGGCAATGGGTATGGGGCCACGCCGCTGGCCCCTAGCTACCCGGCAGCTTCTCACGCACCTGCAATGAGCGCCGTTCCGCCGGCAGCGGCCGTCGGTTACGGCATGGGAGTAGGAGGCTACAACGGGGGGCTGTACGGTGCAGGGCTGAGCCCTGCAGCTCCTGGGCATGCGGTTGCTGCGGCCAGCCCCGCTGCTGGCGGCGGCATCTGGGGTGCGGGCCGGCTGGGCGCGGGCGGCTATGCCAATGTGGGCTCTCCTGGGGCATCGCCGTACGGGTACGCGGGGAGCCCTGGGGCGGGGGTAGGGGTGGGTGCAGCAGGCGGGGGTGGGGGCGGGGGTGGCACCAAGGAGCAGCCCAATCTGCGTTTCCGCTCGGACAACGCCTACCTGACGCCCTCGGAGCTGGACGAGAAGCGGAGGAAGGCGGCGGAGCTCAAGGCGGCGCTGGAGGCCCAGATGGCGGTGAGAGGGGGCGGGGGCAGGGTAGTGGGCAGGGTAGGTTGCGTGGTTGAAGCCAGGCGTGTGATTTGGGTTCGCGGGAGAGGGTGGATAGCGAAGACATGTTCAGAGGGCGTGTGTTGGATGCGAGGGCAGCACATCAGGTTTGGAGCTGTGCGCAACTGTGGGGCAACGGTGTCGATGAGGAGGGGTGGCTGCTTTCGTTCTTGCTGCTGACATGCTCTTCCTCTGACTGTGTTTGGTTGCAGGAAAAGCGGGTTCAGAAGCAGGTCAACCGCAGGTGGTAGCGGAGCGCAAACAGGGCGGGCGGCATACCGTTGGAGATTACAACTGGGCGGTCGCAGTGCTGTTGTATATCGCATAGCTACAGCAGCCCTACATCTCCATTGAGACCCGCTCAACGACACCTCAGCTCCGTTTCGCTTCTTCTCCAAAGATTACAGCACCGTCATTCTGCAGTTAGACTAATATGAAGCGACCATGGAAGAGACATGCGTACAATAGCCAACATGCACTGTGTGGCAGGCTTGCTGGCTCCGCTGCTGCCGGCACAGAAGCAGGAAGTAGGCTTGGAGGTAGGACGCTGTGCAATCTACGTGCGTCAGCACTGCGCATATAAACTGCAGGTTGGGGGGCTCGTCGTGATAATGCTGTCCAATAGCTTCTTGTTGTTGCTGCTGCTCACGCTGTGCAAGTTGCTTGACTGAGGAGCGGGTGTAGCGTGCGGCAAAGGTGACCATCATGGAAGTCTGCCACCGTTAATACCCTTAGAGCCCGGAGATATTTCTCTTAAATTACGGTAGAGCAGGGGGATAGGTGGCGTCGAGATATTTCTCTTAAGACTACGGTAGAGCAGGGGAATAGGTGGCGTCGCAATCTTACTTTCACCCCGTGCTGCACGACGGGACGTGCTCATGTACACCGTGTGTAAGAGAGCACGTGTCACGGCGGCGGAACCGTTGTATACCTGGTGCTCTTTCCTTACAAGAGCGTCTGGGATCAGGGAAATCTGGAACGTCTGGAATCGCTTTCATCAAGCCAAGTAAAATATACCTCAGCCCCGTGCCGGCCCCGCGCATCCAACGCCTCTGGGCGTATATTGCTCTTCAGTTCCAGCGCCCGTTTGCGTTGGCTATCAAGACTCGAGAGTGAGCGAGTGCAGGATCACGTGCGGCAATACACATGGGCAACTGTACAGTTGCCATATAGGCCTAAACCAGGAAATCCGCACGCCAGGACGTCACTGTGCAGCCAGTGTGACAACGCTGTACGGCACCACGCCCCGCCCCTGGCCGTGGCCATAAACAGCGACGGAATATCACAACGACAGCACACGTTCTCCCCAGCCATCCAACGCCCACCACTCCAACAGCTAGGCCTGAAGCTCACAGGCGCACCGGACCCAATGGATGTCGATAGCTCCCACCCATGCCATCAGCAGTGCACGCTACAAGAGCCACCCAGCACAGCCGTCGAAGCTCCTGCCTATACCGCGCATACTCTGCTGCAGGGTGTATATTGCACAGTTCTGTGTCGAGCTAGGCTCACGCCCCCGCCTTATTCCCGTCAAGCTCGCCCTCCGCCTTCCTCTTTTTCCCCTTGCCCTCCTTCCCTTCCCTCCCCTTACCCTTCCCCTCCCTCAGCCGCGCCCGCAGCTCCGCAACCTGCTCCGCCGTGCCGTACAGCACCACCGTACTATCGTACGCCGTACAGCACACGGGACACGACCGGTCCGCCGCCGTGGCCAGGCTCCGTACTGCCCGCTCCGAGACCACGTGCCCGCACGGCCGCAGCGCCACGGTGGCGTTGCGGGAGCACCGCAGCTGCGTCACGGGACACACCCACACCGCCCCACCCCCTTGCTCAACGCCCTCCCCTGCCGACCCGTCCCGCAGCCCCCCCGCACCCCCCCGCACTACCTCAGCACCTGCACCTTCTGCGCTACCCACTGTGCCCGCTGCTGCTGCCCCTGCCCCTGCTGCTCCTGCCCCTGCGCCTGCCGCCCCTGCGCCTGCCGCTGCTGCCCCGCCCCCTGCCTGCGTGAGGTGCACCTCGAACACGTCCCTCAGCCCCGCCAGGTGCCCCAGCGCCCCGCCCGCCACACGGAGCTGGTTGGCGTACGACATGAGGGCGGCGGGGTCGGACACCAGGCCGCGCCTGGGAGGGAGGGGGCGGCAGGGCAGAGCTTATTTAGCTGTGTTGCTTTCCGACAGGAAACCTCTTCCGGTGGGGGTGTCGTACTGCACCCATCACCCCGAAAGGACGACGCGACAGGCCTCAGAAAACAACAGAGAGCCGCCACCGCCAAGACTGTGCAGCGGCCGTGGGACCACAGCGAAACGGCCCCCCACACTTGCAGCCCACCGGCACCCCGGCAGCCGTGCTGCCTGGACTTGCCCCCAAGCCGCCCAGGGCCCACCCCTTGCATGTTGAAGCTTCACGACCCCCACCCCTTCCCCGGGTGCGCGGAAGGCACCCCTCGGGACGCCGGACGAGCTCCTGTGTCGTACAAACGCTTTTGCCCCCTGTACGGTGTACGGCACCAATTTGACATGCCGCAACCATGGTGTAGTTGGTTATCACATCAGTCTTACACACTGAAGGCCTCCAGTTCGATCCTGGATGGTTGCATTTTGCCATTTGGTTGCCTCACAACGATGGGATTCATACGCATCCCCACACTGCCGGCATATATACTATGTCCCAGGACGAAATACACCCTAATGCCCCATTCTCATTGCTGGCCCCACCCACTTGCACGCGAGGTGCTGCAGGAGCGCCTCCTTGTTGTACAGGCGGCCAAGGTAGTCAGCCACAATGGGGGGCTGCAGCGGCTGCGAGGACAACGCGCAGGTCGACCACTGCACGTCCCTGCACATACGGAGGCATGTTGGTGTAGTTCCATTAGTTACAGCGGTATTGACGATTGCGGGGGACCATTTTCACATGGGGGATACTGGGCAGGCTGTCCGCGGGTCAGCCCGCCCTGGGTTGACGAGTTGGCGGCAGGCAGCGTGGAACCCCGTCGTTTGCCCTTTCCGCCCCACATCGTAACGGTAGAGAGTTAGGCATGAATGGCATGGCCCCGGGACACTGCCCGTGTGTCCTTCGCTGGCCTGTGCAGTGCACCTCCTGGCCGCAGGTGACGTGGTCGCAGACGGTTGTCCCAAGGTTCCTTTCGAGACACTCCCGGGCTCGGCCCCAAGCGCATTTTGACGCTCACCTCTCAACCGCCTTCTCCACGCCGGGTGCCGCTGCCGCAGACATCGACACGGTACCTCCCCGCGTTGACCGGGAATTGTCCTGCGATGCCACTCGCCACGACTGGCCGCGAAGCACGTCCGACCGCGTCACGGTGGTGCCGCCGTCCAGACCCATGCTGCTTAGTTTGGTCCTTGTTGGGGTGTGCCGTAGTTGCCGCAAGAACTGCTTGGTTGTCAAAGACGCGATGAAGGCCAGTCCCGACGTGGGTCGGGAAAGGCATAAGGTCAGGGAAAGGGTCCCATGGTAAATGACTTCTATAAAGCTATAAAGCCAACAGTATTCCGACGGTCAGAGATGGAGAGCAGCATTCCGCTACAATGATGACCTCATGCGGTGCCTGACTGCTGGCACCCTGACCCCTGCGCCACCCCTGGCAGCCACAGGCCTGCGTGCACCAGCTCGCTGCGCCCAGCTGCTGTGGGCCACGCCTGGAATACCCAACCCACCACTCCCCGTGTGCGTGGTACGCAACCTATGTTGATCCGGCATGTGCGTTTGGGGGTGCTCGTGCCAGGTCGTGCGGAGCGACGAGTGGCCCCTGCCCTACACCATGCCCAGCGACACCTACGGGAGTGCCCTGACCTGGCTACATTACTGTGGGGCGTGGGGCCAGTTGGGGCCAACGGCAATGACTGCCGCTTCATTCTGAGGGTGCTTACAGCTTTAGACCCTGCGTTGCTGTGGGCCATGCGCTGTACCGTATTGTGCAACGAACTCGTCCGCATTAGTCCCTCGGCCGCGTGCGGCAGCCGCTTGTGACCCTGAAGCAGGCCGAATGTGCAGTACCAATGCTGTACAGTTGAACACGCCCGCAACACCAGTGCTGGAGGCTCAGGAACACCAACCATGGCTCCCCACCGCTCCACACCCTTCACATGTACACCCTCACAACCTGCCACTTCACTGCTTCCCCTTGCCACACCCTGTCTCTTAACTCCGCCTGGCTGCACCTGTCTCAGGCTTCTTATGCCTGCATCCCGCACCGCATGCGCTACACCCTCACGTCCTCGGCTGATTCCTGGGTGCCTCCGCTTCCTGATTACACCGCGCGGCAGCGGAACCCCACAGCCCTCATGCACGAGCGGGAACACAAAATCACCCCATCACTGAAGCTCTCCCACCTTAACACCACCCCTTGGAACCATCTCCCCCTTGGTCTCCAACCTTCCTCAGCAGATATGCGGTGTCGCAACTCCATTGCCGTACACTGTCTCGGGCAGTTGGGCCCCTGATCCGGTCCTCCAGCTGTGCAGGTCGTGACCCGCAGACCACGTGCGTCACCAGCCCCCGCGCCAGGCACCGCTCCTTGGAGGAGGCTTAACCTTTGATTCCTCACCACGCACAACCAAATTCCCTTGCACCCACGCACCCGCAGCACGCCACCGCGCTGCCCAAGGCGCACTTTTATTGTCCCCCCTGATTCCGCCTGCCCCGCTTAACACTACCCAGTGGCGCCTTCGCCCGGTACATTGGGTATCACTTCAAGCCCCGGCACGTGCCCTCTGCATCCTTCCCACCCCGCCTCCCCCGATCACACTGGTACACACGTCCGGCATGCATTGCGCCAGCCGTCCTGATGGCCACGCTATACTTCGTTGCGTTGTTCCTTTGCACCTGACGCCCTGCCACACTCCTTCCCTCCCCCCCTCCCGGCCCTGCGGTTAACCCTCCCCCCCCCCGGCTGCCCTCTCCTCCGTGCTTATAGTCCGCCACACTTCCAGGTCCGCCAACAGCGCTGTCGTACGCCTTCAAGTAAGCCCCGGCACGTACCCTCCGCCCCCACCGCACGCATTCCTTCACCCGCACCACCTCTCATTCCAGTCAGCTCAGCCGCCCATCCGGCAAGTATACACAGCAAGTACCGCGCTGTTCGCTGGTAGCCATCTGGGATCGCTGCCCGCACGCCCGGCTGGTTTCCCGTCCTTTGGCTCTGCCGCACTGCCATGCTCCCCCGTCTGCCTCCTCAGTCCTTGAAGTCTGCGACGCCCTGCGCGCTGCAGCAGAAGGACGCCTCCGCCTCCCCCAGGCAGGGCGACGCAACCACCTTGATCAGCCGCTGCTCGCCCTTGCCCTGTGGGAGGGCGTGTGGGTTAGTGGTCAAAGGTGGGTATTGTAAGCGCATGAAAGTATAATGCGGTGTATGGTGTGCGGCTGTGTGCTCGAGACAGAAGGTGCAGCGGGTAGCGGGTCCTAACACACGCAGCTGTCACATGGATGGGCAGGGCTACGACGCCGGCTGTTCGACAGGACACGTTCGCACCCCAAGGTTCAGGCATGCTACCTGCACACACACACACACACACACACACACACTGCCGGGGCGTGCAGCCTGGTCCCTGTCCCTCCCTTCTCGCCCTTGCCCCACGCCTCTCGCACACCCGCCCTTGTACCCGCCTCCTCGCTGCATGCTTTCGTGCCAGTGAAGCGTGCACACTCATCACGCTGCTACAGCAACCAACGGGTCCCTCCCCCCTGTGACCACATCTTCGCCGCTGTACGGTCTCTACCCACGACCGTCCCACCGCCACGTGCGCGCACCTTCCGCAGGCTGAGCCTCGTGGTCATGGCGTGCGCCACCACGTGCCCCCCCACCGGCTTCTTGGGGTCGGACACAAACATGGCGCCGCCGCCGGGGTCCGACACCACCTGGTTGGTCACAACCACAGCCACGTTGAACTCCTCGGAGATCTGGGGGGGGGGGGGGGGGGGGGGGGGGGGAAGGGGGGGGGGGGGGGGCGGGGGGGGGGGGGGCGCTGTGGGATCTGGGTGAGGGGCAGGTGGAGTGGGTGGGTCGTCGGCGC
>VFQN01002728.1_pt1 | contig 26575 bp, 18 predicted proteins | sample 3512371 | NCBI WGS metagenome assembly VFQN01 (sample SAMN10412370, study PRJNA504923) | tailings metagenome | isolation source: Replicate 2 from Balatoc abandoned mine | place: Philippines: Itogon, Benguet | collected 2017-08-28 | reverse complement strand
TGCGCGCCAGCGACATCGGCGAAGTCATCCTCGTCGGCGGCCAGACCCGCATGCCCAAGGTGCAGCAGGCCGTGGCCGAGTTCTTCGGCAAGGAGCCGCGCAAGGACGTCAACCCGGACGAGGCCGTGGCCATCGGCGCGGCGATCCAGGGCGGCGTGCTGGCCGGCACCGTCAAGGACGTGCTGCTGCTCGACGTCACCCCGCTGAGCCTGGGCATCGAGACCCTGGGCGGCGTGATGACCAAGATCATCGAGAAGAACACCACGATCCCGACCAAGGCCTCGCAGGTGTTCTCGACCGCCGACGACAACCAGTCCGCCGTCACCGTGCACGTGCTGCAGGGCGAGCGCGAACAGGCCCGCTTCAACAAGTCGCTGGCCCGCTTCGACCTGGCCGGCATCGACCCGGCGCCGCGCGGCATGCCGCAGATCGAGGTCAGCTTCGACATCGACGCCAACGGCATCCTGCACGTCTCGGCCAAGGACAAGAAGACCGGCAAGGAGCAGAAGGTCGAGATCAAGGCCGGTTCGGGCCTGAGCGAGGAGGAGATCGCGCAGATGGTGCGCGACGCCGAGGCGCACCGCGAGGAGGACAAGAAGTTCCACGAGCTGGTCACCGCGCGCAACGCCGCCGACGGCCTGCTGCACGCCACCCGCGGCGCGATCAAGGACCACGGCAGCAAGGTGCCGGGCGAGCAGCTGGCCGCCATCGAGGCCGCCATCGCCGAGCTCGACACCGCCATGAAGGGCGACGACAAGGCCCAGATCGAGGCCAGGACCAGCGCCCTGCAGCAGGCCGCGCAGTCGCTGTACGCGGCCGCGGCGGCCGGCGACCAGGGCGGTCCGGCCGGCGACGCCGGCCCGTCGGCGGCCAAGGCCGACGACGTGGTGGACGCCGAGTTCACCGAGGTCAAGGACGACCGCAAGCCGTAACCGAGCACGGCCCGTCGGCGGGATGCGCCGGCGGGCCCGCGGCCCGCGCCTGGCCGGGGACCCCGGCCTTCGCGGGCATTTTCATGAAGGGCAGGGCGCCACCGGATGAGCAAGCGCGATTACTACGAAGTGCTGGGCGTGGCCCGCAATGCTTCCGAAGAGGAGCTGAAGAAGGCCTACCGGCGCGCGGCGCAGAAGTTCCACCCCGACCGCAATCCCGGTGATGCCGAGGCCGAGGCGCGCTTCAAGGAGGCCAAGGAGGCCTACGAGGTGCTGTCCGACGGCGGCAAGCGCCGCATCTACGACCAGCACGGCCACGCCGCCTTCGAGAACGGCATGGGCGGCGGCAACCCGGGCGGCCCGGGCTTCGCCGACGTCAACGACATCTTCGGCGACATCTTCGGCGACATCTTCGGCGGCGGCCGCCAGCGCGGCCCGCGCCGCGGCGCCGACCTGCGCTTCGTGATGGAGCTCGACCTCGAGGAGGCCGTGGCCGGCATCGAGAAGCGGATCGAGGTGCCGACGCTCGCGCCCTGCAAGCCCTGCAAGGGCAGCGGTTCCGAGGACGGCAAGACCAGCACCTGCGGCACCTGCGCCGGCCGCGGCCAGGTGCGCATGCAGCGCGGCATCTTCGCGGTGCAGCAGGCCTGCCCGGCCTGCGGCGGCCGGGGCCAGACCATCAGCAAGCCCTGCAAGTCCTGCCACGGCAATGGCCGCGTGCAGGAAGAGAAGGTGCTGCAGGTCAAGATCCCGGCCGGCGTGGACAACGGCGACCGCATCCGCCTGGCGGGCGAGGGCGAGGCCGGCCCGGCCGGCGCGCCGGCGGGCGACCTCTACGTCGAGGTCCACGTGCGCGAGCACGCCATCTTCCAGCGCGACGGCAACGACCTCTACTGCGAAGTGCCGATCCGCTTCTCCCAGGCCGCGCTCGGCGCCGACATCACGGTGCCGACGCTCGATGGCGAGGCCCTGATCAAGATCCCGAAGGAAACCCAGACCGGCAAGCTGTTCCGCCTGCGCGGCAAGGGCGTGCGTTCGGTGCGCAGCCACGCCACCGGCGACCTGCTGTGCCGCGTCGTGGTCGAGACGCCGGTCAACCTGACCGGCCGCCAGCGCGAGCTGCTGGAGGAGTTCGAGGCCACCTTCGAAGGCGAGCACGGCGCCCGGCATTCGCCGCGCTCGAGCGGCTTCCTCGACGGCGTGAAGGCCTTCTGGGACCGGATGACGTCCTGAGCACGAAAAAGGGCGCGGCCCGCAGGCCGCGCCCCCGCCACCCGCCGCGGGCGCGCCAGGGCGCCCGCCGGGCTTACTTCAGCCGGTAAAGGCGGCCGGCATCCGGCGCGCCCGCGTAGCCGTCGAGCTTGGAGCCCACCGCGGCCTCCAGGCGCTCGAGGCGGCTGGCCGCGGTCGGATGCGTGGACATCAGCAGGGCCAGGCGACGGTCCTCGGCGCTGCTGGCGTCGAGCGTCTGCAGGACACCCGCGATGCCGTAGGGGTTGTAGCCGCCGCGGGCCGCCACGACCATGCCGGCCAGGTCGGCATCGTATTCGTCCTTCTTGTCCAGGCCGCGGGCCAGCACTTCGGTGCCGGCCTGGAAGGCCTTCTGGCCGAAGCGCCGGGTCAGCTCGTTGTCGCTGCGGCCGGTGAACTCGCCGGCGACCGAGACCGTCCACTCGCGCCCCATCGCGCTGCGGATCGCGTTGACCTGGTCCTTGCGCACCACGTGGCTGATCTCGTGGCCGAGCACGCCGGCCAGCTCGGACTCGTCGCGCAGGCGCTCGTACAGGCCGCGGGTGATCAGCACGATGCCGCCGGGCAGGGCGAAGGCGTTGACGTTGTCGCTGTCCATCACGCCGAAGCGCCAGGGCAGGCCGGGGCGCTCGGTCTGCAGCGCCAGCCACAGGCCGACGCGGTTGACGTAGCGCTGCAGGCCCTCGTCGTCCACCAGCGGCGCGGCGCCGAGCAGGCGGGCGGCGATGCCCTCGCCGAGTTCGATTTCCTCGGCTTCGGTGATCTCCTTGTTGGCCTCGGCGGCCTTCTTGCCGAAGTTGAGCAGGTCACTGGCGCCACCCAGGCGGCCCAGCGCCTGCGACGGCGGCGCCGCCAGCCCCAGGGCGAGCGCCAGGGCGGCGCCCAGGATCGTCGTGGTTTTCATCGCTGCCTCCTGCGGCCGTCGCGGGCGGCGGCCAGGTAATCCACGTCCTGCGCCTGCAGGCGCGCTTCGCCGGCGAAGGCGCGGGCCTCGTCGGGCGTCGCCGCGAAGCCGGCGAGCTTGGCCGCCTCGGCGGCGTCGGGCGAGGCGTTGCGCAGGTCCTCGGCACCCAGGCCCTTGACGCCGGTGCTGACGTCGTTGGACGTCGAGCCGGTGCGGAAGGCCTGGGCCAGCGACCCGTCGCCGCCGCGGTTGACCGCGCCCGAGGCGGTGCGAAGGTTCAGCACGCGCACCCAGCCCTGCTGGCCGGCGGCGGTGGTGACGCCGGCCCAGGCGCCCTGGCGGGCGGTGATCTCCACCGCGTCCTGGGCCGCCAGTCTGGCCAGCACCTCGGCCGAGCCAAGCGGCTGGGCGCGCAATTCGGTGGGCTTGAGCACGGTGCCGGGCTCGGCCGCGGCCGCTCCGGCGAGGGCGAGCGCCAGGCCGAGCGCGAGTGCGCCGGGCCAGCGTCGGTCAGGGCTTGGGGCCATGGGATGTGTCCTCCGGGGTGGATGGGGTCGCGATGCGCTCGGGCTCGAACAGGTCGACCGGCTGCTCGCGTCCTTTTACATGGAACTGTCCGCGGGGAAGGAAACGGAATCCGGCCTCGCCACAGGCCTCGCGGGTCGCGGCCGACACCAGCACCCGGGCCACGCCCTTGGTCGTGCCTTCGATGCGGCTGGCCAGGTTCACGGTGTCGCCGATGGCGGTGTACTCCATGCGCGAATCGCTGCCAAGGAAGCCGACCACCGCCGGGCCGGTGTGCACGCCGATGCCGACGTCGAACTCGCCCAGGTCCGGCTCGATCGCCAGCAGCTCGCGCCGGAACTCGTCCAGCGCGTGGGTCATGTCGATGGCCGCGGCGACCGCGCGCCGGGCGTGGTCGGGCGCGTCGGCCGGCGCGTTCCAGAACGCCATGATCGCGTCGCCGATGAATTTGTCGAGCGTGCCGCCGTGCCGGAAGATCACCGCCACCTGCTTGCTGAAGTAGCGGTTGAGCAGTTCGACCACCGCCTCCGGGCTGCGCGATTCCGACAGCGTCGTGAAGCCCCGGATGTCCGAGAACAGGATCGAGATCTGCCGCGCCTCGGGCCGGCGTTCGCGGTCGAGCGTGCCGTCGGCGACCAGGGATTGCACCACACGCGGGTCGAGGAAGCGCCCGAAGATGCCGATGGTGGCCTCGCGCTCGCGGCGCTCCAGCCACTGCGATTCGACCGTCAGCAGGCCGAAGCCCAGCCAGGCCAGGCCCATGGCCGCGCCGACCGGGGCATAGTGGTCCAGCTCCAGCGCCAGCCAGGTGCCCGCCAGCGCCACCACCGTGGCCAGGGCCAGGCCCAGCCCGATGCGGATGGGCGAGGCCCGGCGCCGGAAGGCCCAGGCCAGGGCCAGCACCAGGGCCGCCGCCAGCGGCCAGCGCGAGGGGATGTCGCGCAGCCAGTCGCCGGCGCGCAGGTTGGCCAGGCCGGTGGTCAGCACGTAGGGCCCGGGCGTCTGCGCGGCCAGCGGGGTGGGGCGGTTGTCATTCAGCCCCGGCGCGGTGGCGCTGATGAGCACGACCTTGCCGGCGAGGGTCGGCGCGATGCGCGGCTCGGCCTGGCCGATGTCGTTGAACACGTCGGCGTAGGACAGCGAGGGCGGGGGCGCGCCGAACCAATTCAGGCGCACCCGGGCCCGGTCGGGCAGCGTCGTGCCCGTTTCCCGGGCCACCATCGCGCTCAGGCCGGGCAGGCGCCAGCCGCCGACCTCGCGGTACAGGCGAAGGTGCCGGCCGGTGCCGTCGCCGTCGGCCTCGAAGTTGATCAGGCCGCCGCGCCAGTTGCGCGGATCGAGCACGCCCGGCACCAGCAGGCTGGCCGAGGCCGCCGGGTCCGCACCGGGCCCGCGCACGGCGCCGAAGGAGGGCGGCAGCATCGCCAGCGGCGTCGGATTGCCGTCGCGCAGCAGCATCGAAGGGAAATACAGCCGGTCGGCGTGGGCCAGCGCGACCTCGCGGAAGGCCTCGTCGCTGTCCGGCTGGAAGGTGTCGGCCTCGTTGAACATGATGTCGAAGGCGATCGCGGCCGGCGCATGCGCGGCCAGGCCATCCACCAGCTCGGCGTGCACCGAGCGCGGCCACGGCCACTGCCCGGCGAGCTCGTTCATGTCCTCCAGGCTCTTCTGGTCGATGGTGACCAGGACGATGTCCGGCGGCGGCAGGCGGCCGGCGGCGTGCCAGCGCTGCATCGGGTCGGCCAGGCGCTGGTCCAGCCAGTCCAGTCCGCCCGCGAGCTGCAGCGCGACCGCGACCAGGGCCAGGGCGACCAGGGGCAGTCGGATCGGCGCGCGCTTGGCGTGGGGCATGCGGGACCTGGGCGGGGACGGTGCGCGCCCGAGTGTATCGGTTTGCCAGCCGGCGGCGGATTCCGATAGCGTGCCGCCATGCCCAAGACGACCCGACTGCTCATCCACGGCGCCAGCGGCCGCATGGGCCAGGCGCTGCTGCGCCTGGCCGCCGGGTGCCACGACCTGCAGGTCGTGGCGGGCGCCAATCGCGGCGGCCAGCCGCTCGCCGCCGCCCCCGGCCTGCCGGTGCTCGCCGGCGGTCACCTGCATCTCGCGCCGGACGTGGACGTGGTGATCGATTTCAGCCTGCCCGAGGCCTTCGACGAGGTGCTGGCCTTCTGCCTGCAGCGTGGGGTGCCCCTGGTCAGCGGCACCACCGGCCTGGCCCCGGGCCAGCGCGAGGCGATGGCGCGGGCCGCGGCCCGCATCCCGCTGGTCTGGTCGGCCAACTACAGTGCCGGCGTCGCGATCCTGGGCGAACTGGTGCGGCAGGCCGCCGCGGCGTTGCCCGAGTGGGACGCCGACATCGTCGAGTCCCACCACGTCCACAAGAAGGACGCGCCTTCGGGCACCGCGCTGGCCCTCGGCGCCGCGGTCGAGGCCGGGCGCGGCCGCGCGCCGGCCTACGCGAGCCTGCGCGCCGGCGACATCGTCGGCGAGCACCTGGTGCAGCTCACCGGCGCGGGCGAACGCCTCGAGCTGGTGCACCGCGCGACCAACCGCGACATCTTCGCGCGCGGCGCGCTGGAGGCCGCGCGCCGCCTGCCTGGCCGCGCGCCCGGCGAGTACGCCTTCGCGGCCCTGCTGCTGGGTCGTGCACCCGGCTGAACACGCCGCGTTTCCCTTTTGCCGGCCGTGCCGCTAAAATTCCGGCTCGCCTGAACCCACGCCCGCACGGACCCGCCCCTGGCCGGACCGCGGGTGTTCGCACACCCAGCGAAGCGGGTTCCCCCACGCAAGGCGACCGCCCGTGACCCATCCCGCAATCCTCGCGCTCGAAGACGGCACCGTGTTCGAGGGCGTTTCCGTCGGCGCGCCCGGCGCCAGCGTCGGCGAGGTGGTGTTCAACACCGCCATCACCGGCTACCAGGAAATCCTCACCGATCCCTCCTACGCCCGGCAGCTGGTCACGCTGACCTATCCGCACATCGGCAACACCGGCTGCACCAGCCTCGACGACGAGGCCGGCCAGGTCTGGGCCTCGGGCCTGATCGTGCGCGACGTGCCGCGCCGTCCGAGCAACTGGCGCAGCCAGGTCGCGCTGCCCGAGTGGCTGGCCGCCCGCGGCGTGGTTGCGATCGCCGGCCTCGACACCCGCAGGCTGACCCGCCTGCTGCGCGATCGCGGCGCCCAGAACGGCTGCCTGATGGCGGGCGAGGGCATCGACCGCGACAAGGCCGTCGAGATGGCCCGCAAGTTCCCCGGCCTCAAGGGCATGGACCTGGCCAAGGAAGTCTGCACGCGCGAGCGCTACAGCTGGACGGAAGGCCAGCTCGACCTCGACCGCAACGCCTTCGTGCAGGCCGAGCCGCGCTTCCACGTGGTGGCCTACGACTTCGGCGTCAAGCGCAACATCCTGCGCATGCTGGCCGAGCGCGGCTGCCGCATCACCGTGGTGCCGGCGCAGACGCCGGCGGCGCAGGTGCTGGCCGAGAAGCCCGACGGCGTGTTCCTGTCCAACGGCCCGGGCGACCCGGAACCCTGCGACTACGCCATCGCCGCCATCCGCGAATTCCTCGCCGCGAAGCTGCCGCTGTTCGGCATCTGCCTGGGCCACCAGCTGCTCGGCCTGGCCGCCGGCGCGAAGACGCTGAAGATGAAGTTCGGCCACCACGGCGCCAACCACCCGGTGATCGACCTGGCCAGCAAGCGCGTGATGATCACCAGCCAGAACCACGGTTTCGCCGTGGACGAGGCCTCGCTGCCGGCCAACGTGCGCGTCACGCATCGCTCGCTGTTCGACGGTTCCAACCAGGGCATCGCGCTCGCCGACGCCCCCGCCTTCAGCTTCCAGGGCCACCCGGAAGCCAGCCCCGGCCCGCACGACGTGTCGGGCCTGTTCGACCAGTTCATCCAGACCATGGAACGTGCCCGGGGAGGGGCCGCCTGATGATCTTCTTCCGCCGCCTGCTCTTGTCCCTCGTCCTGCTCGTGGTCGCGTCCGCCGCGGCCGCGCAGGCGCCGCGCGTCCCGCTCGGCGATTTCTTCAAGGATCCGGAGTTCACCAGCGTCTCGCTGTCGCCGACCGGCGAGTTCCTCACCGTGTCGGTGCCCCAGGGCGATCGCACCGTGCTGGCCGCGTTCAAGGTCTCCGACATGTCCCTGGTGGGCAAGTGGGACTACGGCGAGAAGCGCCACATCGATCGCGTGCGCTGGGTCAACGACCGCCGCTTCGTGATGTACGTGACCCGCAAGGTCGGCCGCTTCGACGCCCGCGTCGGCACCGCCGACCTCTATGCCACCGACGTGGACGGCAAGAACCGCGCCGACATCCCCAATGGCGGCACCTACCAGATCGTCGACACGACCGAGGAGGATCCGCGCACCATCCTCGTGCAGCGCTCCGTGGATTCGGCCTTCCTCTCGAAGCTCGACGTCTACACCGGCCGGATCACCACGGTCGCGACCGCGCCGCTGCGCTTCGGCAACTTCCTGCTCGACCACGAGGGCAAGCTGCGCTACGCCATCGGCCAGCAGGAGACCGGCGAGATCGTCACCCTGCGTCGCGACGGCGAGCGCTGGACCACCATCCACACCTCGAAGATGGGCGACCCGACGCGCATGCCGCTCGGTTTCGCGCCCGACAACAAGCGCGTGCTGTTCTCGGTCAGCGACGAGGGTGAGCCGTCCCGCCTGGTGCTGGTCGACCCGGAGACCCAGGAGGAGACGCTGGTCGCGGCCAATCCGCGCGTTAATCCCTCGAGCTTCCTGCTCAGCAGCGACGAGCGCGAGCTGCTGGCGGTGGACTACGACGACGGCCTGCCGGCCTACCAGTTCATCGACAAGCAGCATCCGGAGTCCAAGGCCTACGCCGGCCTGGTCAACGCCTTCCCCGACCACGTCGTCAATTTCGGCGGCATCAGCCGGGACGGCCGCTACATCCTGGTGCTCGCCTTCAGCGACATCGATCCGGGCACCTACTACCTGTTCGACCGCCAGACCGGCCAGGCGCAGTTCCTGCTTTCGCGCATGAGCTGGATCAAGCCCGAGCAGATGGCGCACGTCGAGGCGGTCAGCTTCGTCGCGCGCGACGGCGTCGAAGTGCACGGCTACCTGACCCGCCCGCGCGGTTCGGAGGGCAAGCGCGTGCCGCTGATCCTGCACCCGCACGGCGGCCCGCACGGCGTGCGCGACACCTGGCAGTTCAATCCCGAGGTGCAGTTCCTGGCCAACCGCGGCTACGCGGTGCTGCAGGTGAACTTCCGCGGCTCCGGCGGCTACGGCAGCGAGTTCGAGCGCAAGGGCTACCGCAACTGGGGCACCACCATGATCAACGACATGACCGACGGCGTTGACTGGGCCATCAAGCAGGGCATCGCCGACCCGCAGCGGCTGTGCACCTACGGCGCGTCCTACGGCGGCTACGCGGCGCTGCAGTCGGTCGTGCGCGAGCCGGCCAAGTACCGCTGCGCGATCGGCTACGTCGGCGTGTACAGCCTGCCGATGATGTTCACCGACGGCGACATCCCGCAGACCGAGTCGGGCCAGAGCTTCCTGGCGCGCGTGATGCCCGAGACCGCCGCCGAGCAGCAGGCGCAGTCCCCGGCCTTCAACGTCGACAAGATCCGCGTGCCGGTGATGCTGGTGCAGGGCGGCAAGGACGAGCGCGTGCCGATCACCCAGTACAACCTGCTCAAGCGCCGCCTCGAGGAGGCGGGCCGTCCGGCCGAGGTCACGATGGTCAAGCCCAAGGAAGGCCACGGCTTCTACGACTTCGACAACCAGGTCGAGCTGTACACCGCCATGGAAGCCTTCCTGGCCAAGTACCTCGGGCCCGGGGCCGCCGCGGCCACGACCAGCCCCTGATCCCCCTCCCGCCGCACCCTCGCAGAGCCCTGCCATGCCCAAGCGCACCGACATCAAATCCATCCTGATCATCGGCGCCGGCCCGATCGTCATCGGCCAGGCCTGCGAGTTCGACTACTCCGGCGCGCAGGCCTGCAAGGCCCTTCGCGACGAGGGCTACCGGGTGATCCTGGTGAACTCCAACCCGGCGACGATCATGACCGACCCGGAGATGGCCGACGCGGTCTACATCGAGCCGATCAACCCGGCCACGGTCGAACGCATCATCGCCAAGGAAAAGCCCGATGCGCTGCTGCCGACGATGGGCGGCCAGACCGCGCTCAACTGCGCCCTCGACCTGGCCGACGCGGGCGTGCTTGAGAAGTACGGCGTCGAGCTGATCGGCGCCTCGCGCGAGGCCATCCGCATGGCCGAGGACCGCGAGCTGTTCCGCGTGGCCATGGCCGAGATCGGCCTGGAGTGCCCGAAGGCCGAGGTTGCGCGCACGTTCGAGCAGGCGGTCGAGATCCAGGCCAAGGTCGGCTACCCGACCATCATCCGCCCGAGCTTCACGCTCGGCGGCAGCGGCGGCGGCATCGCCTACAACCGCGAGGAGTTCGAGGAGATCGTCAAGCGCGGCCTGGACCTCTCGCCGGTGCACGAGGTCCTCGTCGAGGAGTCGGTGCTGGGCTGGAAGGAGTTCGAGATGGAGGTGGTCCGCGACACCGCGGACAACTGCATCATCGTCTGCTCGATCGAGAACCTCGACCCGATGGGCGTGCACACCGGCGACTCCATCACCGTCGCTCCGGCGCAGACGCTCACCGACAAGGAGTACCAGCGCCTGCGCGACGCGTCCATCGCGGTGCTGCGCAAGATCGGCGTGGACACCGGCGGCTCGAACGTGCAGTTCGGCATCAACGCCCAGAACGGCCGCGTGGTGGTCATCGAGATGAACCCGCGCGTGTCGCGCTCGTCCGCGCTGGCCTCCAAGGCCACGGGGTTCCCGATCGCCAAGATCGCCGCCAAGCTGGCGGTCGGCTACACGCTCGACGAGCTGAAGAACGACATCACCGGCGGCCTCACCCCGGCCTCGTTCGAGCCGACCATCGACTACGTCGTCACCAAGATCCCGCGCTTCGCCTTCGAGAAGTTCCCGGCCGCCGACGCGCGCCTGACCACCCAGATGAAGTCGGTGGGCGAGGTGATGGCCATCGGCCGCACCTTCCAGGAGTCCATGCAGAAGGCCCTGCGTGGCCTCGAGACCGGCAAGTGCGGCTTCGACCCGACCGGCGACGCCGGCCGCGGCGAAGAAGGCCTGCTCAAGATCCGCCGCGAGCTCAAGGAGCCGGGCCCGGAGCGCCTGTTCCAGGTGGCCGAGGCCTTCCGCGCCGGCCTTTCGGTCGAGGACGTGTACGGCCTGAGCTTCATCGATCCGTGGTTCCTGGACCAGATCGAGGACATCGTCGCCACCGAGAAGGCGGTCGCGGCCTCCGGCCTCGCGGGGCTCGACGCGGCCCGCCTGCGCGAGCTCAAGCGCATGGGCTTTTCCGACGCCCGCCTGGCCCAGCTGGCCGGCACCGACGAGGCCGCCGTGCGCACCCTTCGCCGCGCCTTCGGCGTGCGCCCGGTCTACAAGCGCGTGGACACCTGCGCCGCCGAGTTCGCCACCACGACGGCCTACCTCTATTCGACCTATGAGGAAGAGTGCGAAGCCGCGCCCAGCAGCCGCGAGAAGATCATCGTGCTCGGCGGCGGCCCCAACCGCATCGGCCAGGGCATCGAGTTCGACTACTGCTGCGTGCACGCCGCGCTCGCCCTGCGCGAGGACGGCTACGAGACCATCATGGTCAACTGCAACCCGGAGACCGTCTCGACCGACTACGACACCTCCGACCGCCTCTACTTCGAGCCGCTTACGCTCGAGGACGTGCTGGAGATCGTCGACCTCGAGAAGCCCAGGGGCGTGATCGTGCAGTACGGCGGCCAGACCCCGCTCAAGCTCTCCCGCGCGCTGGAGGCCAACGGCGTGCCGATCATCGGCACCAGCCCCGACAGCATCGACCTGGCCGAGGACCGCGAGCGCTTCCAGAAGCTGGTCGAGCAGCTGGGCCTGCTGCAGCCGCCCAACCGCACGGCGCGCAATGCCGAGCAGGCCATCGCCCTGGCCAACGAGATCGGCTACCCGCTGGTGGTGCGCCCGAGCTACGTGCTCGGCGGCCGCGCCATGGAGATCGTCTATTCCGATGCCGACCTGGCCCGCTACATGCGCGAGGCCGTCCAGGTGTCGAACGATTCGCCGGTGCTGCTCGACCGCTTCCTCGACAACGCCGTCGAGGTCGACGTCGACGTGATCGCCGACAAGGACGGCAAGGTGCTGGTCGGCGGCATCATGGAGCACATCGAGGAGGCTGGCGTGCACTCCGGCGACTCGTCCTGCTCGCTGCCGCCGTACTCGCTGTCGGCGGCGGTGCAGGACAAGCTTCGCGTCCAGGTCGCCGAGCTGGCGCGCGCGCTGAAGGTCGTCGGCCTGATGAACACCCAGTTCGCCATCGCCTTCGACGGCGAGGGCAGGGAAACGATCTACCTCCTGGAGGTCAACCCGCGCGCCTCGCGCACCGTGCCCTTCGTCTCCAAGGCCATCGGCCGCCCGCTGGCGAAGATCGCCGCGCGCTGCATGGCCGGCAAGACCCTGGCGGAGCAGGGCGCCACGAAGGAGATCGTGCCGCCGTACTACGCGGTGAAGGAGGCGATCTTCCCCTTCGCCAAGTTCCAGAACGTCGACCCGATCCTCGGCCCCGAGATGCGCTCCACCGGCGAGGTCATGGGCAGCGGCCGCACCTTCGCCGAGGCCTTCGGCCGCGCCGAGGAAGCCGCCAACATCAAGGCCCCGGTCGCCGGCAAGGCCTTCCTGTCGGTGCGCGACCCGGACAAGAAGCGCCTGCTGCCGGTCGCCCGCGACCTGGTCGAGCGCGGCTTCAGCCTCGTCGCCACCGAGGGCACGGCCAGGTTCCTGCAGGGCGAGGGCATCGCCTGTGAACGCGTGAACAAGGTGATCGAGGGCCGCCCGCACGTGGTGGACCTGATCAAGAACGGCGAGATCAGCTATATCGTCAATACGACCGAGGGCAAGCAGGCGATCGCCGACTCGTTCTCGATCCGGCGCGAGGCCCTGCAGCACCGCGTCACCTATTCGACCACGATCCCGGGCGCGCGCGCCCTGATCCGCGGCACCGACACGCGCAACGATCCGCGGGTCTGGTCGCTGCAGGAGATGCACAAGGAGCTTCACGGATGAGAGCCCCCCTGACCACCAAGGGCGCCACGCGCCTGCGCGAGGAACTCGAGCACCTCAAGTCGGTCAAGCGGCCGGCGGTGATCAACGCCATCGCCGAGGCCCGCGCCCACGGCGACCTCAAGGAAAACGCCGAGTACCACGCCGCGCGCGAGCAGCAGGGCTTCATCGAGGGCCGCATCCAGGAGCTGGAGTACGTGCTCTCGCATGCGCAGCTGATCGACGTCGCCCACCTCAACGCGGGCAGCCGCGTGGTGTTCGGCGCGACCGTCGAACTGGCCGATTGCGAAACCGGCGACGAATCCACCTACCAGATCGTTGGCGACCTGGAGGCGGACATCAAGCAGGGCCTGATCTCGGTGTCCTCGCCGCTGGCGCGCGCGCTGATCGGCAAGCACGAGGGCGACACGGTCACGATCCAGGCGCCGGCCGGCGCGCGCGACTACGACATCGTCGCCGTCCGCTACGAAGGCTGATCCCGCCGTGGCCGGGGACCGCGCCACCCTCACCCTGCTGCTGCCCGAACGCCGGCGCTTCGCCGGCCAGCCGCTGCCGCTTGCGCTGGCGCGGTCGCTGGGCCGCGCCGATGCGCTGCCCGCCGGCGAGGCGGGTGGACGCGCCCAACTGCGGCGCCATTTCGACCTGCTGCCGCGCGGCTGGCCCGCCGCCGCGCTCACCCGCGCGCTCGACGCCGGTGACGCGCCCCTGCACGCCTGGCTGCGCGCCGATCCCGCGCACATCCGCCCCGACATGACCGGTGCCCGGGTGCTGGCGATCGGTGAGCTCGGCCTCTCTCCCGCGGACGCCGCGTCCTTGCTCGAACCCCTGCGCCCGCTGTTCGGCGATGCAGGCTTCCCCCTCTCCGCCCCGGTGCCCTCGCGCTGGTACCTGGCGCTACCGGCGGAGGCCAGGCTGCCGGACTTCGCGCCGCCCGAGGCGGTGCTGGGCGACGACCTGTTCAACCACCTGCCCGAGGGGCCCGAGGGCAGGCGCTGGCGCGCCCTGCTCAACGAAGCGCAGATCCTGCTGCACCAGCATCCGCTCAACGCGGCCCGGGCCGCCGCCGGCCTGCCGACGGTCAACAGCCTGTGTTTCTGGGGCTTCGGACGGCTGCCGGACCACGTGCGCACGCCGCACGCGGCGGTGTTCGGCGACGACCCGCTGCTGCGCGCGCTGGCCGCGCGCGCCGGCGTGCCGGTGGCGGAAGAGGGCGCGACCCTGATGGACCTGCGTGCGCTGCGCGACGTGGCCGGCCTGGCCGAGGCGGTCGCGGCGGGGCTGTCGGGCGGCGCCCGGCTCGTGCTCGATTTCGCCGATGGCGCGCGCATCGGCCTCGCGCCCGCGCAGCGCTGGCGCCTCTGGCGCCGGCCGCGGGCCGCGCTGGCATGACGCCGGCCGGTCCGCGCCTGCGCCGGCGCGACGTTCCCGCTTTCACGCCCTGGACCGACGGCACGCCGCCGGTGCTGCAGCGCATCTACGCCGCGCGCGGCGTGCTTTCGCCGGCCGATGCCGAGCTCAAGCTCGCGCGCCTCGCGGCGCCGGACGCGCTCGGCCAGGCCGATGCCGCCGCCGCGCAGCTGGCCGCGGCCATCGCCGCCGACCGGCACATCCTCGTGGTCGGTGATTTCGACTGCGACGGCGCCACCGGCACCGCGCTCGCCGTGCGCGGCCTGCGAATGCTCGGCGCGCGCCGCGTCGGCTATCGCGTGCCGCACCGCATCCGCCACGGCTATGGCCTCTCGCCGGCCCTGGTCGAGGACCTCGCCCCGCTGTCGCCCGACCTGCTGCTGACCGTGGACAGCGGCATCGCCTGCCATGCCGGCGTGGATGCCGCCCGCCAGCGCGGCTGGCAGGTCATCGTCACCGACCACCACCTGCCGGGCGAGTCGCTGCCCGCCGCCGACGCCATCGTCAACCCGAACCTGCGCGGCGATGGCTTCCCGAGCAAGGCCCTGGCCGGCGTCGGCGTCGTCTTCTACCTCCTGCTGGCCCTGCGCCGGCAGCTTCGCGAGGCCGGGCGACTGCCCGCGCCGGAGCCCGACCTGGCGACGCTGCTCGACCTGGTCGCGGTCGGCACGGTCGCCGACCTCGTACCCCTGGACTACAACAACCGACTGCTGGTCGCCGCCGGCCTGCGCCGCATGCGCGAGGGCCGCCTGCAGCCCGGGCTGCGCGCCCTGGCCGAATGCGCCGGCCGGCCGCTGGCGACGCTGTCGGCGACCGACATCGGCTTCGCCCTCGGCCCGCGCCTGAACGCCGCCGGCCGGCTCGAGGACATGGCCATCGGCATCGAGCTGCTGCTCAGCGACGATCCCGCGCGTGCCTTCGAACTCGCGCGCGCACTGGACGCGATCAATGCCGAACGCCGCGACCTGCAGGCCCAGATGGTCGAGGAGGCCGAGGCGCTCGCCGCCCGCGCCGTGGACGGGGAGGGCGCCCTTCCGGACGTGCTCTGCGTGCACGACCCGGGCTGGCACGCCGGCGTGGTGGGCCTGGTCGCCTCGCGGCTCAAGGAGCGCTGGCATCGCCCGGCCCTGGCCTTCGCCCGCGCCGACGATGCCGACGGCGCACTGTTGAAGGGCTCGGCGCGATCGATCCCGGGCCTGCACATCCGCGATGCGCTGGCGGCGGTTGATGCCCGGCATCCCGGCCTGATCGAACGCTTCGGCGGCCACGCCATGGCGGCCGGCCTGAGCCTGCGCGCCGGGCGCCTGCCCGAATTCTCGGCGGCCCTGCAGGCGGTGGTGTCGGCGCAGCTCAGCGACGAGCAGCGAGAGGCCGAACTCTGGAGCGACGGCGAACTCGACCGCGCCGAGATGGGCCGCGAGCTGGCCGAACGCCTGCGGCTCGCCGGACCCTGGGGCCAGGGCTTTCCCGAGCCGGTGTTCGACGGCGAGTTCGATGTGCTGGAGGGGCGTCCGGTCGGCGGCCGGCACCTGAAGCTGCGGCTGCAGCCGGCGGCCGGCGGACCGGCGCTGCCCGGCATCCAGTTCGGCGGCTGGCAGGGCGCGGCGCCTTCGGGCCGGGTGCGGATCGCCTACCAGCTCGACCTCGACGACTGGAACGGCCGCCGCGGCATCCAGCTCCTCGTCCGGCACCTCGCCCCCGCCCCGTAGGAGCGCCTTCAGGCGCGATCCAGGCATAGGTGGGAGCGCCTTCAGGCGCGATCCCTGCGGGAACATCGCGCCTGAAGGCGCTCCTACGGCCGCGGGGGCGGTGATATCATTCGCGGCCATTTCGACACAGCCGCGGAAGCCCATGGAGCTCAATCCCGTCCGCCAGCGCATCGCCGACCTCCGGGGCCGGCTGGATGCGCTCAGGGGGTATCTTTGACTTCGACCTCAAGGTCGAACGCCTCGAGGAAGTGAACCGGGAGCTGGAAAGCCCCGACGTCTGGAACGATCCCGAGCGGGCCCAGGCCCTGGGCCGCGAGCGCTCCTCGCTGGACAAGGTGGTCGGCGGCATCCGCAGCCTGACCGAGGGCCTGGTCGGCGCCGGCGAGCTGCTCGAGCTGGCCGAGATGGAGGACGACGAAGACACGGCCTCGGCCGTGGTCGAGGACGTCGAGAAATACGCCCGCGACGTCGAGAAGCTGGAATTCCAGCGCATGTTCTCGGGCAAGATGGATTCGGCCAACGCCTTCGTGGACATCCAGGCCGGCGCCGGCGGCACCGAGGCCCAGGACTGGGCCGAGATGCTGCTGCGCATGTACCTGCGCTGGTGCGAATCGCGCGGCTGGAAGACCGAGCTGATGGAAGTCAGCGGCGGCGAAGTGGCGGGCATCAAGTCGGCGAGCTTCCGCGTCGAGGGCGATTTCGCCTACGGCTGGCTCAAGACCGAGACCGGCGTGCACCGCCTGGTGCGCAAGTCGCCGTTCGACTCGGACAACCGCCGGCACACCAGCTTCACCTCGGTCTTCGTCGCGCCCGAGGTGGACGACAAGATCGACATCGAGATCAACCCGGCCGACCTCAAGACCGACGTGTACCGCTCGTCCGGCGCCGGCGGCCAGCACGTGAACAAGACCGAGTCGGCCGTGCGCATCACCCACGTGCCGACCGGCGTGGTCGTGGCCTGCCAGACCGAGCGCAGCCAGCACGCCAACCGCGACCGCGCCATGAAGATGCTGGCCGCGCGCCTGTACGAGCTGGAGATGCAGAAGCGCAACGCCGAGAAGGACGCGCTCGAGGCCAGCAAGTCCGACATCGGCTGGGGCAGCCAGATCCGCAACTACGTGCTCGACCAGAGCCGCATCAAGGACCTGCGCACCGGCATCGAGCGCTCGGACACGCAGAAGGTGCTCGACGGCGACCTGGACGAGTTCATCGAAGCCAGCCTCAAGGCCGGCCTGGAAGTCGGCGCGAAACGCACCGACGCCTGATCCCGCCCTCCCGGGGGTGGGAGCGCCTTCAGGCGCGATGGCCCCCGGTCGCGCCTGAAGGCGCTCCTACCAACGACACCCATGAGCGACGCCATGAACGAGCCCAGCCAGACGCCCGCCGCCGACGAGAATTCGCTGATCGCCGAGCGCCGCGCCAAACTCGCGGCCTTGCGCGGCCAGGGCATCGCCTTCCCGAACGACTTCGTGCGCGCCGACTACGCCGGCGACCTGCAGGCCGAATTCGCCGACAAGGACGCCTGGCCCACCGACAGGCTCGAAGCGCTCGACCGCCGCGTCGCCGTCGCCGGCCGCCTGATGGCCAAGCGCGTGATGGGCAAGGCCAGCTTCGCGCAGATCCAGGACATGTCCGGCCGCATCCAGCTCTACCTGCAGGGCAGCGAGCTGGGCGAGGCCTACGAGGCCTTCAAGGGCTGGGACATCGGCGACATCGTCGCGGTCGAGGGCGGCCTCACCCGTACCCGCACCGGCGAGCTGTCGGTCAAGGCCGACCGCCTGCGCCTGATGACCAAGTCGCTGCGCCCGCTGCCCGACAAGTTCCACGGCCTGGCCGACGTCGAGCAGCGCTACCGCATGCGCTACGTGGACCTGATCGTGAACCCGGAGGCGCGCGAGGTCTTCGTGCAGCGCTCGAAGATCGTCTCGGCGATGCGCGCGTGGCTCGACGCGCGGCGCTTCCTGGAAGTCGAGACGCCGATGATGCATTACATCCCCGGCGGCGCCACGGCCAAGCCTTTCACCACCCACCACAACGCGCTCGACCTCGACCTCTACCTGCGCGTGGCGCCCGAGCTCTACCTCAAGCGCCTGGTGGTCGGCGGCCTGGAGCGCGTCTACGAGATCAACCGCAACTTCCGCAACGAGGGCGTGTCCACCCGGCACAACCCCGAGTTCACGATGCTGGAGCTGTACGAGGCCTACGCCACCTACCACGAGGTGATGGACCTGACCGAGGGCCTGATCCGCGAGGTGGCGCTGCGCGTGCGCGACACCACCCACCTGCACTGGGAAGGCATGCAGATCGACCTGGGCCCGGCCTTCCGCCGCTGGTCCATGACCGACGCGGTGCTGGAGCACAACCCGGAGATCCGCCGCGGGGAGCTGCGCGACCTCGAGGCCATGCGCGGCCACTGCCGCCGCCTGGGCATCAAGTTCAAGGACGCCTACGGCTGGGGCAAGCTGCTGCTGGAGATCTTCGAGAAGACGGTCGAGCACACCCTGGTGCAGCCGACCTTCATCACCGACCACCCCGTCGAGGTCAGCCCGCTGGCCCGCGCCTCGGACCGCGACCCGGAGCTGACCGACCGCTTCGAGCTGTTCATCGGCGGCCGCGAGATCGCCAACGGCTTCTCCGAGCTCAACGACCCGGAAGACCAGAAGGCGCGCTTCCTGGCCCAGGTCGAGGCCAAGGAGGGCGGCGACGACGAGGCCATGCACTACGACGCCGACTACATCCGCGCCCTGGAATACGGCATGGCGCCGACCGGCGGCCTGGGCATCGGCATCGACCGGCTGGTGATGCTGGTGACCGATTCGGCGTCGATCCGCGACGTGCTGCTGTTCCCGTACATGCGGCCGGAGGGTGGTGCCTGAGCATTCGCCCAGGCACCCCCACGATCCGCGAAGCGGATCGCGGGCCCCGGGCTCGTGGCTTCCGAACCCCCGCGGCTGTCGCCGCGCCCCCCTTGCCAAGGGGGGCTTCGTTTTTGGAGGGTATGCCGGAAGTTTGTGCGGCAAGTGCTTGCCGGGGTTGGGTTGCCGGGGGTAGGCTCCGGGCGAGCCGCTGACCGCGGCAATCACGGTGTCCGCACCCGGGAGCTTTGCGTGAACGTCCTTATCGTCGATGACCAGCCGTCCCAGCGGACGATGTTCCGCCACCTCCTCGAGGACATCAGCCCGGAGGTGAAGGTCACGGACTTCGGCGATCCGGTCGAGGCCCTGCTCTGGTCGCAGCGCACCTCGCCGGACCTGCTGCTGCTCGACTACCGCATGCCCAAGCTCGACGGCCTGGAGTTCGCCCGCCGGTTCCGCCGGCCGCTCTCGCACCGGGACGTGCCCATCATCCTGATCACCGTGGTGGGCGACGAGCCGATCCGCAATGCGGCGCTCGAGGCCGGCGTCATCGATTTCCTGGTCAAACCGGTGCGCCCGCGTGAACTGCGCTCGCGCTGCCGCAACCTGCTGGCGCTGCGCCAGCAGCAGCAGAACCTCAAGAGCCGGGCCCACGAGCTCGAGCGCCAGCTGCTGGCGCGCATGCACGAGCTCGACGAGCGCGAGCGCGAGATCCTGCACCGCCTGGCCAAGGCCACGGGCTTCCGCGACGGCGGCAACGCCGGGCGACTCGAGCGCCTGGGCCGCTACGCCGCGCTGCTGGCCGAGGCGATGGGCCTGCCCGAGGACGAGGTCAAGATGATCGAACTGGCCATGCCCCTGCACGACATCGGCAAGGTCGGCATCGCCGACGCGATCCTGGCCAAGCCCGGTCCGCTGGACGAGGCCGAGATGGCCGAGGTGCGCAGGCATCCGCGCCTGGGCTGGGAAGTGCTGCGCGACAGCAGCAGCAAGTTCGTGCAGGTCGGGGCGAGCATCGCCCTGGGCCACCACGAGCGCTGGGACGGCGGCGGCTACCCGGACGGCCTGGCGGGGGAGGACGTGCCGCTGCCGGCCCGCATCGCCGCCGTGGCGGACGTGTTCGAGGCCCTGACCACCGACCGGCCCTACCGCGCGGCCTGGCCGCTGGCCAAGGCCTTCGACTACCTGCGCGAGCACGCCGGCAGCCAGTTCGACCCGGCGGTGGTGGCCGCGGCGCTGACGCGGCGCGAGCGCATCGAGGAAGTGCACCGCTACTGCGGCCCGGCGTCCGCCTGACCGCGGGCGACGGGCTGCCTCGCCGGCCGACATGATCCGCGCCTTCGCCAACCGCCCCGACAGCGAACACGGCCAGGCGCTGGTGCGGCTGGCCATCGCGGCGATGCTGCTGGCCTACCTCGCCGGCCTGGCCACGGGCGACGCGGTCGGCCGCGAGCTGCGCCTGAGCGTGCTGGTGCTGCTGGCCGAAACCCTGCTGGGCCTGGGCATCGTGATCGCCATCGCGATGCGGCCGGGCGTGTCGCACGTGCGCCGCGTGGTCGGCATGCTCGGCGACTACGGCACGCTGGCGGCGATGATGATGCTCAAGGGCGAGGTGCTCGCGCCCCTGTACGTGATCATCCTCTGGGTCACGGTCGGCAACGGCCTGCGCTATGGCAGCCGCTACCTGTTCGCGGCCATGGGCCTGGCCCTGGTCACCTTCCTGGCGGTGATCCTGGGCACGCCGTACTGGCGCGCCAATCCCTACGTCGCCTGGGGCCTGCTGGTCGGCCTGGTGGCGATCCCGGCCTACCTGATCTCGCTGCTGCGCGACCTGCGCCGGGCCGGCGAGGAGGCCCGCCGCGCCAACGCCGCCAAGAGCCGATTCCTGGCCAACATGAGCCACGAGTTCCGCTCGCCGCTCAACGGCATCATCGGCATGGCCGAGCTGCTCTCGAGCACCCGGCTGTCGCCCGAGCAGCGCGAGGCGGCGGACGTCATCCAGACCTCGGCCCAGACCCTGCTGCTGCTGGTCGAGGACGTGCTGGACATCTCGGCCATCGAGGCCGGCAAGCTCAAGCGGCAGGACGGCGATTTCGCCCCGCGCGAGCTCGCCCGGCGCATCCGCACGATGCTGCAGCCGATGGCCGCGAACAAGAATATCCAGTTCTCGGTGGACGTGGACGAATCGATGCCCTCGCGCCTGCACGGCGACGTCGGCCACCTGGGCCAGGTGCTGCTCAACCTGACGCACAACGCCATCAAGTTCACCGAGGCCGGCGGCGTGCGCGTGGCCTTCCTGGTGCGCGGGCGCGAGGACGGGCGGGTGGCGCTGCGCTTCTCGGTGCGCGATACCGGCATCGGCGTGCCTGATTCGGCCAAGGCGACGATCTTCCAGGCCTTCGAGCAGGTCGACAGCGGGCCCTCGCGCCGGTTCGGCGGCACCGGCCTGGGCACGACCATCGCCAAGACCCTGACCGAGCTGCTCGGCGGCCGCATCGGCCTGGAGGACAACCCGGGCGGCGGCACCCATTTCTTCGTGGACCTGGAGATGCCCGAGGTCCGCGAGCCCGAGGCCGTGGCCGGCGCCGAAGAAGGCAAGGTCATCGCCTTCGACGATCCCTTCGTGCGCCACCGCGCCCGCGTGCGGCCGATGCGCATCCTGGTCGCCGACGACCAGCCGGCGAACCGGTTGGTGCTGCAGCGCCTGCTCGAGCGCGCCGGCCACCAGCCGGTGTTCGCCGAGGATGGCGAACAGGCCCTGGACCGGCTCGAGGCCGAGACCCTGGACGCGGCGATCATCGACCTGCACATGCCCGGCGTGGATGGCCTGGAGGTGATCAAGCAGGCGAGGGTGATGCAGGCCGGCGGTACGCGCACGCCCATCGTCGTGCTAAGCGCCGACGCCACCGTGGACGCGGTGCGCGAAACCGAGGCCGCGGGCGCCTACACCTTCCTCACCAAGCCGGTGGTGGCCGCGCGCCTGCTCGAGACCCTGGCCGAGATCGCCGGCGGCACCGGCGAGGAGTCGGCGGTGCCTTCGCGCAAGGACCGCAATCCCAGCCTGCGCACCGACGTGCTGGAGGAACTGGCCGGCATGGGCCTGGGCAAGGAATTCCTGCGCGACTTCACCGAACAGTGCCTTCGCGACGCCAGCCGCTGCCTGGCCGAAGCGGAGCGCGCCGCCGCGGGCGCCCGTTGGGAAGGCCTGCGCGAGGCCGCGCACGCGCTCAAGGGCGTGTCGGAGAACCTCGGCGCCCAGGTGCTGGTCGAACGCAGCACCGAACTCATGCGCGCCAGCGATGCCGTGCTGGCCAAGGAGTGGCGGCGTTACCTCGGCCTGCTGGGCGACCAGCTCGAGGGCACGGCGGCCCAGGTACGGCGCGAGGTCGCGCGCATTTCCTCCTCGCCCGCGCCCACGGGCGAGGGCAGCCGGCCGACGGACCACGAGTCCGGCTGACCGGCCGCGCCCACCGCGGTCAGATCGCTTCGCGCAGCGGCGTGTCGCCCGCCACCCGGCGCTTCTGGGCCCGCACCAGGCGCTCCATCGTCTGCAGGCCGCGGTCGCCCAGGCGCATGGCCGCGTCCACCCAGGTCGTGGTGACGCGCATCAGCTCGTCCAGGCTCACCGGGTTGCAGGTCATGCGCACGGTGTTCATCGAGCGCAGGGCGTTGCCCATGCGCTTGCGGCGGCGGACCAGTTCGCGGGCGGCGGCCAGGCCTTCGCCGCGCGGCACTAGGAAGTCCACCACGCCCATCTTGTGCAGCTCCTCGGCGGAGTAGACGTTGCCGTCGAGCATCATGCGCTCGGCCTGGGCCGGGGTGACCCGGCGCGACAGGAAGGTGTAGGCGCCCATGCCGGGGAAGAGGTCGAACAGCACCTCGGGGAAACCCATGCCGGTGCCTTCCTCGGCGATGATCGTGTGGCAGCACAGCGCGGCCTCGAAGCCGCCGCCGAGCGCCTCGCCCTGCACCACGGCGATGCTGTGCACGCGGTCGTCGGCCAGGCGGGCGAAGTGGAAGGCGACCGAGACGCAAAGCTGGGCGTAGGCCAGCAGGCGGGCGCGGTCGCCCGTGCGGATCAGGCGGGCGAACAGCTCGAGGTCGCCGCCGAGGTTGAACACGTCGGACTTCGAGGCCAGCACCAGGTGGCGCACCTCGTTCCCCGGGGCGTGGGCGTCGTTGGCCAGGCGGTTGGCGACCTGGCGCTGGCATTCGCGCAGGTCCACCAGCAGCTGCTCGCTGAAGCAGGGGCGGTAGCCGGCGCGGGTGTTGTGGTGCATGAAGCACCATTCGATGCCGGCTTCGGCCTCCGAACGGTGTTCGACCAGGGCGAGGGTGGGATCGCGGTTGATGCTCTCGACGACGGACATGGCGGTTTCTCCGGGCAAGGTGGGGGCAGGGCCCTACACGTTCCGGGTTCGGAGCGCAAGGGGTGCGCCGAGCATACACCCGCGAATGGGCGTGCCAATGCCAACCGCCCCGCAAAACGCGGGGCGGGCGGGCCGGGGGGAGGGGCCCCGGCGGCTCAGGCCGCGGGCTTGGGTGCGTCGCGCAGTTCGCGGCGCAGGATCTTGCCGACGTGGGTCTTCGGCAGGTCGGTGCGGAACTCGACCAGCTTGGGCCGCTTGTAGCCGGTGAGGTTGGCCTCGCAGAAGGCGCGCACGTCGGCTTCGCTGATGGCGGGGTCCTTGCGGACGATGACGACCTTGACCGCCTCGCCGGCCTTCTCGTCGGGCACGCCGACGGCGGCGCACTCGAGCACGCCGGGCATCTGCGTGATGACGTCCTCGACCTCGTTCGGGTACACGTTGAAGCCCGAGACCAGGATCATGTCCTTCTTGCGGTCCACGATGTAGAAGAAACCCTTCTCGTCCATCTTGGCCATGTCGCCGGTGTGCAGCCAGCCCTCGGCGTCGAGCACCTTGGCGGTCTCCTCCGGTCGGTTCCAGTAGCCGGCCATCACCTGCGGGCCGCGGATGCACAGCTCGCCCACCTCGCCGACCGGCAGCTTGTTGCCGGCGTCGTCCTTCACGCAGGCTTCGGTGGAGGGGATGGGCAGGCCGATGGCGCCGTTGTAGTCGGGCAGGTCCATCGGGTTCATGCAGGCCGCGGGCGAGGTTTCGGTCAGGCCGTAGGCTTCGACCAGGGTGACGCCGGTGACCTTCTTCCAGCGCTCGGCCACGGCGCGCTGCACGGCCATGCCGCCGCCCAGCGAAAGGTGCATGCGCGAGAAGTCCACCTTGTCGAAGCCCGGCGTGTTGAGCAGGCCGTTGAACAGCGTGTTGACGCCGGTGATGGCGGTGAACTTGATCTTCTGCAGCTCGGCGACGAAACCCTTCATGTCGCGCGGGTTGGTGATCAGGTAGTTCAGGCCGCCGAACTTCATGAAGACCAGGCCGTTCGCGGTCAGTGCGAAGATGTGGTAGAGCGGCAGCGCGGTGATGATGACCTCTTCGCCCGGCGTGGCGTTGGAGCCCAGCCAGACCGAGGCCTGCTGCATGTTCGCCACCAGGTTGCGGTGGGTGAGCATCGCGCCCTTGGCCACGCCGGTAGTGCCGCCGGTGTACTGCAGGAAGGCGATGTCGTGGCCGCGGATGTCGATCGGCGGCAGCGCGTGGCCGGCGCCGCGGCGCAGCGCCTCGTTGAAGCGGATGGCGCCGGGCAGGTCGTAGTCGGGCACCTGCTTCTTGACGTGGCGCAGCACGAAGTTGACCAGGGTGCCCTTGGGGAAGCCGAGCATGTCGCCGACGCCGGTCACCAGCACTTGCTTGACCGCAGTCTCGGCCACCACCTCGGCGACCACGTGGGCGAAGTTCTCGAGCACGACGATGGCGCTCGCGCCCGAGTCCACGAGCTGGTGCTTGAGCTCGCGCGCGGTGTACATCGGGTTGGTGTTCACCACGGTCAGACCGGCCTTGAGCACGCCGAAGATCGCGACCGGGTACTGCAGGATGTTGGGCATCATCAGGGCGACGCGGTCGCCCTTCTTGAGCTTGAGGTCGTGCAGCAGGTAGTTGGCGAAGCGGGTGCTGAGCGCGTCCACCTCGGCGTAGGTGATCTGCTTGCCGAAGTTGGCGAAGGCCGGGCGGTCGGCGAACTGGCGGCAGGTCTCCGTGAGCACCGCCACGATGGACGGATACTTGTCGACATCCACCTCCGCCGGGATACCCTGCGGATAGCTCGACACCCAAGGACGCTCGGAACCCATGCCTGACCCCCAGAAACCTGTTGTTGTCGCCCCGGACCCCGCGGCCCCGGACAGGGCGCTGAATTCGAGCATTCACTCGATTGGAGCACAGGCCCCGGGGGCAGGCAAGGCGCGGCGAAGCCTGCTGCGTGGCCTTCGCGTGATGGTGTTCGCGGGCCTGGCGCTGCTCGCCGCCGGCTGTGGGCGCGAGCCGCCGGAAGAGGCGGTCCGCGCGGCCCTCGTGGCGATGGTGGAGGCCGCGGAGGCGCGCGATGCGGCGGCGATCGCCGGGCACGTGTCGGTGGACTTCGCCGGCCCGGGCAGCATGGACCGCGAGCAGTTCCGCCGGACGCTCGCGGTGGCCTGGTTGCGGGACCGTGAAATCGGCGTGAGCGTCGGCCCGGTCGAGGTCGAGGTGATCGGCGAGCGCGCCCGCACGCGCTTCACCGCGGCCACCCGCGGCGGCGAAGGCTGGCTGCCCGACCGCGCCCAGGTCTATCGCGTGGACGCGGGCTGGCGGCTTGAGGACGGCGAATGGAAGCTCCTGTCCGCCGAGTGGGAGCCGGTGCTCTAGCCGGCCTGCCGGCCGGAAAAGAAAAAGGGCGGCCCGGGGGCCGCCCTCTTTCGTTCCGCGCGGGGCGGTCAGGCCGCCTTGCGCGAGGCCAGCTGGCGCAGCACGTAGTGCAGGATGCCGCCGTGGCGGAAGTACTCGACTTCCTTCGGCGTCAGCAGCAGCACCTGCACCTGGAAGCGCAGCTCGGTGCCGTCCGGGCGGGTGGCGACGACCGTCGCGGTCTTGGCGGCGCCGTCCTGCAGGCCGGTGATCGAGACCACCTCGTCGCCCTTCAGGCCCAGGGTCTGGGCGTTCTGGCCCTCGAGGAACTGGCACGGCAGCACGCCCATGCCCACGAGGTTGGAGCGGTGGATGCGCTCGAAGCTTTCGGCCACGACCGCCTTCACGCCCAGCAGGTTGGTGCCCTTGGCCGCCCAGTCGCGCGACGAGCCGGTGCCGTATTCCTTGCCCGCGAACACCACCAGCGGCACGCCCTCGGCCTTGTACTTCATGGCCGCGTCGTAGATCGCCAGCTTCTCGCCGGTCGGGTAGTGGATCGTGTTGCCGCCTTCCTCGCCGCCCAGCATCAGGTTCTTGATGCGGATGTTGGCGAAGGTGCCGCGCACCATCACGTCGTCGTTGCCGCGGCGCGAGCCATACGAGTTGAAATCGGCCGGCTGCACGCCGCGCGCCTGCAGGAACTTGCCGGCGGGCGAGCTGGCCTTGATGTTGCCGGCCGGGCTGATGTGGTCGGTGGTGATCGAGTCGCCGAAGATGCCCATCACGCGGGCGCCGGTGATGTCGGCGATCGAGCCGACCTGCATGGTCATGCCGTCGAAGTAGGGCGGGTTCTTGATGTAGGTCGAGGCCTCGTCCCAGGCGAACTTCGCGCCTTCCGGCGAGGCGATCTGGTTCCAGCGGGTGTCGCCGCCGAAGACGTTGGCGTAGTTGGCCTTGAACATCTCCGGGCCGACCGTGCGGGCGATGACGTCGCCGATTTCCTTGTTCGAGGGCCAGATGTCCTTTAGGTACACCGGCTGGCCCTCGCTGCCCGTGCCCAGCGGCTCGGTGGTCTCGTCCGCGGCGGTGGTGCCGGCGATGGCGTAGGCGACCACCAGC
>VFQN01002727.1_pt1 | contig 26576 bp, 17 predicted proteins | sample 3512371 | NCBI WGS metagenome assembly VFQN01 (sample SAMN10412370, study PRJNA504923) | tailings metagenome | isolation source: Replicate 2 from Balatoc abandoned mine | place: Philippines: Itogon, Benguet | collected 2017-08-28 | reverse complement strand
AGAAGATCGGCGCCGACAAGTTGACGAAGCGGCTCGCGGACGTCGTCAACGTCCTGACCGAACAGCAGATGGCGAACGAGGGCAAGTACCAGAAGACGACGGTCGGGGCGGCCCTCAAGAAGGCCGGGTTGGAGCCGGTCCGGTTCATCCGCTACAAGGTCGGGGCCGTCACCCTCTGACAAGCACCCTCCGACCCGTGGGCTCGCGCCCCGGGCCAGTGTATAATACTCCCGTACACCATTCACGAGATCTGACCGATGCCGCACACCGCGAGCGCGTGGAAGCGCCTCCGCAAGACCGAGAAGCGCCGGCAGCAGAACCGGGTCGCGTACAAGAAGATCAGGGTGGCCCGCAAGGCCGCCGCGGCCGCCATCGCCGGCACCGACACGGCCGCGGCGACGAAGACGCTGGGTGAGACGCAGGCGGTCCTCGACCGCGCCGCGGACAAGGGCTATATCCACAAGAACAAGGCCGCCCGTCTGAAGAGTCGCCTCGCCAAGAAGGCGAAGGCCGCGGCCGCGAAGGCCGCTCCGGCCAAATAACATGACTCTTTATGACTGAAGCCGGGAAAACCGGGCGAAGTCAAGGTTGCTGACCTTGACTTCGCCCGGTCCTTTCAATTCATCTCGTCAAATCAGCCGGTCACGAAGAACTCGACCGCGTTGCGGAAGACCTGCATCCCCTCACCTTCCGGCTTGAGGCCGAGCCGAGTCCACTGCGGGTGTTGCGTCGGGAAGATGTGGCGCTCGGGGTGTGGCATCAGGCCGAGGACACGCCCGGTCGCGTCGCAGACGCCGGCGATGTCGTCCTGCGAGCCGTTCGGGTTCTCCGGGTAGCCACTGGCGGGGCCGGTCGCCCCGGCGTACCGCAGTACCACCTGCCCGGCCTGGTCGAGCCCGCGGACAATCCACTCCTTGCGGCCGACGAAGTTCCCCTCACCGTGGGCCACGGGCACGTTCAACGCGGTCACGCCTTTCAGGAACACGCACTTCCCCGGCGTCGCGCGGAGCTTCACCCAGCGATCCTCGAAGCGGCCGTTCTCGTTGAACCCGAGCGTGGCAAGTGGACCGTCTTCGTCGGGCGGGATCAGCAATCCGGCCTTGAGAATGGCCTGGAAGCCGTTGCAGATGCCGAGGATCAGTTTCTCGTCGTCGCGGAACCGGCGGAGGGCGTCTGCAAGGAAGTGCTGGAGTTGCAGGGCGAACACCTTCCCCGCGGCGATGTCGTCGCCGTAGCTGAAGCCGCCGGGCACGGTGAGTATCTGAAAGCGGCGAAGGAGCCGCGGGTTCTCGCGGACCTCGTTGACGTGGAGCCGTTCGACCTTCGCCCCGGCCATCTCGAACGCCGTCGCCGCCTCCTGGTCGCAGTTCGAGCCAGGGGCGCGGAGCACAAGGGCGTGCGGAACGGCCATTGCGAAAATCCCGGGAGGACAACCGTTTGTGCTTGACCGAGCGATTTCGGCCCGCCAAACTCGTTGTAACGTCTCGGCGCCCCCCCATCCAGTGGGCCAGGGACGAGGGCCGGTGGCCGCCGCTTCTTAAAGGCCACCAGGGGGGCAGGGGAATCCATTTCCATTTTTTTCTCCCGGCGTGTTGACGCTCACGGGGGGTGCCCTTATCATTCCGTTGTCGCTGCATCTGCCAGCGGCAAACGCGATCTTTGACAAGTGTGTGGTGGTGTGGTGTGGGTCGGGTGAGCCGCTGGTGGGCTGGCCGACCCGCATCGGATCGGAAGATCGGTTGCGACCGGTCGGTTCTGCTGGCGGCTGTAAGGTAGCGAGACAGGGCCCACCTCGGTGGGTTTACAAACACTCTTGAAGGGTTTGATCCTGGCTCAGAACGAACGTTGGCGGCATGGATGAGGCATGCAAGTCGCGGGAATCCCAGCAATGGGGGAACCGGCGTAAGGGGCAGTAAGGCGTAGGTACCCACCCCGGGGTCCGGGATAGCCCGCCGAGAGGCGGGGTAATACCGGATGACCTCGGGAGAGCAAAGCTCCGGCGCCCCGGGCGGGGCCTACGTGATATTACCTAGTTGGCGGGGTAACGGCCCACCAAGGGGGAGATGTCTAGCGGGTGTGAGAGCACGACCCGCGCCACTCGCACTGAGACACTGGCGAGACACCTACGGGTGGCTGCAGTCGAGGATCTTCGGCAATGGGGGCAACCCTGACCGAGCGATGCCGCGTGGGCGACGAAGGCCTTCGGGTTGTAAAGCCCTGTCGAGGGGGAGAAAAGCCCGCAAGGGTGTGATCTATCCCTGGAGGAAGCTCGGGCTAAGTTCGTGCCAGCAGCCGCGGTAAGACGAACCGAGCGAACGTTGTTCGGAATCACTGGGCTTAAAGGGCGCGTAGGCGGGCTGCCGCGTCCGGGGTGAAAGCCTCCCGCTCAACGGGAGAACGGCCTCGGATACGGGCGGCCTGGAGGGGGGTAGGGGCGTGCGGAACTGTGGGTGGAGCGGTGAAATGCGTTGATATCCACAGGAACTCCGGTGGCGAAGGCGGCACGCTGGACCCCAACTGACGCTGAGGCGCGAAAGCCAGGGGAGCGAACGGGATTAGATACCCCGGTAGTCCTGGCCCTAAACGATGAGAACTGGGTAGTAGCCCGGGCATGGGGTTACTGCCGGAGCCAAAGTGCTAAGTTCTCCGCCTGGGGAGTATGGTCGCAAGGCTGAAACTCAAAGGAATTGACGGGGGCTCACACAAGCGGTGGAGCATGTGGCTTAATTCGAGGCTACGCGAAGAACCTTATCCTGGGCTTGACATGTGCGAAAGCGCCAGCAGGTAGGACCCGGAAACGGGAACGAACGGTATCCAACCCGGAAGCTGGTACAGGTGCTGCATGGCTGTCGTCAGCTCGTGTCGTGAGATGTCGGGTTAAGTCCCATAACGAGCGAAACCCTTACCCTCAGTTGCCAACGGGTCATGCCGGGGACTCTGGGGGGACTGCCGGTGTCAAACCGGAGGAAGGTGGGGATGACGTCAAGTCCTCATGGCCTTTATGCCTAGGGCTGCACACGTGCTACAATGGCGTGAACAGAGGGACGCGACCCGGCGACGGGAAGCCGACCCCCGAAAGCACGCCCCAGTTCAGATCGCAGGCTGCAACCCGCCTGCGTGAAGCCGGAATCGCTAGTAATCGCGGGTCAGCAACACCGCGGTGAATGTGTTCCTGAGCCTTGTACACACCGCCCGTCAAGCCACGAAAGGGAGGGACGTCCGAAGTCGCCTCGCGGCGCCGAAGACGGACTTCCTGATTGGGACTAAGTCGTAACAAGGTAACCGTAGGGGAACCTGCGGTTGGATCACCTCCTTTCTAAGGATGACACGAGAGCTGCACGGGTCACTCCGGAGCAGCCATGCCCCCGACCCACACCACACCACCACACACCGTCAAAGTGACACCGACACCCCGCCCACGCAAGTGGGCGGGGTGTCGGTGTTTTTGTACCCTACACCGTATGGACGACACCGTTCTCTCACTCCTGCGCTGCCCCATCGACCCGCGTCGTCAAGCCACGCTCAGCCGGGAGCAGCAGTCGTTAGTCTGTTCCGGCTGTCACGTCCGCTTTCCTGTCAAGAACGGGCTTCCCATCCTGATCCCTGACGAGGGCGAGTTGCCCGATGGCGTGCGGTCCGCCGATCGCCTTCCGTGCATCCGGCCCGCCCGCAGTTGATCTGGCGGAATCCGCGCCATCTGCTATTACGCCGCGGCCCTCCCGCACATTTGCGAGATGCCGTGAGGCGGTCGCCCGGTTCAGCATGGCTTCCGTTCGCCGCCGCGCTCGTCGCGGTGCTGGCAGGGGGCGGGCGCGTCGTTGCCCAAGAACCATTGCCGAGTCACCTGCCGCGGTACGAGTTGACGGTCCGCCTCGACACGCAAGCCCACCGCGCCGAGATCCGTCAGCGCGTCACTTGGACGAACACGACGCCGACTGTTGTTCCCGACCTCGCGTTCAACTTCTACCCGCACTACACGGTCCCCACTTCGGAAGAACTGCTCTTTGCCAAGACACTCGAAATGCTGCGGCTCCCGCCGTCGCAGGGGATCGACCGAGCGGGGCACCACGGTCGGTTTACCGACGCAAGGCTTGTCGCGCAGACCGGCCGCCCGGCCGGCGCGCCCGAGCCGTTGTCATTCGATTACGACAACGCCAACCCGACCGCCCTCCGCTTCAAACTTCCGCAACCGGTCGGGCCGGGCGAGACGGTGACGGTCGAGCTCGGGGTGTCGATCCGACTCCCGAACCGGCAGGGGCGGTGGGGCTACTGGGACGGCGTGACTTATCTCACGAACGCCCTTCCGCTGTTGGCCTACTGCGACGCGAGCGGCTGGCGGCCGATGCCGTTCATCCCGTGGCACCAGCCCTGGTTTAACGAGGCCGGCGTCTTCACCGCCACGGTCATGGTCCCGGCTGATGAGGTACTCGTCTGCCCCGCGCTCACCCGCGCCGAACACGTCGCCGGTGGGTGGAAGACGGTCGAGTTCGAGCCGTTCGTCGGGCGTGACTTCTCGCTACTGGCGAGCGCGCGCTATCGTGAGTTCCGCACGCAGACGCAGATGCCGGACGGTCGCATGCTGCCGCTGCGATGCTTCGCGTTCGCCGAGCACGAGTGGTACGCCACCGAACTCCTGAAGATGGTCGGCGGGGCGATCCCGGTGTACGAGGAGTGGTTCGGGCCGTTCCCGTACCCGCAGTTCACGCTCGCCGAGTCGTACTTCGGGTGGAACGGTAACGAGTGCGCAGGTCTGGTGATGATCGACGAGCGCGTCTTCGGAATGCCGCGCGTTCTGCGCGACTACGTCGAGTACCTGGTGTCGCACGAGGTCTGCCACCAGTGGTGGTACAACCTCGTCGGCACGAACGGGTACGCCGAGCCGTTCATGGATGAAGGCGCCGCCGCGCACTTCACGCACCGGCTGATCGACGCCAAGCGTGGGAAGAACAACCAGTTTGTGGCGTGGCCCGACGGGCTCGAATGGCTGCCGAACATCCGCCGCGACAACTACCGGTTCGGGTCGATGCATACGGCGATTCGCAACGGCAAGATGCAGCCAGCGGCCCAGCCGCTCCCGGATTACGGACACCTTAACAACCTGTTCACGGGCGCCTACGACCGCGGTTCGAAGGTGTTCGGGATGATCGAGGACCGCCTCGGCGAGGCTGAGTTCCTGGCGTTCACCCGACAGCTCGTGACGAAGTACCGCTGGCGGGTGCTGGAGACGGTCGAGTTCCGGCGCGAGCTCGAAGCATACACCGGCCGCGACTGGGGCGAGTTCTTCGACCGCTGGGTGTACGGGCGCGGCCTCACCGATTGGACCGTCGAGAGCGTGAGCGTCGGCGCCGTGCCCGGTCCGCGCGTCGGGCCAGGGGCGGACGTGTCGGTCGTGGTGCGGCAGCGGCGCGAGTTCACCGAGCCGACGGTGGCCGGGTTCACACTCCCCGGCGGGCGGGTCGTGCGCGTACCGCTCCCCGCCGGCGACAGCCCGGTCACAATTGCCGATCCGCCGGCGGCGGTCACGCCGGTCGGCGACGGGGCGTGGCAGGTGTCGGCCCGGCTGCCGGCCGCGCCGACGCAGGTCGAGGTCGATCCCGACCGCGTGCTACTCGACGCCGACCCTGGGAACAACCGCTGGCGGCCCGAGTACCGAGCCCGACTGACGCCGCTGTACACGATGCTCGACGAGACCGACCTGACCAGCGACTACGACCGCTGGAACTTCACCGCCGGGCCGTGGGTGTGGGGCGCGGGGTATCCCGATCCGTGGTACACGCGATCGACGATGATCGGCCTCCGCGCCGGGGCGAATCGGCCGAACGTCGCCCGTGGCGGCGTGTACGGTGCGTACCGGACCGACTACCGCGACCTCGTGGTCGGCGCGGACCTGACGATCCCGCGCGAGATCGCCGAGATCGGGTTCAATTACGAGCGCCGGGTCGGTGGCCCTTACTACGACACCGACAACGGGGGCGGGGAACAGCGGGTATCGGCGTACTACCGGTGGGTCGTACAGCCGGGGTCGAGCCTGTACCTGCCGCCGGCGATCTACCACGAGGTCTTCGCGCTGTACACGGATAACTTTCTCCCGTTCGCCCGCACCGCACTGCCCGGCGGGGTGCGTCCGGACGAGTCGTGGAACCTCGGCTGGCACCTGCGCGCGAACCTGTACACACCGTACTGGAACCCGGAAACGGGCGGCTGGTTCGACGTGATGTTCGCCGGCGGGCAGTCCCAGGTGCCGGACTGGACCGGGGCCGCGCAGGGGCGCGTCGAACTGGCGGGCGTCCATACCTTCGCGGACGAGTACGGCGGGGTGAAGATCGCAGGGCGTGCGGTGGGGATGATGGCGTTCCCGGACCGCGGACAGTTCTTCGCGCTGGGCGGTGGCACGCTGTTCCGCGGCTACGACCTCGCCGAGCGGCAGGGAAGTGCGTTGTGGGTCGGGAACGCTGAACTGCGGGTGCCGATCATCCGCCGTTGCGAGTGGGACGCGCTCGACCACACGTTTGGCGTGCGCGGCTTGTCGGCGGTGGCGTTTTACGACCTGGGCGACGTGTACGTCCGCGGGAACAGCGTCGGCGGGCGGGTAGCGCACGCGCTCGGGGCGGGGTTGCGGGCCGATGTGGCGGTGTTCAGCTTCATCGAACGGGCGACGCTGCGGTTCGACATTGCGAAGACGATCAACGACGCCACCCCGCTGCAATTCTGGTTCGGCGTTCAGCATGCGTTCTAATGCGACGAGCGGCCGGCGAAAGCCGGCCGCTCGCGGAGGTTGTGCGTCGCCGGGGTGCGTCAGCCGACGTACACGCCGCCGGTGAATGCGGACTCGAACGCGAAGAAGTCTTTCACGGTCGTGTTGTCCGATGCGACGATGCGAACGCGGCTCGACCCGCCGCCGCCCGGGGCGACGACGGTCGTCGTCTTGTTGCTCCCGATTCCGCCGGCGGCGACCCGCACCCCGCCGCGGACGCTCGCCTCGAACGCCTGGAAGCTGCCGAGTGAGTTGAGCGTGACGGCGTCGAACGTGGCCGCGATCGGCGGCGAGCCGATGCCGGACCCGACGATCAGCGTCGGGGCGGCGCTCGTGCCGCCGACGGCCACCGTCACCCCGTCGGTGCTGCCGACCGGGAAGGCGAAGAAGCTCGCCGTCTGCGCCAGCGTAGCGGCGTCGAACAGCTTGACGTGCGGGCCGCCGCCCGGCCCGGCGCCGACCGCCAGGAACCGGTCCGACCCGCCGACCTGCACCCCGCCGCGGAAGTTCCCGTCGAACGCCAGGAAGCGGTTCACCTCCTGCGCGCCGCCCGCGCCGACCGTGAACACCGCGACGACCGGCCCGCCGCCGACGCCGGCGCCCGCGACGACCTTCCCGCCGGCGACCGCGACGTACACCCCGCCGGTGAACCCGGGGAAGGCGAAGAACGTGGTCAGCTCGTTGCCGGTGCGGCCGTCGAACACGGTGACCCGCGACGCCCCCACCGCCGACCCGGCGACGACGTCCTCGAACCCGTCGCCGTTGACGTCGCCGGTCGCCACCGTCACGCCGCCGCTGTAGGCGGTGTCGAACGCGAACCGGCGGAACCGCTCGGTGCCGTCCGGGTTGTACACCACCACGGCCGGCCCGCCGCCCGGCCCGGCCCCGACCGCGATCAGGTCCGTCGGCCCGGTGGTGATCGTCGTCGTGGCCGAGTTGTTGGTCGAGTCGAGCTCGAACACGGACGCCGACGAGCCGGCGGTGAACGTGTTGGTCAGCGTGCCGCGGGCGCCGCCCGACGCGGTGAGCCGGATCGTGAATGTGACTGTGCCGTTCACGGCCAGGTCGGCGGTGGTGTTGATGTCGCCGGTGCCGCTGGTCGCGGCCACGCTCGACCCGGCCGACGCGACCGCGGTCCAGGTCGCGGTCAGCCCGGCGGGGAAGTTGTTCACGAGCGACTGCCCGGTGACCGCACTCGGGCCGGCGTTCGTCACGGTGACGGTGAGCGTGCCGGTCTCGCCGCTCCCGATCGAGGACGGGCCGGATGCGGTGACCCGTACGTCGGCCGACGGGGTGATCGTCTCAACCGCTCCGAACGTGAGCGTCTGCCGGTTTCCGAACGTCGCCGTCCCTTGGAGGCCGCTCGCCGTCTTCGTGGACGAGAGCACCGGCGTGGTCGTGCCCGTGAGCGTGACGGTAAGCGTGTCGCCGGTCCCGGTCGTCGGGCCGCCGCCGGCGACGGTGATCGTGTGGTCGGCGTCCGGAGTGACGGTGAACGTGTCGGCGGCGTCGCCCCCGGTGACCGACAGGTTCTCGACGCCGGGAAGATTGACTGCCGGAGGAGTGCTCGACGATGTCGCGTCGCGGACGACAGTGGCCCCGATCGTGTACGTGTGCGCCGCCGCCCCGCCGGTGTCGGTGAGGAGGAGCGTGTCGGTGCCGTCGCCGCCGGTGAACGTGAACCCGTTCGCCAGCGTCGCCCCGAGCGAGTAGTTCACCGTCACCCGGTCGGCGCCCGCCCCGCCGGTCACGCCCACCGCCGTGCCGGCGAGCGGCGCGGCGACGGTGAGGTCCAGGGCCGTCGTGCCGAAGGGGGTGAAGGTGACGTTGCCGGTGCCGGTCTGCCCGCCGGCCGTCGCCGGGAACACGGCAGTAAGCACGTCGGCCGCGACCGAACCGATCGTCGCCGGCGTGGCGGTCGCGTACTTCACATCGCCGTTGGTGGACTGAAGGGCGACGGTGGTGGCGGCATTCGGGGCGAGCGTCAGGTCGATGCCGGTGGCCGCTCGTACGCCGAGGGTGCCGGCGGTGATCGTGCCGGCCGCGGTCTGCGTCACGTTCGCCGTCGCCGAGCGGAGGCGGACGGTCGCGGCCGGGGCGTTGATCGCCGTCCCGATGCTGAGCCCCTGCGCCGCCGAGAGGAGCAGGTCGGTCGTCTGCGCGCCGGCGACGGCGGTGGTCGTGAGCGTCACCATGCCGTCGTCCGACACCAGCGCGATCGACCGCGGGAACGTGCCGCCGAACTGCGCCACGTTCGGGAGCGTGGCGTCGGTGATCGACTCGTCCTGGCGGAGGACGAACGACACCGGGGCGCCGGTCCCGGCGGCGTTCCGCAACTGCGGCGTGTTGGTCTGCAGGTTCACCGCCGCGGTCGTGAGGAGCCCCGGCCCGTCGCCGGCGCGGTACGCCTGCGCGTCCGCGCGGAACGTGGTGCCGGCCGGGATCACGATCTGCCCGGTCCCGGACGACCCGGCCTGGAGGGTGAGCGACGACCCGGCGCCGGACAGGGTGATGTCCCCCGGGCCGACCCCGTTCGCGCCGAGGACCACGTTCCCGCCCGCCCGGACGTTGAACGGGATGGCCGTCGCCCCGGTGACGGTGGTGCCGAAGCTGATCGACCCCGCCGACGCCGTGAGCATCACGAGGCTGACGCCGGTCCCGGGGGTGACGGTGACCGGCTCGGCGTAGGTCTGGGAGCCGGTGGTGGACACCGACGCGCCGAGGACGGTCGTGCCCGGGAGGTCGGTGGTCAGCGAGGCGAGCGTGACGGTGGCGCCGACGGCGGCGTTGAACGTCGTCGTGCCACCGGTGTTGACCGCCACCGCGGTGATGCCGGCGGTCGTGCCGTTCAGCCCCGCACCGAACAGAACGGCACCGTTGGCGGTCGAGGTGAACGTCGCCGACGTGGTCGCGTTCACCCGGACGGCGTCGTTGAACGTCTGCGCCCCGGACGTGCTGACCGCGACGGTCGAGCCGCCGGTGCCGATCACCGTCGAGCCGGGGGCGTCGGTCGTGAGGCTGAGCAGGCGGGTGCCGCCGACGTCGGTGCTGAACGTCGTCACCCCGCCGGTGTTGATCGTGAGGGCGGTCGTGTCGGCGGCGGCGCCCGCGACCGTGTTGGTGAACGTGATCGCGCCGTTGCTGGTCGAGAGCAGCTGCACCGCCGCCCCGGACACGACCACCGCGTCGCCGTAGGCCTGCGAGCTGGTGGTGACGACGTTTGCCCCGATCTGCGTCGTGCCGGCGGCGTCGGTGTTAAGGGTCGAGAGCGGCACCAGCCCGCCGACCGCCCCGGCGAAGTTGGTGACCATCGGGGCGTTGACCGTCGCCCCTTGCGCCCCCGGCGTCTGGGCGTTGAGCGTGCCGAGGAACGCGATCCCGGCGCTGACCGACGTGAACGTCACCTGGGACGAGGCCAGGGTCACCGGATCCCCGTAGGACTGCGCCCCGTTGGTGGTCACGTTCCCGACGAGGACCGTCGTCCCGGCCGCGTCGGTGGTCAGGGTGTTCAGCCGAACACTGCCGCCGACGAGCCCGCCGAACCGGGTGGGGGCGGTCGTCGAGCCGGCGTTCACGGTCAGGCTGTCGGCGTCGGCCGCGAACCCGTTCACCGTCTGCGTGAACTCCACGCCTCCGCTCGCGCCCGCGTTCAGGGTGACGGCGGTGACGGTCGCGCTGCCGACGACTACCGGTCCGCCGTAGACCTGCCCGGCGGTGCCGGTGGTCGTCACCCCGGCCGTCAGGTTGATCGCGGTGGTGGCGTTGGCGATCCCGACCGACAGCGCCCGCAGGTCGCCGTTCGCGGTACTGACGTTGACCGTCTCGATCCCGTTGACGGTAATCGCGCCGGGGAGCTGGATCGCCGTCCCGGCGCCGGCATCGGCGAACGTAACGGCCTGCGTGGCGTTGCCGCCGCTGTCCACCACCACGAGGGCGTTCACGCCGTTAAACGTCTGGGTCGTGAACCCGGTGCCCGTCACCTCCAGGTCCGTCCCGCCGGCCGTCGTCCCGGTGATCGTGGCGGTGTCGTTGGCGGCGCCGAGCGTGACGGTGAGCGTGGTCCCGTTCAAGGCCGCGGTGACCGCCGGGGTCACCCGGTCTTCGAGCGGCTCGACGCGGAAGCGGGGGGAGGTCCGACGAACGGGCATGGCCAAATCCTTCGGATGGTCGTGCGGCTGGGCGGCCGGTCCTGCGCAGGGCGCGCGTCCCAACTGTAGCCGGTCGCGGGCGGCGGGCCGGTGAAATCCCCGGGTGAGGGCCGGGAGCAGCGGCCGCACGACCGGGCCAGTCGGCACACCCGCGGGCGCGGGTAGCGGTGAGGCCGACCGGACCGGTGGACACCATCCCGACGGGTCGGAAGGGCATTCGGATTGGGGGGTTCGGACGGGAGCGGCGGCGCGCGGCCGCCGGCGCGTTAAAAATTGACGTTCAGGAAGCTGATCCCCTCGACCGCCCACGGCCGCGGGCCGACCAGCGGGACGGTCGCCGACGCGCTCCACGCCACCCGATTCAGGAGCCGGACCGTCACGCCGCCGTTCACGTTCACCTGGTCCTGGAAGTAGACCAACCCGTTCGGGTCTCGCTGGTTCAGCGGCGTGCGGACGTGGATCTCCGCCTTCGGGGTGATCGCGGTTAGCAGTGGAGCCGTCGGGTCGCGGAAGAGGAAGTAGCCGACACCGAAGCTGTTGCCGAGTACCGTCGGGTCGCGGGAGTCGGTCGGGACGATCAGGTTCGTGATCCCCTGCACGTACCCGGCGCCGGACATTCGCACGAAGCCGCCCCACGGCTGGAACAGCGTCGAGTGCGGCACCGTCGTGCCGTCGAACAGCAGGATGTCCCCGCCGCCGCCGGTCGGTGTCGAGACCACGAGCCCGACCGAGGCGAGGTCGCCGGTCTCGCGGTTGTTGTAGAAGGCGTACTTGAACAGGACCGACAGGTCGCCGACCGTCTGCGACGCCAGTCCGGCCGGGCCGTACTGCTGGATGTAGGGGAGGCGCATCCCGATCGAGGCGTCGCCGTCGAGGAACGTGGTCTCGAACCCGGCCGTCTGCCGCTGCACGTCCGACCCGCCGACGCCCGGGTTCAGTGCCGCGCCGGCGTCCGAGTAGAACTGGTAGCCGAAGTACAGCCGGTCGGTCGGCCGCGGGCTGTCGTTGTCGGTGATCTGAATGCCGTTGTACCGCGACGCCGCCGGCAACAGCACGACCGCCTTTCGCGGCACCTGTCGCGTCCCCGTCACCGGCGTGGTGGCGATCACCGGGTCGAGCACGAACACCGGGTCTTGCACGACCACCGGCGTGTTGATGACGATGCGGTTCTGCCCCTCCGAGCCGTTACCGGTGATGATGACGGTCTGCGTGTTCCCGATCACCCGCGGCGTCGTCCCCACCTGGCGCTGCACCGTGCCGACGATCTGCTGGTTGAACCCGACGGTCGTCGGCACCGTGTCGAACCCGGTGACGATGCACATTCGGTAGAAGGCGCCGAGGTTGTCGCCGTCGAAATTCTCGTTGAACGACCGCGCCGCCAGCCCGCCGCCCTCCGTCCCGCGGGCGAACGGGGTCTCGAACGCCCGCTCGATCGGGTTTGGCTGCTTCGGCTCGGGCGCCTTCGGGTCCGGTAGCTTCGGCGGCTGCTTGGGGTCGGGCTGCTTGGGCGGTGCTGGTTGCACCGCCGGGAACTTCGCCGGCGGCTGCGTGGGTTGTTCGAGCGCGGACGAATAGCGGACCGGCTGCCAGTCCGAACCGTGGGCGCGGGCCGTCGCCGGGAGGGCGAGGACGAGCACCGCAACCGCCGGAATGAGCCGCCGCATGTCCACACCTCCGGGTGGGTCGAACAACCCGTCCCCACGGATCAATCGGCGCCCGCGGCCCGCACGGTCGATCCCGCCCCTGCCGCACGACCGGCGCACAGCACAGATTCCCCCCTACAGGCGTTACAGTTTCACACGTGGCCGCCGGGTCAGGGTTTTCGGACGGTCAGCGGGACGACGCGGCGGACGACGCGGGCCGGGTCGAACGCGGGGTCGGTCGCATCAAAAACGAATCGCCACACGGGCAGGCGCGAGCGGTCCTCGCAGTCCTCGCGGTGGCGGCTCTTGAGGACCGTCGGCGCCGGCACGTCGACCTCTGCGGCGAAGACGACGTAGTAGTCCGTCGCCGCATCACCGCCGCTCACGCTCGCCGCGAACGGCGCGTTCGTCCGCGGGCCGAGGAGCGTCGCGCCGGCGGGGATCGCGTTGCGCTCGATCACCTGATCCGTCGTCTTGCCGATCGACAGCACGCGCAGCACGCGGACGCGCACCGGCCGGTCGCTGGTGACCCGCAGCTTGTGCTTCTCACCCTCCCTCACCTCGGCGGCCGGCGCGTTGAACTCCGGGCCGGTGACGACCTCGGCCGTCAGCTTGAACGGCCCGCCGGCCGGGTCGCCGGTCAGCCACGCGTCGGGCGGGCGGCCGGGGTCGGCGGGGCCGGCGAAGAATCGCCCGGGCCGCGGCCCGCACGGCTCCTTGTCGGGGGCCAGTTCGGAGAGTGCCCGCACGTCGGCGGTGAGCGGCGCGTTCGGCGCGAGGGCTGCGGCGAGCCAGTCGGCGCGGACGACGGGCACCGGCCGCACGCCGCTGAGCTTCGGGACCAGCTTCGCCGTCTCGACCGGCCACGCGGCCGCGGCGGCGTGCGGGTATTCGAGCATCACGGTGTCGAGGCCGGTGAGTGCGTGGGCGTCTTCCCGCGCGCCGAACTTGTTGACGCGGTCGAACAGGTTGCCGCGGTCCCACCCGACGCTGCGGAGGTCGAGTTTGAACACCGTCGCCGTCGGGTCGATGGGGACGAGCTTCCCGTCCCTCCCGGTGGCGGCGCGGACGGCGGCGCGGAGCTTCGTTTCGGGGTCGTGCAGGTCCGGCGGCGGGGCGTCGTCGCGGACGAGGTGGGCGAACGACAGGTAGCGCTGGAACGGCTTGTCGGCGTAGAAGTGCGACGCGAGCCAGTCGGCGTGCGACGCCGCCGCGGCGTAGCCGTCGCCGAACGCCGCCGGGTAGCCAGGGGCGCCGGCCGCGACCCAGTCGGCGAGCGTTTTGACCTGTTCGCTGGTGGGGCCGGGGCGCCCGCCGGGCGGCATCGACCCGTCGCGGACGAGCTGGAGGAGTAGCGACCGCGGCGGGTCGGCGGGATTAACGAGCGGCACCGGGTACGCGGGCGCGGCGAGCTTCTCGTGGTTGAGGACGGACACGTCGCCGCGCCGCGGCTTCTCGCCGTGGCAGTCGGCGCAGTACTGCCGCAGGACGGCGCGGGCGCGGATCGCCAGGTCGCCGCGGTCGCGCGGCGACAGGTCCGGCGCCGCGGCGGCGGGCGCGGTGAGGGCGAACAGGACGGCGACGGCGGCGGTGCGTGGCATGTGGCTTCCGTAGTGGTGCATCGGCCGATCGGTGTCGGGTCCAGGTGAACGCATCTAATCTTCGGTGAATCCCTGTATCACCTGGGTCAGGTAACCCTCATCGAGGGCCACGCACGCGCCGAACCGCAGCGGGTCGAGCCGGGCGGACACCCGGCCGAACGTGTCATGGCTCGGGATGCCGTTCGGGAGGTCCAAGAACCGCCGGAGCCAGTCCACCTTGGCCTCCCCGAACACCTCCTCCCACGAGTCGGCCCCGGCGACCGTGGCGACCGTGGCGGCCAGGGCGGTCACCAGGATGTCCCCCAGCAGGTGCTTCTTGGTCCGGTCCACCCGTGGGTCGGGCCGGCCTGCGAAGTGGCGGGCGATCGACACGTCCTGGGTCGGCATGGCGGGACATCCGTGAGTCCCACCGGCGTATGCCCAAACCATGCCCCCCGTCACGGGCTCAAGCGGGAAGAAAACATCCGGGAGCCGGTACGGTCTACGGCACCCATCCCCAGACACGGGAACCGTATCCCCCGGATCGGGCCAGCACCCCGAGCCGGGCCAAAGCCGGGCGGAGCCGTTCTACGTGGGCGGCGAACTCGGCTTCGTCCCGCTTGCGGTGTACTTCGGCGGATTGCTCGTTGGCGATGGCCCGGTCAAGTTTGGCGGCGGCCCGGTCCTCCTCATGTCGTTTCTGGTATAGGTCGGCCCGCTTCCCCTCGTACTCCTTTTCGAGCCGTTCACGGGCCGCCCGGTGTTCCCGGTCGAGTTGTTTCAGGTCGTCGCCCAACTTCCTCGCTTTGCCCCGGTGGGCGTCCCGCTGGCGTTGCAGTTCCCGGATGGCGTCGTTGGTGACGTGGGCGTGGGGGTTGTCGGCGGTGTTGTTCTTCATGCCAGTATGTACCGCCGAACCCTACGGTCCTTCGACCGGGCGTTGGGGGCAAAGACCGCCTGCGCCTTCCCCCGTCCGGGGTGGGGGTCGCGTAGAGGACGGCGTGGTTCTGGAGACCGTCGTTCTTGAAGAAGTAGTAACGGCCGCCGGCCTCGAAGCGGTACGGATCGGGGACGCGGACGCCGTGGTACGTGTCGGCGTGACCGATCCGGCGGGTCGGCCGGGGCGGACACTCCGATCAGCCCGGCGGCCAAGAGGTGGAGGATGGGGTGTCCGCTCATCGGCCGACTCCTGGCCGCGTCCGGGGTAGAAGCCCTCGACCGCGCGGTCGAAAGTCGGTGCGGCCCGCGCCCGGCGACGGGGCACGGACGAAATAGCATGTGTGAGACGCCGCAGTGGGGCGGGTCTTCCACCTGCGGGGCCGAATCCGGCACTGCCGCTGAGCGCCGTCTCATGAGCGAGTAGGATCACAGCAGCGCGCGCCGGCCATAGCTGCTGAGCTTCCTGTGCCGCTCTTGCGGTGAGGTGGCTCGGCCGAATCGCCGATTGCAGCGGGTCGGGCCGCAACGCCGACCCGTCGGCTGAACCGGGGCGCCCGGCGAGTGGAGGAGAGCGTGGTTCGGGTTCTGCACGTTGACGCATTCGCCGCGACGCCGCACCAGGGTAACCCGGCGGGGGTCGTCATCGCGGCCGACGGGCTGGGCGACGCCGCGATGCAAGACATCGCCCGGGCGGTGGGGTTCAACGAGACGGCCTTCGTCCTCCCGTCCACCGCGGCCGACGTCCGCATCCGGTACTTCACCCCCGGCCACGAGGTGGATCTGTGCGGGCACGCGACCGTGGCCGCCTTCGTGGCTCTCTACCGGCACGGTCAGTTCTCGGGGGAGGGGCCGTGGCACGTCACGCTGGAGGCCCGCGCCGGTCTGTTGCCCGTTACCGTCGGCGTCGACGCCGCTGCCCGGCCGGTGGTCACCATGACTCAGGCGCCGGCGGCGTTCCACGAGTTCCGCGGCGACCGCGCCGCGCTGGCCGCCGCGCTCGGCGTCACTGCCGACGAGTTCGCCCCCGGGCTGCCCGTCGTGTACGGCAGCACCGGGCTGTGGACGCTGGTGGTGCCGGTGCGGTCGCTGGCCGCGGTCCGGCGGATGGTGCCCCGCAACGCCGCCTTTCCCGGGGTGTTGGCCGAGCTGCCGGGGGCGTCGGTCCACCCGTTCTGCCGGGAGACGATCGACCCGGCGGCGCACCTCCACGCCCGGCACTTCTCGTCCCCGCGGTCTGGTACGGTCGAGGATCCGGTGACCGGGACGGCGTCCGGGGTACTCGGGGCGTACTACCGGGAGTACATCCGCCCGACCGGCGGGCCGTCACCCCTCGTCGTCGAGCAGGGACAGGAAGTCGGACGGGACGGCCGGGTGCTGGTGTGGGTCGAGCGAGAGGGGACGGGCTACCGCGTGCGCGTCGCCGGGACCGGGTGTTACGTCGGGGAGTTGCCCGTGGAGGTCGGATGAGCTGCCGCGCCCGTCCTGGAGACGCCGCGCTGATCGCCGACCCGCTCGCGGGCAAAGTCGGTGGCGTTCAGCGAGGACGGCTTGGAGCGGTCGGTGCTGCGGCCGTCGGGGACTACCCCACAATCCCCCATCCTCCGCCGATCCCTTGCTGTTTCTTGCGTCTAGTGCTTGCCGTTGCAACGGCGGCTGGAGGCGATAAAGTGCTGGAAAATCTAGGGTTTTCGGCGCCGACTGGGGCTGGGCGGCGACTTCCTTCGCGCGGACAAAGTCACAGGTTCAAATCCTGTACCGCCCACTCTAGCCCCGACGTGATCACGCACATCCAACTCGTCCCAAGTTGGGACAAATCCGGGTAAACCCACATCAACCCATCGGCACGCATACGGGTGATGGTCTAAGCTCGTCCATCCGGGTGACGGATGACACGCCACGACCGTGCCGGCCGGCCGGTCGAAGACTCCCATCTGCCCGGAATGAGCTACTCGCAGGAGATGGCGATGCCCCCTGTGGTCGTTCGCGTCCCGTGGACCGGTGCCGGCGCATGCCGTACAGCCCGCGAACTGTACGCCGACGTCGCCAGGGTCACCGACCAGTTGTACCGGCCGCGATTGGGTTGCCTGTGGCCGCGGGCAGGCGTAATTCCTTGTCGCGACGGGTGAAGTGGTTATAATCCCGTTGTCATTATCTCGGGCACTCGCTCCACCCGCTGCCCACGATACGCTCGTCCGATCAGCCAGTGGTGTCCACCCGTCGCCCCCCCGGACTCGCAGGGCTTTACGGATGTCGGATTCCCGTACCCAGTCAGACCCGGCCGGCCGTCACGCCCCCGGTGTTGCCGCCCCGAACGAGGTCGTCACCGACATCACGCCCCCGAGTACCGGGCGTGACACCAAGATCCCGAAGGCGTTCGGGCGCTACCGGATCGAGGACTGTCTGGGGCGGGGCGGCATGGGGGCGGTGTTCCGCGCCCACGACACCCAGCTCAACCGCACCGTCGCCCTGAAGATCCCGTTCTTGGGCGACGACGGCGACGACACCCGGCAGCGGTTCTTCCGCGAGGCCCGGGCGGCCGCCACCCTCCACCACGCCAACATCTGCCCGGTCTACGACGTGGGCGAGTACCAGGGGTTGCCGTACCTGACGATGGCGTTCGTCGAGGGGAAGTCGCTCGCCAAGGTGCTCACCGACGGCCCGCTGGTCGCCCCGGCGCAGGCGGCGCTGCTCGTCCGCAAGCTGGCCCTGGCGATGCAGGACGCCCACGCCCACGGGGTCATCCACCGCGACCTGAAGCCGGCCAACGTCATCCTCCGCCCGGGCGGCGACCCGGTCATCATGGACTTCGGCCTGGCCCGCCGCGGCGACGACCGCGCGTCCGAGGGGCTCACGCGCCAGGGCGACGTGATCGGCACGCTGGAGTACATGTCGCCCGAGCAACTCGAAGGGAACAACGCCGCCGTCGGCCCGAAGGCCGACGTGTACGCGCTCGGGGTCTTGCTGTACGAGGTGCTCACCGGCAAGCGGCCGTTCACCGGCAACACGGTGAGCATCCTCACGGCCATCCTAATGAAGCCGCCGCCCCCGCCGAGCGAGCTCCGGCCCGGCGTGCCGCCCCGGCTCGACGAGATCTGTGCCAAGGCGATGGCCCGCAGCCCCGACGAGCGGTACGCGTCGATGGCCGAGTTCGCCGCCGCCCTGACCGAATTCGTCCGGGCTCCCGCCGCGTCGTCGGTGGTGCCGGTGCCACCAGCACAGTCCGCGGCGCGTTCGCAGGCGACGACGGTCACCCCTCGTCCCAACCAGTCCACCCGACCCATCCGCGCGAGGGCGGCCGCCGAACCGGCCGCGCCCCCGCCCGAGCCGCCGCCTTCGTCGCCGAAGTCCGCGCCCCGGCCGAAGTCCGGCAGCCGCCGCAAGAAGAAGGCGAAGGCGGAGGACAAGTCGAACAAGGCGATTGTGATGGGCGGCGTGGCCGGTGGGGGGGTCGTCCTCATCGTGGGGTTGGCGTTCGCCCTCTGGCCGAGCAGCGAGCCGAAGCTGGCGCGCCAGCCGGACGTGACCCCGCCGCCGTCCGCGGCACCCGTGACCCCCGCCAAGCAGTCCAAGCAACCCGCGCCGGCCAACAAGGGCGATAAGGGTGACACGAAGACCAAAGCTCCGACCGGCGCGAAGGCGCCCGCGCCGCCGCCCGCGAAGGCGAGCCCGCCGGTGGTGCGTCTCCGGCCGGACCTGGTCACTCTGACGGTGGGCGAGGTGAGCGAGGTCACGCTCGACGTGCAGTGGCATGGGTATCAGGGGCCGCTCGCACTTCACTGGGACGCTCCGCCGGGGCTTCGCGTCACGGCCGTCGGCCCGCTCTCGTTCCGCCCGGGCGAACCCGTTCCGAAGCTCTCCGTCATGCGAATGACCGAGCCTAGCGGGCCGGATACGACTCTGACCGTCACGGCCACCCCGGCGCCGGACGCCAAGCGCGACGCGGCCACCGCCAGGCTGCCTATCAACTTCACCCCCGGGCCGTGCATCCGGGTTCTCGCGGTCAACGACCGGCCGGACGCGGCCGACTCGCTGGCACTCACCCCGGACGCCTCCTTCGCCCTGGTCGGAGGCGGGGCGGAGCGACCGGCGAAGGGCGACGCTAAGGCGCCCGACGCCTACCCCATCCGCGTCTGGGATTTACGCCGCGGCGAGTCGGTCGTCCCGCTGGCGGGGCACACGGGGCGCGTGACGCAGTTGTCCGTCTCGGGCGACGGGAAGGCGGCGCTCTCGGTCAGCGCCGACGAGACGGTCGCCCTGTGGGACTTGACCCGCGGGAAGCGTGAGTCGCAGTCCCCGAAGCAGGGGCTGAAGGTGCTGCGGGCGGCGCTGTCGCCGGACGGTAAGACGGCGCTGGCCGTGTACCCGAAGGTGATCGTGAGGGTGAACCTGGAGAAGTTCCTGCCGGTCGGCCAGCCGATCAAGACGGCGTCGCTGGTCGGCAGTGAGTCCGACGACGCGGTTCAGGCGGTCGCCGTGTCCGCGGACCGTAAGGCGCTGGCCGGCGGGTCGGACGGCAAGCTCGTCCTCTTCGAGCTGGCCGATAAGACGCGGCCGAAGGCGCTCGTGGGGCACAAGGAGGCGGTCCGGTGCGCGGTGTTCGCGCCGGGCGGCTCGCTCGCCGTGACCGGCGGGGGTGGCGTGATGCAGGTCGGGGAGCTGCGATCCGGGAAGGACCACGCGGTGTGCGCCTGGGACACCTCCGCCGGCACGCTGAAGTGGCGCGCCGAGGGGCACGCCGCGCCGGTCGTGGTCGTGGCGTTCGACGCCGCCGGCACGCGCGTGGCCTCCGGCGGCGCCGACGGCGAGGTCCGGGTGTGGGACGCCGCGGGCGGCGAGCCAATCGCAACGTTCAAGGGGCACGCGGGGCGGGTGCTGGCACTCGCGTTCGCCCCGGACGGGGTCGGGCTGACGTCCGGGGCGTCGGACGGGACCGTCCGGCAGTGGCGTCTACGGTGATGCGAGGCGGTCCTCAGCCGCCCGCGCCGGCGGTGGTCATCGGCGTCGCCGTCTCGGGCTGGGATCGGAATGCGGGCCGGGAGAGCCGGGCGGACCGGGTCGGGCGGGCCGGGGAGGACGCCGGCATCACGCCGTCCGGCCCGGCGTCCCGGACGGCGAGCAGGGTCAGACCCATCAGCCTGCCGAGCTGGTAGAAGACGAACCCGACGATACCGAGGACGCAGGCGGCGACGAGTATCATCTGGGTGTTCATCGCGGTACTCGCTTCCCGGGCGGATCAGGGACAGCCCCTACCAGGTCGAGCGACATCCGCCCCGCGGTGTTACCACCGCCGGGACACGAACTCGAAATCCGAAGCACGAAACTCGAAATCCGAACCAAGATCGCTGCTTGGTTCGGATTTCGAGTTTCGTGCTTCGGATTTCATTCTGGAGTGTTTCGCATTTTTGTCGCACTCGCGTGACCGACGGCGAGCCAGGGGGTAACCACGCCCGACCTCGCCCGAGGACACGACATGACCCGCTCGCTCCGCCTCGAAAACCTGGAAGCCCGCGACGTGCCCGCCGCCGTCGGGGCGCTCGACCCGTCGTTCGGCACGGGCGGCCTCGTCCGCACCACGTTCGGCGGCGTCGACGCGGGCGCCGCGGTCGCCCTCCAGGCTGACGGCCGGATCGTCGTCGCCGGCTCGACGGCGGTCGGAAACGACTTCGCTATCGCCCGCTACAACCCGGACGGCACCCCCGACGCCACGTTCGCCGGCGACGGCACCACGACCATCGACTTCGGGTTCGTGGCCGACGACGAGCAGGCCACCGCGGTGGCGATCCAGGACGACGGCAAGATCGTGGTGGTCGGCACCGCCACGTTCGCCGGCGACCAGGACTTCGTGATCGCCCGGCTTAATCCCGACGGCACGCCGGACACCACCTTCTCCGCCGACGGCATGGCCCGCTTCGACTTCAACGGCGGCGGAACCAACAACGACCTCGCGTTCGGCGTCGCCATCCAGGGCACCGGCGCCGGGCGGTCGATCGTAGTCGTCGGGACGACTGACCAGACGGGCGCCCTGCTGTTCACCAACATCGGCGTCGTCCGGTTGGCGGACGACGGCACGGTCGCCAGTTCAGCCGACTTCTCGCTCGGCGGCACCGAGGAAGCCCGGGCTGTGGCGATCGACCCCGCCGGGCGGATCGTCGTCGTCGGGCACACCGACGCCGGGGGCGGCGTCATCCCCGGCAACCTCGGGGTCATCCGCGTCCTCGCGGACGGCACCACCCTCGACACCGCCTTCGACGGCGACGGCCGGCTGATCGTGGACATCGGCGGCGGCAACGACGAAGCGGCCGGGGTCGCGCTCATGCCCGATGGCCGGATCGTCGTGGCCGGGACGGTGGTCGGTGCCGGGGCGAACTTCGTCCTCACCCGACTCAACCCCGACGGCTCGCCGGACACCACGTTCACCGGCGACGGCGAGGCCGTGTTCAGCATCGGCGGCGTCGATACCGCCCGCGGGGTCGCGGTCCAGCCCGACGGCCGGATCGTCGTCGTCGGCACCACCGACACTGGCGCGACGCCCGATAACTTCGCCGTACTCCGGCTGAACCCGGACGGTACTCCCGACACCAGCTTCAGCCCAGACGGCCGGGTGACGGTCGATGTCGGCGCGAGCGACGACGCGGCCGGCGTGGCGATCGACCGCAACGGGCGGGTCGTCGTCGCCGGGCGGACCAGCGCGCTCAACGACTTCGCCGTCGCCAGGCTGATCGGTACCGTGGAGAAGGGCGGGCTCGTCGCCGTCGGCGGCGACGCGAGCGGGGCCGCGGCGGTGTTCGAGCCGACCGCCGCCGGCGCACTGCCGGGCGCGCCGTCGGCCGCGGTCGCGGCGTTCGGGGCGAGTGCGGCGACGGTCCGGACCGCGGTCGGCGACGTGAACGGCGACGGGTTCGACGACACCATCGTGGCGACCGGCCCCGGGGTGCCGCTGCGGGTCGCCGTGGTCAGCGGGGCGGACGACAGCACGCTCCTCGTCGCCCCGTTCGCGCCGTTCGCCGGGAGCGAGGGCTTCGCCGGCGGCGGCTTCGTCTCGGCCGGCGACTTCGACGGCGACGGCCGGGCCGAGTTCGTGGTGACGCCGGACGTGAGCGGCGGTCCGCGGGTGACGATCTTCACCCGGAACGCCGACGGCAGCACCACGGTCCGCGCCAACTTCTTCGGGATCGACGACCCGAACTTCCGCGGCGGCGCCCGCACGGCCGTGGGCGACGTGAACGGCGACGGCCGCCCGGACCTGTCGGTCGCGGCGGGGTTCGGTGGCGGCCCGCGGGTGGCGCTGTACGGCGGCGCGACGGTGCTCGGCGGCATGCCGACCCGGCTGGTCGCGGACTTCTTTGCGTTCGACGGCAGCGACGCGGTGAACCTCCGCAACGGGGCGTTCGTGGCGTCCGGCGACGTGGACGGCGACGGGTTCGCCGAGTTGGTGTTCGGCGGCGGGCCGGGCGGTGCCCCGCGGGTGTTCGCGCTCGGCGGGGCGCTGGTGAGCGCGGGGAACGTGGCCGGGGCACAGGCGGCGCCGGTGGCGAACTTCTTCGTCGCCGGGAACTCCGCCGACCGCGGCGGGGTGCGCGTGGCCGTCGCCGACCTGGACGGCGACCACCGGGCCGACGTACTCGCCGGGAGCGGCGAGAACCGCGCCGCCGGGCTGCGGGCGTATCTCGGGGCGAACGTCACCGGCCCCGCCGAGCCGGCGACGTTCCAGGACGTGAGCCTGTTCGGTGGGCTGAGCCTGACCGGCGGGGTGTTCGTCGGCTGACGGTCAGGCGGCGAGGCGGGCGGCGTAGTCGGCGAGTACGGCGATGAGATCCTTCGGGTCCGACGACTTGAGGTAGTGGGCGTCGAACCCGGCCCGCTCGGAGATCGACTCGACCTTCGGGAGGCCGGTGAGAGCGAGCAGCAGAAGCGGCCTCTCGCCGGCCCACTCGCGGAGCCGCCGCGCCGCCTCCCACCCGGTCACCGGCATCCACAGGTCGAGGATGCACACGTCGGGGTGGAACGCCTCGGCCAGCGGTGCCGCGTCGTCGCCGTCGTAGCACACCTCGACCGCGTGCCCGGCGAGGCGGAGCAGTTCGCGGAGCGAGTCCGCCGCGTCGCGGTTGTCGTCGGCGATGAGGATTCGCAGGGTCCGGGTGGGAGTCGGGGCGGTCACGTTGAACTCGCGTGGGCGAAGCGGGCCGAACCATTTTACGCGACCGCGTGTGCGGGATGCAGCACCAATCCGCGGCGCCGCTTGCCCCGGCGCGCAACTCCGCACCCGCGTTGCGTTCCCCGTCATCCCCATCGTGATCGCGCCAGGACGGCCGTCGAAATGAGCCACGCCCCCCTCACCCTGTCGGTCCTCATCCTTCTCGTGAACGCCGCCTATTCCGCCCACGCACTCATCGAGTGGCACCGCGAAACGCGAGCGCGGCAGGTGATCGTTCGGGTGCGGCGGGTGCGCCGCGCCGTCACCCGCCCGCTCGACCTCACCCCCGTCTGCGCTGCGTGCTGACCCCCGCACGGTTCCCGCAAACCCGACGCGACCGGCGCAAGCCGCATCACGCCGGCGCGTACTTCTCGTGCCGGGGCCAACTCGCGGCCGGCAACCCACACGACGAACCCCGAGGATGCCGTGGTCTTCTCGCACGAAACGGCGGTGGCCGTCCTGGTGGCGCTGGGGCTGTTCGTCTTCGTCGAGCTGGTATCGATCGCCCGCGGGCTGACCGCCGGGCGTGCCGCCCGCCGCGCGGAAGCTGCCCGCCCCCGCCGGCGCCCGGGGCGGGCGGTGTCGCGGGCCGCGGTCGCGGCCCGGTAGCGCCTCGGCCGAAAACAATTCCGGCCTGGCATCAACGGCGGATCACTTCTTACTCACTGCCGACCGGCGGCGGTTTCTGAACTACAGTTGGGCCAGAACTCCGGTCCGTTCCCGACAGGCCCATGCCCGCCCATTCCATCACCGACCGCCCAGCGGCGCTGGAATACACGAAGACGCCCGGGTCGTCGCCGATCCCCGGCTACGTCCTCATCGACCCGCTCGGCCGCGGCGGGTTCGGCGAGGTGTGGCGGTGCGAGGCGCCCGGCGGGCTCCAGAAGGCCGTCAAGTTCGTCGCCGGCGGCAACGGCGACGCCCAACTCCGCCAGGAGTTCGAGGCGTTCCAGCAGGTCAAGGCGATCCGCCACCCGTACCTCCTCTGCCTCGAACGGGTCGAACTGGTCGGCAACGAACTGGTCATGGTCATGGGGCTGGCCGACTGCCAGCTCGGCGACCGGTTCCAGGAGTGCCGCCGCGACGGCCTGCCCGGCATCCCGCGGGACGAACTCCTCGGCTACCTCCACGAGGCGGCCGAGGCGCTCGACGTGATCGGCACCCGGCACGGCCTCCAGCACCTCGACGTGAAGCCGGCCAACCTGTTCCTCACCGGCGGGCACGTCCAGGTCGGCGACTACGGCCTGGTCAGCAAGCTCGACGGCGGCACCGCGAACGGCATGAACCGCGGCCTCACACCGAAGTACGCCGCGCCCGAAGTCCTCCGCGGCCAGGTCCACACCCGCTCCGACCAGTACAGCCTCGCGCTCGTCTACCAGGAGCTCCTCACCGGCACGTTCCCGTACACCGGGCGGACGCCGCAGCAGGTGATGCTCCAGCACGTCTCGGCGGCCCCGAACCTGAACGGGCTCCCCGCCCAGGACCGGGCGGTGGTGGCGGCGGCGCTGGCGAAGAACCCGGAGGAGCGCCACCCGTCGTGCCGGGCGTTCGTGGCGGCGCTGGTGATGGCGGTTCCGCCGCCGTCGATCCGGGCGTCGCTCATCACCCCGCAGGTGAAGGCCGCCCTCGCGGGGTCGCACCCCGGCACGCCGAACCCGCTCCTCATCACACCCGCGCCGCGACTGGTGACGCCCGCGTCGCGCTCCGGCGTCACGAGCATGGGCGACACCACCACGCACGCCAGCCTCGGCACGACGACGCCCGCCCCACCGCCACCCGCCCCGCTGCCCCCACCGCCCAAGCCGGTCAGCCCGATCGGCGTGCAGTTGAAGGAGTTCCTGTCGGTCCTCCCCATCGGCTGGCTGCGCGGCCGCGAGGCCGACCCGCCGGACCTGCCGCCGGACGACCTGGTACGGGCCGTCGTGTCGGCGGCGAGCGCCGCGGGGAAGCCCGCGCCGAGCGGCGTGGTTACGACCGACCCGTGGTCGTGCCGGTTCCTCAGCTCGATCGACCCGCGGGTCGCCAAGGTCAAGCTGAACGTGCTGCTGGACGAGGGCGGACTGGTCCACATGGACGCCCGCGCCGAGACCCGCGTGGTGATCAAACGGCTCGCGCCACTCCCGCCGCAGCCGGCCCAGATGTTCTCGTTCAGCAAGAAGCCGCCCCCGCCGGAGGTCTCGGGGCTCGAGGTCGTCGTGAACCTGCCCGAGGGCGGCGTGACGGCCGGCGAGGTGACCGCCGCCGCGCGGCTGTTCGGTTCGCCACCCGCGGACTTCAAGCGGGAGGCCGGCGCGCACGCCGCGACCCTGCTGAAGGCGGTGCGCGAGCAGCTCGGCAACGTCCCGGAACGCCGCAAGCACCCGCGCTTCACCGCCGAGTTCCCGGTCGTTGTGTTCCCGGTGCAGCACGACGGGCGGGTCGAGACGCCGCTGAACGGCCGCTGCCGCGACGTGTCGGCCGGCGGGCTGGCGCTGGTGCTCGGCACGGCGCCGCCGACGAAGTACGCCTACGTGTCGTTCGAGGGGGTCCGTGGCACGTCGGGGCTTGCGGTGTTGCTTCAGGTGATCCGGTCCACCCGCGAGGGCGACGGCGTGTACGTCACCGGCCGCTACCGGCTCGAACTGTGGCCCCCGGCCCCCGCGCCGGACGACGACTGACCCGGCCCGCCTCTCCCGCACTTCGCACGCCACACCCCGCCATTCCCGCCCCCGACGCGCCCCCGGGCCGGCTTTCTCGACATCGAGAGACCGCGTCCGTAAAACGGACCGGGAACGACCGCCGCGGCGGCGCGGCCGGACTTCTCCGAACCCCCCCACGGGCGACCATGAGCACGAAGCACGTCTACTTCTTCGGCGGCGGCACGGCGGACGGCGACGGCAAGCAGAAGGAACTCCTCGGCGGGAAGGGGGCCAACCTCGCCGAGATGTCCAAGATCGGCATCCCCGTCCCGCCCGGGTTCACCATCACCACCGAGGTTTGCGCCGCGTACTACGACGCCGGCAAGAAGATCCCGGACGCCGCCGTCCCCGAGATCGACGCCGCGCTGAAGAAGGTCGAGGAGGTCGCCGGCAAGAAGTTCGGCGACGCCGCCGACCCGCTGCTCGTCTCGGTCCGCTCGGGCGCCGCGCTCTCCATGCCCGGGATGATGAACACCATCCTCAACCTCGGCCTCACCGACGCTTCGGTCGAGGGGCTGGCGAAGAAGACCGGCAACCCGCGCTTCGCGTACGACAGCGACCGCCGCGTCATCGACATGTTCGTCAGCACGGCGATGGGCTGCGAGCACGAGGAGTTCGAGCACGAGAGCCACACCCGCAA
>VFQN01002726.1_pt1 | contig 26579 bp, 14 predicted proteins | sample 3512371 | NCBI WGS metagenome assembly VFQN01 (sample SAMN10412370, study PRJNA504923) | tailings metagenome | isolation source: Replicate 2 from Balatoc abandoned mine | place: Philippines: Itogon, Benguet | collected 2017-08-28 | reverse complement strand
CGGCGCGCGTGAGTTCACAGTTTTCATAAATCAGGGACAGGGCAACGCCGTCGATCTTGTACTCTGCCAGCCATTCACTCTCGCGATCGCAGATCATGCGCACCACCCGCTGGCCGAAGTCCGCGAGTTCCCCCTCGGTGAAGGCGTTCTCGATCGACAGCATCGGCACCAGATGCGGCACCGTGACGAAGCCGGCAATCGGCGCGCCACCAACCTTGCGCGTCGGGCTGGATTCGGAATCGTATTGCGGCCAGTCCCGTTCCAGATCCTGCAAGCGGCGCATCAGGCGGTCGTAGTCGGTATCGCTGATTTCCGGCCGCGCGTCCGTATAGTAGAGCGCATCGTGGCGGGTAATCTCGGCGCGCAGGTTCTGGATTTCCTGGAGAATTTCGGTCGTCATGTCGGCACGTACTGCTGAGAGGTTGACTTGGTCGCCCTGGATTGTAGACAACACCAGCCACGACGAGTACCGGACGCTCGCCGGTCCCGCCCCGTCGCTCACGGTAGCCCGGTTTCAAGCGGTTCTTATCAGCACGCGTGTCAGGAAGTCCAGACGTGTCGATTTGCATGATCAAAACCGGCGGCAGCTTGCTGGATCTGGAAGATCTGGGCCTGAGGATTCGCGCGGTCTGCCGGCAGAGAGCAGATCGTCGCTGCGTGTTGTTCCCTGGCGGCGGTGGAACCGCCAATCTCGTTCGTGACTGGCATCGCCGGTTTCGGTTGAGCGAAAATGCGGCCCATCAGCTGGCGATTGAAGCCCTGCAGTTGAATGCGGCCCTGCTGCAGCAACTGCTGCCCGGTTCGCGCATCATCGAGAGCGGCGCGGACTTCGAGGGGACGGGGCCAGACGGGATCGGGTATGGAGGTATCGGGTATGGAGGGGCCGGGTATGAACGGTCCGGTGAACATGCTCAAATCCTGATCCTGGCCCCGCGGGACGAACTGGAACGCCTGGAGCAGAAATATCCGGATGAGGCGCCGGCCCATCACTGGGACGTGACCAGCGACAGCCTCGCCGCCTGGATCGCCCACTGCTGGATGGCAGACGAACTGATCCTGCTGAAATCCGCCGACTGTCCCCACACCCTGACCGTCACCGATGCAGTGCGTGCCGGTCTGGTCGACCCCTGCTTTCCCGGCATCGCCGGTCATCTGCCGCGCGTCAGCTGGTGTGCGGCACGGCAAGATCCCGTGACGATTCATCCCTGGCTGATTGATGGTCGCCGCGTGAGTCACTGAGCGGTTCGATGAGATCCTCCTCTGCGATCGGCGAGATGCCGAACCAGGTGAGCACATCGATAAAAATCATGTTTAGTGACGGCACGATCACCAGCGTCTGAAACGTTGAGAACATCAGGCCGAACGAAATGGTGATCGCCATCGGGATCAGGAACCGGGCCTGGAAGCTGGTTTCAAACAACATCGGCAACAGACCGGCGATTGTGGTTTCGCTGGTCAGGAAGATCGCCCGCAACCGCGTGCGGGAACCTTCCAGATTCGCCTGGAACGGCGTCTTGCCCTGGCGGATGGCCACGTTGACATAGTCGATCAGCACGATGGCGTCATTCACCACGATCCCCGTGAGTGCCACAAATCCGATCAGGCTGATGATTGTGATCGGATAGCCGGTCACATAATGCCCCAGCACAGCGCCCATGAAGCCGAAAGGTATCGCGAACATCACCACGACGGGTTGCAGATAGGAACGAAATACCGAGGCGACGATGGCATAGATCATCAGCAATGCCAGCGGCATCGCCAGACGCAGGCTGCCGAACGACTTCGCCTGGTCCTCTGCCACACCCTGGAAGTCGACGTTCACATCCAGATATTTCTGCTTCAGATCCTGTTCAAAATATCGCTGCAGGTCGGCGCGAATCTCGTCGCTGTTCACCCCTTCCTGCACGTCGCACATCACGCGCACGCTGCGCGTCTGCTGGCTGCGGTTCAATGTGCCGTAGCTTTCGGTTTCCGTCAGACTGGCGAGTGAGGTCAGCGGTGACCAGCCGCGTGTGGCGCCGCTGCCGACTGGAATCCACATCGACTCCAGATTCGACACCGACGTCCGGAAGTCTTCCGGATACCGGACCATGATCCGGACGTCTTCCCGATTGCGGGTGATGCGGCGAGCTTCCTTGCCGTACATGGCCGAGCGAACGTGGTCGCCGAGTTCTCCGACGGTGATCCCGGTCGGCCGTGCGGTCTCATACAGTGCCAGCTGGACCTCACGCTTGCCCCGCATGAAGTCATCCTTGATGTCCACGGTGCCCTCGTAGGTCGTCAGCTGACGCTTGAGGTCAGCTGCCACCGCGATGATTTCCTCAAACCGGGGTCCGCTGACGACCACTTCCACGTCTTTCCCCGCCGGTCCTCCCGAGAGTGCCAGCCAGGTGACTGAATTCACGCCCGCCAGCGCGTCAGAGACGGTCCGCAGTTCCGTCAGGATCTCCTCGCTGGAACGCTCGCCGCTGAATTCCCGTTCGTCCGCGGCTTTCAGTTCCAGAATCAGTTGTCCGACATGCGACGCGCCACTGGAGGCGTTGGCTCCGGCCGGTCCGACCGAAAATCGCTGTGCCACGTGCATCTGTACGTTACGGACTTCCGGCAGTTCCTGAGCCGCAGCGGACAGGGCAATCAGCCGATCCCGCGTCTGGTCGGCGGGGGTGCCAATCGGCATTTCCAGTTCCGCAATCAGCGTTTCACTGTCCATCTTCTGGATGAACTGCGATTCGACAACCCCGCCGATCCACATGCCGAACACCGCCATCAGCGCTGCCACGCTGGTTGCCAGCGTCACATACCGCCACCGCAGGGCCAGAGACAGAAACCTCTCGTACATGCGGGCGATCGAACTGTGCGAGAATGCCTCCGTCAGTGCTCCGGCGCGACGTTTGATTCGCCCGAGAAAAGTGCGTGAGATGACGGCTTCCCGCTGCAAGAGCCGCGCCCGATCCGGCAGATGCTTCAGGTGCGCCGGTAACATGAACAGCGATTCAAACAACGACATCGACAGCGCCGCGACCACGACCAGCGGCAATTGCCCGAAGAAAGTACCGATCTGCCCTGCCATGAACATCAGCGGCAGGAATGCCGCGATCGTGGTCAGCACCGAAGCCGTCACCGGCCACATCACTTCTTCCGCCCCGACAATCGCCGCCTGGGCCGGGGGCATCCCGGCTTGCACGTGCCGGTAGATGTTCTCGCCGACCACGATCGCATCATCGACCACGATGCCCAGCACGATAATCAGGCCGAAGATCGAAATCAGGTTTAGCGAGATGCCGAACAGCCACATCACAAAGAAGCTGCCCAGAAAAGCCGTCATGATGCCGAAGGCGGACCAGAAGGCTACACGCCAGTCCAGAAATACCAGCAGCGACACCAGCACCAGCACCAGACCCTGCGAGCCGTTGCGCAGCATCAGGTCCAGCCGCCCCTCCAGATAACGCGCCAGGTCGGTATGCAGCGCCACCTGATAATTGTGGCGGAACGGCGTGCGATAACTCTGCAGGTAGATCTGTTCCGGATCGGGTTGACCACTCAACGCGCTGACGGTCCGGAGAAACGCATTCCCGGCCAGTGCCACCGGTCGCCAGTACCAGGGCTGTTCGCTTGCTGCTTTCCAGCCGGTGAAATCTGCCTCGATCTGCTGTTTGCCGGCGATGTAGGCTTTTACGATCTGCGAGATCTGCAGGACGTCCTGCTGGCCGACCTTGTAGACCATGATGTTGACCGACCGTTTGCCGTTGAACCAGCTCTCGGTATCGCTGTCGATGAAGTCGTCCCGGATGACAGAGACGTCCTTCAACGTCACCTGGCTGCCGTCCGGTCGCGTGCGGACGACCAGTTGCTCCAGATCCACGCCGCGCTGGGTTTCACCAAGCGTCCGCACCGAGATATTGCTGCGAGCCCCTTTCAGCTGGCCACCGGAAATATCGATGTTCGTCGCGCGGATGGCTTCGGCGACCTCATTGAACGTCACGTCGAATTCGCGCAAGCGCTCCGGTCGAACTTCCACGCTGATTTCATCATCGCGAACGCCGCCCAGTTCCACCTCGGTGATGCCGGGCAACTTCAGCAGATCGTCCCGCAGATCCCGCGCGGCCCGCTTGAGCGCCGCTTCGTCGTCTTCACCGTACACCGCGATGCCGATCACCGGCAGTTTCGGTTGCAGCTTGCGAACCGTGGTCATCTCGATTCCTTCGGGCAGATCGGGAATCGCGTCGACCTCGGCCTTGATCTCCTGGAGAACGACGTCCGCGTTCTTAACCTCGCTGCGCAAGGTCAGGATGGTCCCGCTCGCTCCCTCGCTGACCGTGGAATCGACTTTCTCCACGCCATCGACGTCGCGGACGGCTTCCTCGATCTTGATCGTGACTGCCTTTTCGATCTCCTCGGGCTGCACGCCCGGGTAGATCGTAGTGATCAGGATCTTGTCCGGCTGGCTCTCCGGGAACATTTCCCGTGTCAGCGTGGCAGCGAACATGCCGCCGCCGACCAGAATCACGATCATCAGCACGTTCACGAGCACTTCGTTGTGCACGCTGAACCGGGGAAGCGACATGGATGCACTTCAACCTGGGGCACAGTCGCCCATTGAGATCACGCCGGTCCGTGTCAGGAGCCGGGCTGTATGCTGTAGCCGAATCGGGTTATGGGGCGAGAGCAGGCCCTGGAAGTCCGGGATGCGGGTGAATGGCCCTCCCCCATTGGCCCTGACCTGCTTGCCCTGCGCGGCAGCCGATCAGGCTCCGACTTCTTCCAGCACGGAGTCTGCGACATAGATCGGCAGATAGGGTTCATAGTGGACTGCGAGGGCAATGGCATCGCTTGGCCGCGCATCGATTTCAATCAGTTCGCCTTCGTGGCGAACCCGGATAGCGGCGTAGTAGGTGTGGGCCTGCAGGTGAGTGATCACCACGTCCTGGACCTCGCCTCCCAGAACTTCAATCGCATTCTTGAGCAGATCATGCGTGAGTGGTCGCGGCGGCACTTCACCGCGCACCCGGCGATCGATGCTCGTGGCCTCGAACAGACCGATGACGATGGGGAACGAACGCTCGCCATCGACTTCGCGCAAAAAGATCACCTGCTGATCGTTAATCTCGGACACAATAATGCGTACGAGCGACATCTGCACAAGCACGGCGGCATCTCCGACAGGCACAAGAACGGTCGCTTTGCCTCTTGCTCCCTCGCAGAGCGACCTGCGCGCAGTCTACTGCCCGGAAATGGTGGCATCAAGCAGCGAATCGGGCAGGACGACAGTTCGCAACCCGTGCGACTGCCGCGTCACGCCGCACGCCGCTGTGGTTGCGCAACGTCCGAGCCGGATGCGCTCACGGAAACCGTTCCCGCAGCTTTCTGCAAAACGGCTTCCAGTTGATCGGCCAGCTGATTGCGGTCGAACAGGGCTCGCCCCGTGGCAACTGCCTGTCGGCGGGCACGCAATTGCCATTCCGGATCGCGCAGTGCTGCGGTGACCAGCGGGGCCGCAGCCGCCGGATCATCCGGCGGCATCACCAGGCCGCACCCTCGTTCGCGAATGACCGCTTCCAGCCAACCACCATTGTTGATCGCGACCGGCCGCCCCGCTGCGAGGGCATCGAAGAACTTGTTGGGCGAATTCGCTTGCAGTTCCGGCTTGTTGAGAAACAAGGATGTCGCCAGATTGCACGCCGACAACAGCGCCGGAATTTCCGCCTTTTTCAGGGACGGCAGCATCCACAGATTCCGCTCCAGCACACCCGTCTGCCGGGCAAGTTCGCGGATCTGCGGCTCCATCTTGCCTTCACCAACGATCAGGAACCGGATCTCCGGATCAATCTGCCCCACCGCTGCTGCCAGCCGCACGAAATAATCGACGCCGTTCGCTGCCCCCAGGGTTCCCGTGTAAACCACCAGCGGCCGGTCCTGGAGCCACTCTCGCTCCTGACGAAACCGCACGCCGCGTTCCTCGGAACCTTCAAACAGTTCAAAATCGCAACTGTTGGGAATCATGTGGATCTTGTCGTCCGCAATGCCACAGTTCCGGACGCCGTCCGCCATCTGGGGGCTGAGGGCCACAATTTCCGCAGACGAGCGATAGGTGTGGCGTTCCAGCCATCGCGCTGCGGCGATCATCAGCGGATTACGAATCGCCCCCATCGCAATCGGCACTTCGGGCCACAGGTCGCGGACCTCAAACACCAGCGGCGCCTGCTGCCGCCAGCGGGCATACAGCCCCGGGAACGCGATCGTCAGTGGTGTGCTCGTGGCAAAAATCACGTCACAGGGAACGCTGGCAGCCCGCTGCATAGAGGCCACGGCAAACTTGCAGAACGACGCAATGCGGCTGGCAAAATTCATCTGGTTGGAATAGGGGACGGGATACCAGTGGACGCGGATGCCGTCCTCCACCGTCTCCCGCCAGCCCGGCCCCGCCGCGGCAGACGTCGGCGAGGTGTCCGACGTGATCATCTCGACCTGGTGACCTTTAGCGACCAGGCGACGGGCCATTTCATAGGAGCGGGTGCCACCCGACATGGCTGGCGTGCGAAAGTATTGATGCAGATAGACGATTTTCATGGGGAGATCGCACGGCTCGCGCAGGGACAGGACACCGCCCGGAATCTGGCGGGCGAGTTGTCCCACGGACGCCGTTTCCGTGTCAAGACGAGCCTCGGCGACTGGCGACTGATGTACAGTCACCCGGGAGTGGCGACAGGGGTCATCACCGGCCGTCTTGCGTCCGCACGGGGTGGCAGGCTTGCCCTGCCAGGCATGCATGCGCGTGCTCACAGCACTGGATATCGACTTCCCGGGATCACATGCTCGCCTTGAGGGGCGAGCATGCCACCCGACGAGAATGCCAATTGTCCAGCAATTCCACCTGACTGCCGGCAAGTTCCGGCAAAGCCTTCACTGAGGAGACGTGCCGCTGGTCCAGTCGGCGTAGAGCCGCTGGATCAGTGGTTGATTGGCTTCCGGAAATCGCAGGGTGAAGAGTTCTGCCGGCTGCACCCAGCGAAAGCCGTTCCGCGGCTCTGCCTGATCAGGAAATTGCAATTCGCAGCGCCAGAAGGCCAGATCCAGTTCGCCGTGGGCGTAGCGAAACCGGTGCTGCAACAGATGCTCGGCTGCGACCGTCGGCAACCCGGTTTCTTCCAGACATTCCCGGACGGCGCAGACTCCGCTGTCTTCCCCGGGCTCGCATTTGCCGCCCGGGAACTCGGAAAATCCCGCCAGGGGTTTGCCTGGCGGGCGAATGCCGACCAGGTAAGCCCCTTCATGGATGACGATGGCGATTCCGACACGCAGCATGGAGTCCGTCAGTTTGCCTGGGTCTTCCGCCTGGCAGACGGCCCCGGGACGAGGTCTCCTGCCCGATCAATGCTCCGGCTCAGGCCAGTTTGGATTCCGGAGGCGGAGCGCCCATGATGTGGTAGCCAGCGTCGACGTGCAACGTCTCACCCGTGACCCCGGTCGACAAATCACTCAGCAGATACAACGCCGATTTGGCGACTTCCGGGCCGTCGACATTGCGACGCAACGGAGCAGCTGCTTCATACAGCTTGAGCATCTGGTCAAAATCCTTGACCGCCGACGAGCTGAGCGTCTTGATCGGTCCGGCCGACAGGGCGTTCACCCGGATCTGCTGCTGGCCCAGTTCATGAGCCAGGTATTCGACTCCGGATTCCAGAGCCGCCTTGCAGAGACCCATCACGTTGTAACCGGGAATGACGGTCTCACCGCCGAGATAGCTCAGCGTGATAATGCTGCCGCCGTTCGGCATCAGTTCGCGGGCCCGGTGGCAGACGGCGAGCAGGCTGTAGACGCTGATGTCCATCGACGTCTTGAAGCCTTCCCGGCTGACGCCATGCACCGGCCCCTTCAGGTCATCGATCGGGGCATAGGCGATGGAGTGGACGATGAAATCCAGTTCGCCGAACGCTTCTTTCGCTTTCGCGAAGGCGGCGTCCAGGTCTTCGTCCTTCTGCACGTCGCAGGGAGTGACCATTTTCGGATTCAGCGGATCGACGAGCTTCCGCACCCGTCGTTCCATCTTGGGATTGGCCGGGTCCTTGTCCGGCAGGTGCGTGAAGCCGAGGCTTGCTCCCTGGCGATGCAGTTCTTCCGTGATCGCCCAGGCGATGGAGTAATCGTTGACCACTCCCAGCACCAGGCCGCGCTTGCCATCCATCATCCCCATGATCCGCTATCCTTCACCTTCAAAAATTCCGCGGGCGGTCTCGTCCGGTCGACACGACTGATCGCACACTAAACACAGATCGCTCATTACCGCTGAGCGTTCATGACTGCTCGCCCGGTTATGGCCGGTCATTACCGCTGAAACCGGAAATCCTCGCTGAAAAACAGTCTCCGGCACAGCCACACCGAGTTGACCGCCGCGACCTTCCTGCCGGATCCCGCTGTTTTCAGCGAAAGAGCGTCAAAATACCCGACTCGTTCGACTCCGGCAACCGGACTGCGCTGCCAGTCACTCTCGAGGTGCAGTCGTTAATTGGTGGTGGGAGGTTTGCTCGCTAAATTCACAGGTTCCATGAGTGTGGCATGCTTGCCCTTCCAGGCAAGCATGTTCTTCGTGATCAAAGATGTTCTGTCGGCACAAATCAGCAGATCATGCTTGCCTGGAAGGGCAAGCATGCCACCCGGAAATCACCCCCATTTAACGACTGCACCCCACTCTCGCCCTGGCAGCAGCAGCAGCAGCATCAGAAGCAGCAGAAGTCCGGATCAGGTCGACTCAGGCCGTCAGGACGGCAATCTCCAGCTGTACCCTCGCATCGCCGACGTTGACGTCTTTGGCCGCTGAGTCTGTTCCCAGGGCGGTCAATTCACCGGCCAGCGTTTCCCCGCGAATAAACTCGGCCCATTCCTGGATGGACTGCAGGGCATTCGCGTCGTCAGTCGCATACCGGATACTGATCCGCTGTTCGATTTCCAGGTTGGCATCTTTCCGCATTTGCTGCACCTGGCGAACGAAGTCGCGGGCCATGCCTTCGCGAACCAGTTCCGGCGAAAGCTCGGTGTTCAGGGCGATCGAGATGCCGTTCTCCGCTGCACTCGCCCAGCCGGAGGCATTTTCGACTGTTTCAATGACATCTTCTGCGATCAGTTCGATTGATTGGCCATCGAATTCAATAGTGACTGACGTTCTGGGGTCTACCAAAACACGATAGTCTCTTGGAGAAATGGTCGGAATGAGTTCTTTCAGCCTTGGTAATAATTTGCCATAACGCTTCCCAAGCGAAGCGGGGTTCGCGCGATATTTGTAACTGACCAGGTCGCCCAGCGATTCCAGCAGCGTGACCGTTTTCACGTTCAGTTCGTCAGCAATGACATCCGTCAGCGTCGCCAGTTGTTCGCGCGTGGCAGCCGAACGGGTGGCCACACGAATTTCTCCCAGCGGCTGCCGCACCCGTTGATTCGCCGTTTCGCGCAGCCGATGCCCCATCTGCACCACCGCCTGAGCCGCCTGCATCGGAGCGAGGAGCGCCGGGTTCGACCACGCATCGTCGGCCAGAGGATACGGGCACAGATGCACGGAGACGGGTTGAGAGTTAAGGGTTGAGAGTTGAGAGTCAGAAGAAGATGACGAGTCAGGCTGCGTCTTGTCCCGACTCTCAACCCTCAACTCTCCCCCCCCAACCAGATTCTGATACATCCGCTCGCTCAGGAACGGCAGCATCGGGGCCAGCAGTTTCGTCAGCGTCACCAGCACGCGATGCAGCGTCTGGTAAGCTGCCAGTTTGTCGGTATCGCTGGAGTCCTTCGACCGCCAGAACCGTTTGCGGTTGCGACGGATGTACCAGTTCGACAGATCATCGATGAACGCGGCAGCGGCGGCACATGCGGTCGGCGTATCGAAGTTCTCCAGCGCGGTCCGCATCTTCGTGATCAGCGATTGCAGATTCGTCAGAATCCATTGATCGATCTGTGGGCGGTCGCTGAACGGGATCTCCGGCAGCGTGGGGTCGAACTCATCGAGCCGCGCGTAGTTCACGAAGAAGGCGTAAGAGTTCCACAACGGCAGCAACACCTGACGACGGGTTTCATCGGCTGGACCGCTTTCCACCTTGCAGGTCGGCACGCCATCGATGGTTGTTTCGCGCGGACCATCGACCGTTTCCAGCGTCACCTTTTGATCGGGATGCCGCGTGCCGAACCGCAGGTCTTGCGCCGGGTTCTGCTGCAGGTACATCCAGCGCATGGTGTCGACGCCGAGTTGTTCGGCCGCTTCCTCGAACCAGATGGCGGTGCCGTCCGATTTGTGCATCGGCTTGCCGGCTTCGTTCATCACCAGTCGATGACCGAGCAGCGTCTTGAACGGTTTTTTCTCCTCGGGATCGGCGGTCTGGTCGTAGCGCATCATCGTCGCCAGGGCCAGCATGGAATAGAACCAGTTGCGGAACTGACCGGGGAAGCATTCCGTTACCAGGTCAGCCGGGAACCATTTCCGCCACAGTTCGGGATCGCTGTTGAAGCCCATCGTCGAGAACGGCACGATGCCCGCGTCCAGCCAGGGATTGCCCACATCGGGCACCCGCTGCAACACGGCTCCTGTTTTCTGACTGCGGATCAGCACCTTATCGATCCACGGTTTGTGCGGCGTGTGGCCGCGCAGATGCTCGAACGTCCCGTCGATGGCGCGTGCTTCGAGTTCCTGCAAGGAACCCATCACCTCGAAATCGCTGGGATCAGCCGGGTTGATCCAGATCGGCAGCGCCAGCCCCCAGAACCGCTTCTTGGAGATCATCCAGTCGCGCATATTCGTGAGCCATTCGGTCTCCCGCTCCTTGCCCTGGATGCTGTCCGGCAGCCAGTCGATCTGCTGGACGACGTCAATGATCTCCTGCCGCCAGTCCATGTTGATGAACCACTCGTCGACCAGTCGGAAGACCAGTTCATCCCCCGTCCGCCAACAGAAGGGATAGATGTGTGGATATTTTTCGACGGCGACCAGCAGTTCCTTCTTCTTCAACTCTTCGATGACCAGATCAACGGTTTCCACCGCAACAGCATTCTTGCCGGTAAAAGGGCCGAAACCCTTACCGAATGTACCGTCTTCCAGAAGCGGAGCAATCGACAGTAATCCTTGGGCCATCCCAATTTGGTGATCAACATCGCCACAGCCAGGCGCGCTGTGAACAATTCCCGTACCCTCCCCTGCGACTACGTTGGGATTTCCTTTGAAATCGCGGCCACCATCGATCACTTCATGCTGAAAGGCGACTGTTTGTAAAGCAGCCTCAGCGAGTCGGTCTGCTTCAACAATAAAGTTGTTCGTGCCAGTGACGCATTCCTCACTGAGTTCGTTGCTATCTGGCTGTTTACGAGCATCAATTTCAGCCGCATGCCATCCTCCAACCGTTTGCTGTGCTTCCAGATCATCAAACGGTCCTTGATACCGCCAGCCGATCATCTCGGCGCCTTTCACGACGCCGAGCGTTTCATACCCGCCCTGTTCCTTGAAGATCTGGCCCAGCGTTTTCAGTTTGGGCGTGCCCTGCGGCCAACCCCACTCCGGTCGCCCGAAGCCTTCCTTGAATTCTTTGGCCAGCCGCTGGTAGTCGAGGTTTTCCTTCGCGAAGTAGTAGATCGCCCCGTCTTTCTTGGACTGGATTTTGACGTAGTCGAGATCCGGGTTCACCATCGCCGCGACGTTGCTGGTGAGTGTCCAGGGAGTCGTCGTCCAGATGAGTAAATACTCGGGTTGAGAGTTGAGGGTTGAGGGTTGAGAGTCAGAAGCTGCACCGAGAGGATGTGACCCCTCGGCTTCGGGGGTGGCTTTGGCGATGATTGGGAGGCGGACAAAGAGGGCGCGGTGCGTGGTGAGCTTCCGCCCGTCGGCGACTTCCATCTGCGAGTACGCGCTGCCGCCGCGGCCGGACCAGGGCATCACGTCGTGGCCGCGGTAGACCTTGCCGCGGGTGAAGCATTTCTTGAGGAACGTCCAGATGGTCTCGTTGTTCTCGGTCGAGAAGGTGTAGTAGCTGCCCCCCCATTCCGGGTTGCCGAGCCGTTCGACGATTTTTTCCGCCTTGTCGCGGATGACATCCGCCGGCTTTTTCGGCGGGGTAAACTCCACGTCATTGTCGGTGCCAATGGCGTCGGCGAGGCGGCGCAGGGCGGTTGGGTCGTCCCATTCCATCCAGTAGCCGAGGCGGATCGACTGTTCTGTCTGGATGGCGGCGTACTTCAGCACCCGCTTCTTGCATTCCCAGACAAATCTGTCGATGCCGTACTCTTCGATCGCGCTCTTGGCTCCCAGGCCGAGCTGCTTTTCGACTTCGACCTCGACCCATAACCCCTGACAATCAAAGCCGTTCTGATAGCGCAGGTCGCGACCATTCATGGCCCAGTAGCGCTGGAAGATGTCTTTATAAGTGCGGCCCCAGGCGTGATGCACGCCCATCGGGTTGTTGGCGGTCATCGGGCCGTCGAGGAAGCTCCACGGCTGCTTCCCGGCGATCTGGCGGCGCAGTTGTCCGAAAATGTCGCGTTCTTTCCAGAACCGCAGCATTTCGTGTTCACCCCGGACAAAGTCTGCATCGCCAACTTTTTCAAACATGGAACCAGTGATCTTTTTCTGAGGGTATGGACGGAATCCGCGGGCAGGGAATCGACAGGATTTCACGAATACGAAACAATCTGTCCAGACACTGTCCGCGAACATGGGTGCCAATTTTAGTCGCGGCCTCTCCAAAAGCGAAGACGCACCGCTTGAGGCCTGTCCCCCCGGGGAACAGGACATTTGGGAAATCTTCTGCGACAACAGAGGATTTCCGGAATCTTTTTACGAATTCCAGCCTCCTAGCTCATTAATTTATTGCAGATGAGGGGGCAAATTCCCAGAATGCCGCCGGCCTGCACCATACATACGTTTACAATCCGCAGTCAGGTGATACCTGCAGGCCAATCACTTTTACAGACGGTTTTCATTCTGGTTTTCTATCGAAGCGGAAAGAGGCGGGATCTGGTTATGCAAGTGCGGGCTGATCGAACGAATTGTCTTTCTTCAGGCCGGTGGAACCGGCGATCCGGTGTGGGCGGGCTGGCCAGCTGGCTGTGCCTGGTCCTGGCGACCAGCGGGTGCGGGTTGCCGACCTGGAGCCAGATGACGGGCTCCAGGCCGGAAGAGCCGACGCCGGTCGTCGTCGTGCCGGAGCCGGTTCAGCCACCGGCACCGCCGCCGGAAAATGTGCCGCCGCCTCCGCCGCCCGAACCCGAGCCGGAGGAAGTGATTGCGGCTTTCCGGTCGTTGCCGGTGCACATGATCAATGATAGCGAACTGGTCAAACTGACCAGCCTCAAGGCAGGTCTGGAGACGATCCAGGAACTCGATCTGCACGGCAGCACCGTCACCCGGGATGGGCTGAAAGGTCTCCACCAGCTGACGCACCTCACCCGGCTGGACATGCGGGGCGTGAATCTGAACAGTCCGGAATTCGCCCACATCGGGGCTGTCAAAAGCCTTGAGGAACTGCAGCTGGACGGCCACCTGCTGAATGGAGCGGCGGCCGAACATCTGCGTTCGCTCGACAAGTTGCGTATCCTGCGAGCGGAACGATTGCAGTTGCCGCCGCTGGTCTGGCAGGACTTTCTGACGAGCCATCCGAATCTGGAAGTGCTGCAAATTGACGACAGCAATCTTCCCGATCCGTTGCTGACCGTCGTAGCAAAGCTGGGCAAACTGCGCGAACTCTGGATTTCGCGGGCCCCCATCACCGATGTCGGCCTCGCCGCCCTGGCCCCGCTGGAAAGTCTGGAAACGCTGATCCTGACCGAGTGCCAGATTCACGGCCAGGGGCTGCGGCCGTCCGGCAGCAGTGGCGCGAATGCTTTCCGGAATCTGACGCATCTGAACGTGGCACGTGCCCCCCTGGATGAACGCGGTGCCAAAGCGATCGCACAGATGAAGGGTCTGAAAGCGCTGTCCATCGGCGGGATGCATACGATGCTGGACGGACATTTCCAGATGATTGTCAAGCCGCTGGATCACCTGGAATACCTGTCCTGCTCCCACAACACCTCGCTGACCGGCCAGGCATTCTCTGCTCTGGCAGGTCATGAACATCTGAAAGAGTTGCAGATGGACCACTGCGTCCGCGTCGATGACCTGGCGTTCAAGTTTCTGTCGAAATGCGAAGCGCTGAAATTCATCGACCTGGGTCGCACTGCCTGTACGATTCAGGGCGTGCTGGCCTTCAAGGAAAAGCTGCCGGACGTGGAGATCGTGGGTTTGGAGTAATTCCGGCAGGCCCCGGGCATGTGAGGCAGGCTGGCTGTGAAGTGGTGTGGTTGTGAAGCGGACTGGCAGGCGGTCTGTCCTGGTCGCCGGATTCACAGTCAGCTCGTCAGAAAATGACAAACGCCCCGGTAACCGTGGTTGCCGGGGCGTCTTTGCACATACTGCAACCGCGGTGAGTTCCGAAACGTCTCTCACCGCGGGCAGTATTCAACCAGAGGCGTGGGACGGTCTGGTTACTCAATTCCGACCGGGGCAGAGTAGCTGGCCGGTTCGGTGACAAACGTGCGGTGATTCTCTTCAGAAGCGAAGAGATACAACTTGCCCTTATACCAGGCGGCATAGTCGAGCGTGCCTTCTGCCACGTCCTTGTCGCGGATCAGCACGACGACGTCGGCCCCGTAGGCAGCTGGAACATACCGGGCAGGATCTGCCTCGAATTTCTTCCGGGCCTCATCGGACGAGAAGTGGAACTTCTGGCCGCGGAAAGCCGCGGTGAACTCCGGCTGGGCATCCAGCAGTTCGCGTTGATCCCGCAGGGCGACCGGACAGAAGCCCTTGAGGCCCTTCATCCCGCCGCGGTCGCGAATCATGGCCATGCGAGCTGCCGTTGTCTCCTCGGGCTGATGGATCACCGGTTTGGCGACGATCTGTTGCGGCCGGGCTTCCGATTGGGGCAACGGCTGGGGAGCCGCCGCCGCCGGTGTGGGGTTGGCCGCGATTTCCTGCATGCTTTCCGCCGGAGCGGGCAGTTCGAGTTCCAGGGCGGGCATCGGTTCCGGCAAGGCCAGTCGCGGTGCCGCATCTCCGGTCTCGGCAGCAGCCAGCGGAGCGGGAGCAGCAGCAGGTTCCTCTGTCAGGCTGAGGGCCGGCGCGGGCAGCGTCGGTTCCACCGGCATGGCTCTCGGAACATCGCGGTCATTTTCCGTGAGTTGCGGCAACTCGGGAGCGGGCAGCGGCAAGGCAGCGACCCTGTCAGGCGGCATCGCGGGAGCCGTCACCGGTTCTGCCGCCGGAGTCTTGGCGGCCGACACAGCAGGTGCGGTGTCCAGTTCAAAGAACGGATCGGTTTCTTCCAGCGGAGCGGCCTGGGGCTGCTTCACGGCGAGTTTCGCAGCGGGCTGATCCGCCTCCGGCATGGCCGCTGTTCCGAAGTCCGGCTCGTCATCCAGCGGAATTCCGACGAAAGGCGAAGAGAGGTCCACTTCAAATTCGTCGTCGGCTTCTTCCTCGGACATTTCCGGGAACGGGTCCGGGAATGCTGCTTCCACGGCCGCCGTTTGCGGAGCCGCGATTTCCGGAGCGGCTGGCTGGGGCACGGGCGGCAGTTCACGCACGGTTTCCGGAGGCGCTGCCGGTTCACGCATGACCTGCGTCTGCACCGGTGCCTGGAACACCTCGGTGCCGGTGGTGACCGGTGCCTGTTCCAGCAGGACGGGCGGAGCGAATTCCGGGTCGACGGGCAGCACCGGAGCGGCGACCAGCGGCGCGACTGCGACCGGAGGCGCAACTGGAGTTACGGGCGCGGCAGGCATAGCGGGTGCGGCTGCCACCGGCGGGGCAGGTGCGACCGGAGGCGTAAACACCTCATCATCGAACGGCTGGAAATCGTCCACGGGTTTTGACAGTGCGGGTGCAGCAGCTGTCTGGCCGGAGGCTGGCATGCGGCCCTGGCCGGTGGCTGGCAGGGATTGAACCGCGGCAGGGAGGGGCTGGGCAGGAGCCGGCTGGATTGCCGGAGCCGGGGCTGTCGAGGCCGTGACTGCGGGTCGGGCGACAGCAGCGGTGGGCGGCGCAGTAAAACTCTGCGGTGCCGGCGGCAACGGCAGCTGAGCCGCGGTCGCAGGAGCCTGGGGAGCAACGGGAGCCGACATGGTGGCCGGAGCCGGAGTCGTCACGACTTCGCTGGACTGCAGGCGGCGCGGTTGCTGACCGGAATACGGAGCCGCCGGATTCGCCGGAACTTGCGGGTTTCCGGGCTGGATGACCGGAGCGGTCGCGGTATCCACGCCCGGGGCGGGAACTGCCGGAGGCGAGGGGGGCACGGGAGGCGTCGGAGGAGCTTTGGGCTCGCCACCCGGGATCAGCCGGCGGAAGAAGCTGGTCACAGGATTTCGGGACGCTGTTTTTTGCGGACTGGCAGCGGCGCCGCCCGCCGGACCGGGATTCAGCGAACTCAGCGGTTGAACGCGCTGCGTGCGAATCTGCTGTTGCAGCTCCGGCATTTCGCGGTTGTTTTCCTCGTACAACCGCCGCAGTTCTTTCTGGACTTCCGACTCGCTCGAGGTCGCAGCCGCCTGGGTGACGGTCTGGGGCGCGGTCGCCGTCTGGGAGACCGTGACCGTCGTGGGCGCGGCAGCAGCTGTCAGGGGACGCGGTGAGGTCGGCCGGGCCGGGCCGGACTGCGCCGACAGATCAAACGGGTTGATCAGCGTGGAGGCCGCAGCGGCGCTGAGCAGGCAAGCAGGCAATGTCGACGTCTTCAGCCAGCGCATGAATGTACTCTCCCTGGTCGGCAACGACTGCCTGAAATTCGCGTTCAGGCATTGCCGGCAGACCTGCAGTGCGGTGGAATCTGTTCTGGAAATGCAGACCGCTGCAGCACGAAGCGGACGCATTTCGCGGGACGGCTGGCCGTAGTTTCCGCGGCTGCCGTTGCCGTACATTCATCGTCGTAACGATCGCGGCGGTTGTACCGTTGGCAGCGGTTCTGCCAACGATTCTGCTCTCACGATCGGTACGGCCCCTAAGAACGGAAAAACGGGCAAAGTCGCCCCAAACACCCCAGACTGCAACTTTCCAGCAGTCCATGCCGGACAGCTTCTGCGAGTGCCACCACAACCTGTTTTCTCACAGGCAGATACGTCAGGACCCCAAAATTCTTCCCCTCGCTTTTCCACCCGTGGGGGTCGTATTAACCAGACCAGATTCTGTCGGAAACGAACTTTTGATTGGCACCGTGGTGGAATCACGGCGTAGGTTGAGGGGCCACATCGTCAGGCCGAGGGGACCAGGAATCGCAACGTTTCAGTATGAACCCGTGCGTTGAGGGCGGGTCTGTGCGAAAGCTGCCGGGGAGCGCATGTTGAAAACAGGCACGATGATGAGGCTCAGTTACTACGGTCTCGCCGCGATCATGGTCGGACCGGCGGTCCTGAGCCTGGCGATCTGGTCCGGCCTGGCAGATGAACAGCGGCAGGCAACGTGGGCCGAGGAACCGGGCGGGATTTCACCGAGCGGAATAACCCCCACTGCAATTAAAAAGTCACCGGCACGTCTGCCGGAAGGGGAACTCGGACGGGTCGTGGCCCTGGGAAGGGCGATTGTCGAGGACACAGGACGGCATCCGCTCTCAAAAATGCACGTGGGAAACGGGTTGACCTGCCAGTCCTGTCACCTGGATGCCGGCACACATCCGGAAGCGGCCAGTCTGCTGAGTGTGGCGACGGCATACCCTGCCTGGTCACCCCGGGAGCAGCGGGTTATCACGCTGGAAGATCGCGTGCTGAACTGTTTCATGCGGAGTATGAACGGCGTGCGGCCCCCGAACGGCAGTGAAGTTTCCGTCGCGGTCACCACTTACATCAGCTGGCTGTCGAGCGGCGAGCAGATTGCGATGAATGGCCGGGCAGCCCTTGGTCCGCGTCACGTGAAGCCATTGAAAACGGATGTGAGTCAGGCGGATATTCGCCGCGGAGCAACGCTTTACGCAGCGCAGTGCAGCGTGTGTCACGGGGATGACGGAGCGGGAACTGATGACGGTCCGGCGGTATGGGGCCCCATGTCTTACAATGACGGGGCCGGCTTGTCCCGCAACGACAAGCTCGCTGCCTGGCTGAAAGTGGCCATGCCGCTGGGAGACGCCTCCCTGACCGAGCAGGAAGCGCTGGACATCGCGGCTTACGTGAATTCCAAACCGCGATCAAAGTTCGTCCTGAAGAATCACCTGCCCGAACCGCACCGTCTGGGTGAATATAACGCCCGACCGTAAGCTGTTGATCTTCCGGCGGGAATGGCAGCAGCCCTGGGCGGTTTCGCGGCTGCCGGGTATAGTGAGTCGCTTCGCAGATTCTCCGCAGCTGATGCGTGTGCTGAATTTCGAGTGCTGAATACAGTCTGCCGCCCCTCTTCACCCCCAGTGATCGAGTGCCTGAGTGACCGAGACTTCTGAAAACATTCTGCAGAAAATTGTGCGTCACAAGCTGGGCGAAGTGGCAGCTGCCCGGCGGAATGTGCCCGTCGCCGAGCTGGAAGCGCAGCTGGCGGACTTGCCGCCTGCCCGCGATTTTGTCCAGGCGTTGCGGGCAGCGCCTTTTATGGGGCTGATCGCAGAGGTGAAACGGGCGTCTCCTTCTGCCGGCGTGATCAAGGCAGATTTCGATCCGACAGACATCGCGGAGCAATATCAACAGGCCGGGGCGAACTGCCTGAGCATTCTGACGGATGAAGAATTCTTTCACGGGAAACTCGATTACCTCCGCCAGATCCGGCAGACGGCCCGGGTGCCGCTGTTGCGGAAGGATTTTCTGATCGACCGCTATCAGGTGCTGGAGGCCCGCACGGCCGGAGCAGACGCGATTTTGCTGATCGCTGAATGTCTGGACGACAGGCAGTTGCGGGAACTGTACGACTACGCCGGGGAACTCGACCTGGATGTCTTGATTGAGGTGTACGATCCTGAAAATCTGGAACGGGTGCTGAAACTGGAGCCACCGCTGGTGGGAGTGAATAATCGCGACTTGCGGACGTTCCAGGTGGATCTGGCACAGTCGGTCAATCTCGCCCGGCAGGTGCCGCCGGAAACGCTGCTGGTGAGTGAGAGTGGAATTCGTACCCGGGCCGATGTGGAACGCTTGCACGCCGCCGGATGCCGGGCCATTCTGGTGGGAGAGACCCTGATGCGCTCCGACGACATTCCTGCCATGGTGCGGGAATTGACCGAGGTCCGCCAGGGGTTCCAGGCAAGCCGGCAACAATAGTCAACGTCAGCACCAGCCCATCGCGCGAGCAATAATCAGGAGAGTCACCGGACATCTGCCAGCAGCAGCGGACCTGGATCGTTCCACCGGGAGATCGGGGGCATTTTCGGGGAAGCCCTGACAGAACGGGACCAGCGAGCCAGCATTTCGCACAGCTAATCACGTAAGACGGGACAACACAGCGCCGCAAACCGGCGTCAACCCTCTGGAATCCAGCAGCCGGGATCGCGGAATAATGACGTCGGATGACAAGGCGATGACTTCGGCTGCCCGACAGCCCTCGACATCGGACTGGACGTCGCAGCGGCTCGAACAGGAAGCCATTCGGGGTGATCGTGTCCTGTGCCGGGCCATCGTGGTGATTGCCTTTCTGTTCGGTTGCACGGAAATCGATGATGCCCGCACCCTGGTGCATGTCCGCAGCGGCGAGTGGCTGATCGCCCACGGTTTCTGGCCTCCTGCCAGCGACCCGTTCTCGATCACGACCGCCGGCCGTCACTGGATCAATCTCTCCTGGGGATTCGACCTGCTTTCGGCACTGCTCTATCGCCTGGGCGGAGCCACCTTGTTTTCGTTGCTGCAAGGTGCTGCGGCCGCGGCAGTGGCAGCGATGCTGCTCGCCTGCGCCCGTCCGGGAATTCGCAACTGGGGAGGTTCGCTCTGCGTCGCCCTGACGATTCTGACGGTCTACCCCGATTTCGTCTGGCGTCCGGAACTGATCACGCTCCTGGGAACGACGGCGTTATTGTGGTCGCTGATCCAGTTTGAGCGGGCCGACATTGCCCGTTTGCCGTTCTGGAGCATTCCCGCCGGCCTCTGGGTCTGGACGCAACTCGATCCCCGCGCCTGGATCGGCGGTTGCCTGCTGCTGCTGTATGCTCTCGGGCAGTGGATTTCATCGCCATCCCGGGCGCATTCCGCGGTCTCTGCGCGCGTGCCGTGGGGCTGGATCGCGGGTGCCTCGCTGTTCGTCATGCTGCTGAACCCGTTCGGCTGGGCCAGCTGGCTGGCTCCGTGGCAGTTATACGCTGTGGAATACCCCACCCTGCGGGATTTTTATGCCCATCCCTGGGGTGCGGATCTGGAGTGGTATTCTCTGGCCTCCGGAGAAGTCTGGACGAATCCGGATCACCGCCTGGTGGCCGGCCTGTTGCTGCAACTGCTGGCGCTGGCGGGGTTGCGACTGAACCGGTCACGGGCTCCCGCAGCCTGCTGGCTGCTGTGGCTGGGAGCGACCTGCCTTTCATGGTTTACCCTGCACGAATTACCGTCCATGACACTGGTCATGTGCGTGATTGCCACCACCCAGTTGCAGGAATGGTACGTCGCCCGATTCGGCCAGGTGTACTCGGATGATCCGGGTGAGCTGCTGTTTTCGCGCGGCGGGCGCGTCCTCACCCTGGGGGGATATTTCGGAATGGCCTGGCTGATGGTCTCCGGTCAACTGGGCAGCCCGGAATTGCACCGGTTTGGACTCGGCCTGTCGTGTGGCCTCCGCTATCAGCTGGAGGATTTCCTGCGGCTGGCATCAGCGGCGCCGGATGATCGCAGCTTTCACTTCACGCTGCGGCAGGGCGATGCACTGATCGCCGCTGGCCGGCGCAGCTACGTCGATCATCGCATCTCGCTGTTTGCCCCGCAGTCCGGTCAGGCCGAAAATCTGATTGCCCTGCACAACCGGGCCCGACATGCGCTGCGCGGAATCGCGTCCCGCCTCTCAGACAGCGCTCCTTCCACCTCATCCGACGGCGAACAGCAACTGATTGCGGAGGCCTTCGACCGGTTTGAAATCTCGCACGTCCTGCCCAGGCTGAACCAGAATCGCAAACCGCCGGATTATCTGACGTTCCTGTCGCTCCTGGGCTCGCGAATGTGGACCTTGTCGGACGTCTGGCCAACGGTCGCAGTGTTCCTTCGCGCCGATAGTCCCCGCCCCGGATTGAAGCAGTACGCCCGTTCCCGGCAGCTCAATGTGATTCAGACCGGATTTCACCGGAATGAGGATCTGAAGGTCGCTCCGCGCAGTCGACCGCAGCCGCCTGCAGCCCACTGGTTATTCGCGGCCCCGGTTTGTCCGGCCCGCGGGACGCAAATCGCCCAGCACTGGCTGATGCTCGAACATGAATTACCGACGGCACCCCTGCCCTTTCAGATGGGGACGTGCCTGTCGGCTGTCAGAGCCGCCCAGGCGGGCGTCTCGGAAACCCCGGAATCCGCTGCCAGCTATCGCACGCTCGGAGCGCTCTATTCGCAGTTGCTGCGACTCGAATCGGCCGTGCTGGCCAATACCAGTGTCTCGTGGGGGCGCTCGCTCCGTTACTTTCAGGCGATTGCGCCGCTCCGCCAGGCCGCGGAACTTGACCCCGATGATCCCGACGTCCAGCTGTTGCTGTTTGAGGTCTGTCAGGGCGCGGGTTATGCCGACATGACCTGCGATGCACTCACCAGATATCTGGCACTGACGGCGGACGACGAGCACGAAACGCATCAGGCCCGGCGGGAATCGCTGGAACAGTTGCGACAACGATTGTCGCAGGTGATTGCCGAGACTCAGGGCCATGTCCGCAAATCGCTCGCTGAACAGGGAGATCCCGTCCAGCTGGCATTCCATTGTTACCGGACCGGTTGCCTGAATCTGGCGATTGAACTGCTGACGCCCGTGGACCACTTTCAGGACCAGCCGGACATCCAGTGGCAACTGGCGCACTGGCTGGCAGAACGCGGCGAGGGAACGTTGCTGGACCAGTACGCAGAACGACTGCAGATCCTCCAGCAAAAAATGCCCAGCCCGCGCTGGCGGGAGCCGGTCGCCTATGCCGCCCTGGGACGCGGTGACTATGCCGCCGCTTATGACCAGTGGCAGGAGGAACGCGCAGAACTGGAACTGCATCGGATGACGGCACTGCTGTCGACGTCCGCCCTGTCGTTGCCGATGAGCCAGCTTTCAGACAGTCTGCCCATCCCGCTGTTTCAATTCCGCCGGTTTGCCGAACCGGATGCCCGCCAGGCAACGGCGATTTCCGTGACTGCCTGGAAGCAGTTCATCTGTCGGCTGGAAGCCGGCCAGTGTGATCTTGCCCGTCAGGAATTGAAGCGGGCATTGAACACCGCTCCGGAAAGCCCCTTGCGACCGCTGTTCCGGCTGTACTGGTATTGCCTCACGGACGAGCTGCTGGATACCGGCGCCGCAGAAGATCGTATTCCCGACGATCCCTCCATGTTCGTTCCGGAGGAATCGCCGGTTCCGCAGGAAGCATTCGCTCCGCAGAAATCTCTTGCTCCCGGGGAAACCCAGTGAATGCGGGTGCTGAGCTATAACATTCACAAGGGCATCGGAGGCCGCGACCGGCGCTATCGGCTGGAGCGGATCATCGAAGTCATCCGCAAGGAAGAGCCGGATTTCGTCTGCCTCCAGGAAGTGGATCGTAACGTCCGCCGGTCACGGCTGGACGATCAGTCGCATCTGCTGATGGAAGCGCTGCAGATGCCGCATCGCCTGTATCAGCTCAACGTCAAGGTCCAGTCGGGCGGATACGGCAACCTGCTGCTGTCGCGCTGGCCGTTTCAGGAGCAGCACCAGGCGTCGCTCACCCTGCGGCAACGCAAGCCGCGGGCCGCCCAGTGGGCGATTATCGCCACTCCCCACGGCCCCTTCCGCCTGGTGAACTGGCATCTGGGACTGGTGGAAAACGAGCGGCACTGGCAGGTGCGACGTTTGCTGGAACACTACCTCTTCCGGAACCGTCCGGATCTGCCCACGGTGATTATCGGCGACACCAACGACTGGCGAAATACGCTCGCCGAGGGGCCCTTCGCGGTCCACTCCTATCGTCATGCGACCGCCCCCCTCAGCCGGTATCGGAGTTTTCCGGCCTGGCTGCCGATGGGTGCCCTGGACAAGGCGTTTATCTCCAATGGCATCAATCTCTTGCACGGGAAAGTGGTCCGCAGCCGCCTGACGCTCGATGCGTCCGACCACCTGCCTCTGGTTCTGGACTTTGAACTGCTGCCGCCGCTGCCGCGACAGTCGCTCCCGGTGGCTCCCTCACTCTGACGTTTGTGTGCTTCCCCGCCTGAGAAATCGTCCGTGCCACAGCGTACCGCTGCCCGCACGGAGATCCGGCCGGCAATTTGCCCGCACCTGGTCCGGAGGAGACTGTGCAGGCTGTGAGACTCAATCCATGAGACTCAATACAATCGTGATTTTCGCTTCAACTTGCTCGCCAGATCACTTCTGTCTAGACTACCCGTTTCTGGCTGCGGGTCGACGTAAGTGGCCTTGCAAATGAGATCTTAGAGGTGGTGTTGACCATCGGGCGACGGACGAGAAGTCGTTGTGCCGGGTCGATGTGTGGACGTGGTGTATGCTGGTTTGGCCGACTGATTTTGTTCTGCTGGCACAGGCTCAGAAGGAGGCGCCGTTCTGGTCGTCCATCCTGCCGCTGTTGCCGGTCTTCATCCTGCTGTTCCTGGTGATTGTCGTCTGGCCGCAACGCCGCGAGCAGAAGAAACGCGATCAGTTCTACGGTGGTCTGAAGAAGAATGACCGGGTAGTGACGATCGGCGGCATCATCGGCACCATCGCGAACATTTCGACGGACGGCAAGGAAATCACGCTGAAAGTCGACGACAACACCCGCATCAAATTCACCCGCTCGGGCATTTCGCACAAACTCGAGGAAGCGAAAGACGAAGCCGGGAAGACAGCCGTCTGAGTGCGGTCGCCTGTCCCCGGATCTGCAGATTTCGATCGCCTGTTCCAATTTACTGCCCGCGGCGAGAAATGATTCGTTTCTCTCTATATTATGTCCGCGGGGCAGAACGTCTCATGTTTGACCGAGTACGGTAAAAAAACCTCAGCACCATTTGTGATGAAGCGGAATTGACGCATGGACGGAATGTCGTTTTTCGGGCTGCTGGCTCAAGCCACGCCCGCTGCTGCCGCTACGGAAGTCGCCAAGACGGCGGAACCGGCGGGCCTGTCGGGCTGGCTCCTGCTGCTGATTGGTCTGTTCGTCTTCGTGCTGCCGTTTGTGCTCGGCCATCTGCTTGCCGCCGCGCTGAAGGTGAAAGACCTCGGCGGCAAGATCGGCGTCGTCCTGTGTGCGGTGGCACTGGGTCTGGCCCCGTTTCTGGCCCAGGCGCTGACCGGTCAACCGCTGCTGGCGGCCATCCCGCTCGGGATTGACCTCGCGGGGGGCACAAACCTCATCTACGCCGTCGATGTCGAACAGGCAAAGGCCGACGGGAAGACCGTCGATTCTGCCACGCTGAACAAGATGATCGGAGCCGTCGGGCGACGTATCAATCCGTCCGGTGCGGAAGAAGTTACTGTCCGCCGCGTCGGTGAAGACCGCCTCGAAGTGATCATCCCGGGCGCTGACAAGGAAATGGTCAGCCGCAAGAAGCGCCAGATCGTCGATCTCGGCAGCCTCGAATTTGCAATCCTGGCCAACGACAAGGATCATGCTCCCCAGATTGAAGCCGCCCGCATGCTGCGCGACGATCAGGACAATCTGGTTCAGGGCGGTCGCGTGGTTGCCAGCTGGCGGAAAGTCGCTGCCGGGGAGACCGTCGATCCGGGTGGTCGTACCGCAACGCGGCAGGTCGATCGCGAAGTCGACGGCAAGACCGAAAAGGTCATTCAGTTTCTGGTCATTCATGAACCGCCGGACCGCGCCGTCACCGGTCGTTACCTGACCCGCGTCACGCCGCGTCTGAACGATCGCGGGCAAATGGCGGTCTCGTTCAACTTCAACGGACGCGGTTCGCTGCTGTTCTCCAACCTGACGGGACGCTATCAACCGGATGCCACCGATGGCTTCCAGCGACGCCTGGCGGTGCTGTTGAACGGCGATATCCAGACCGCTCCCAACCTGCGGGAACGGATCAGCGGTTCCGGCGAAATCTCCGGGAATTTCACCAAGGAAGAAGTCGACGATCTCGTCAACGTGTTGAACGCCGGTGCCCTCGAAGTCCCGCTGATTCGCGAACCCATCAGTGAATTTACCGTCAGTCCAACCCTGGGTGCCGACGTCCAGACCAAGGGCTTCACGGCGATCGTGGTATCGCTGCTCGCAGTGCTCGTCTTCATGCTGGTTTACTACCGCGTGGCCGGCCTGATCGCCGTCTGCTGTCTGGTGCTGAACCTGATCCTCGTCGTCGGTGCGATGGCCTTCATTGAGGCCACCTTCACCCTGCCCGGCCTGGCTGGTCTGGTGCTGACGATCGGTATGGCGGTCGACGCCAACGTGCTGATTTACGAACGTCTGCGTGAAGAACTCCAGCGGGGCAGCAGCCTGCGGATGGCCATTGAAAACGCCTTTGACAAAGCCTTCTCGACAATTGTCGACAGTAACGTCACCTCACTGATCACAGCCGCGATCCTCTATCTGATCGGCAGCGACCAGATTCGCGGCTTCGCGGTCACGCTGTTCATCGGCCTGGTGATGAGCTTGTTCACGGTGCTGTATTTTGCCCACATCTGCTTCCAGATCATTGAACGCAAGCGGTGGGTGCGTACCTTCCACATGATGCAGCTCTTCGGTGAAACGAAGTTCGATTTCCTCGCGACCCGACGGGTGGCCTTCGCAGCCTCGGCGCTGTTCATCCTCGCCGGCTTCGTCGCCCTGTTCTATCGCGGTGAAACGAATCTGGACATCGATTTCACCGGCGGCTCGATGGTGACCTTTGAATTCGTGGAATCGCAACCGACTGAAGAAGTTCGTAGTCGGCTGGCTGAAAAATTTGGTTCGACGATCAGCCTGGAGCGTCTGGTTCTGGCCGGCGAAAAGGCGGAGTCCTCGGGCGGCCATCGCTTCCGCATGCGAACGACCGAAATGGATCAATCGAAGGTGACCAGCGGGATTGCCGAAGCGTTCGCTGATTCCACCGATGGTTCCTCGATGGAGCTGATTCGGCTGACCGTGGCCTCAAGCAGCCCGACGGAAGTCGTCGCAGTCAGCACGCCGTCTGAAGATCAACTGACCGACCGCTTCGTGGGCGGGCAGCAGTCGACCCTGACGTTCAGCGCTCCCATTACTGCGGAATCTGCCACGGGCTACCTGACCGATGCCCTGCGTCAGATCAAGGGAGCGAACGAGGCTCCAAAATACGACGCCATCAACAGCGTCCTGTCTGTCACCGGGACTCCGCCTGAAGGGGAGACGGTCAATGCAGAAACGAAGTTCACCGAACTGACTGCGAAAGTAACTTCCGACGTCAGTCCGGAAGACTTTGCGACGGCTCTGGCATCCATGTCAAAAACACTGGCAGGTACTCCCGCTTTTGAAGAAGTGAACTCGTTCGCCTCATCCGTGGCCTTTGAAACCCAGATCGACGCCCTGCTG